>JABAOH010038535.1_pt1 | contig 12365 bp, 7 predicted proteins | sample 7062181 | NCBI WGS metagenome assembly JABAOH01 (sample SAMN14538630, study PRJNA623070) | marine sediment metagenome | biome: marine biome [ENVO:00000428]; feature: marine pelagic biome [ENVO:01000023]; material: deep marine sediment [ENVO:00002113]; isolation source: pool of 5 deep marine... | reverse complement strand
TCCCATTCCTCGAGAAGATGAGGCTCAAAAATCCAGGTATCTCCCTGGGTCGGGAGTCTTCCGGCTTGAATCTCGATGTATTGGCCGTCTTCATCCGTGAGTAGGTCTTCCCATATTGCACCACTCGGGGCTGTGCCCCACGTCCAAAACTTTTTGCCCGGACTCTCAAACCTCGAGGCGTAATGGGCCGTTCCGTTGTCTTTTTCATAATTGTAAGCTCCATTAAAATCTCCAGGAGATCCACAAAAATAATCATGGGCATAAGGAGTATTCTTGTACCAGGAAACATCTCTTCCTTCATATATAGGCCAGGGTCTGGGATTTCGTCTTCCTCCTGCATACGTGTAGTCGGCTGGCGGGAAAACGACTCGTGTATCCGGCCAGGCATGGGTGGCTGCATTGACCCAGAAATAGCCGTTGTTATGAGTCAAAGTTCTGTTGAAGAGTCGGATCTTTGTCTTGAAGTAAGACCTGTCGGGAAAAAGAGTGATAAACACCTCCCATTTCATCCTTCTCACCCATTCCTCAGTCCCGACGACACATGTTATACTGCCATCCTCATTCTCTACGATTTTGTAATTAACGGGCGAAAATGTATTCACCGTATGTCCCAAGGTCGGGAAGTTCCACTCGATCCCCCCAGAAAGCCAGGCACCTCTCAAGGCCACAAGACCCGGTTTGATGACGTGATTATGATAGATGAAGTCAAAATTGTCATTTGTCTTATCGAGAGCCGCAAGGATTCTTCCTCCCACATCAGGCAGAATGAGCAGTTTTATATAATCGTTCTCCAGCTCGATCACTCTGTGCGTTTTGACAATTTTTTCTCGTGTGATATTTGTTTGCATAGGATAAGGATAGACTCTCAAGTTCCAGAGAGGAGGGCTGGGATCATCAGGCCCAGTCGAGTAAGTGGGAATTTCCATCTCAACCTCGCGGACAATCACTTCGCCCGAAATTGATAATGGTAAAATTCCAAAGATAAAAATAAACAGAAGGATTTTTCTCATCATTTTCTCCTCCCTTTGGATTGATTCAATTTTTTCTCTCGGTTTTCTGATGGGATGATAAGCATCCTGAAGAAAGAGATAATCTGACTGGATGCCTAACCTCAAATTTGATTTTTAAAGTCTCACTAGAAAAGTGATGTTTATCTATGCGAAAGCAAAATGATTCTATTCGATAAATCCTGATTGAGCGCTATTTTTCGGCGACTCCGAATAACTGAACTCGGCTATTATCTCTTTCGACAACGTAGACATATCCTCGAGCATCAACAACAATAGAGATGGGATTCGTCATTTGACCCTGCCCTGTTCCTGTGCTTCCCCAGGTTGCGATCACGTTACCGTTTTCATCATATTTTTGAATCCTGTTGTTGCCTGAATCGGCAATGTAGACAAAATTATCTTTATCAACGTACATCCCCAAAGGACTCTTGAACGCGCCTTCTGTTGAGCCGGCCTTTCCCCATTTGGCCACAAATGATCCCTCAGATGTAAACTTCTGGACTCGATTTCTGTCAAGAACATAAACCTCATTCTTTTGGTTCACTGCCACCGTTTTCGGATAAACAAAATCTCCATCCGAGGCACCACGCCTTCCCCACATTCGCATAAACTCACCGTTACCATTGTATTTTTTGACACGGCTGTTTCCTGAATCAACCACATACACATTACCCTGGGTATCGGTTGCGATGCCCAAAGGGATGTTAAACATGTCTCTCTGCGCTCCCATTGTTCCCCATTTATTCCTATACTTTCCGTCTTTATCAAACTTGAACACACAGTGACTCTTCGTATCTGTCACAAAAACATTACCTTGATTATCCACGGCAATACCACCTGGAGCTTTAACGCCTTTAAATTCTCTCCCCCCATCGCCCCAACTATTATCAAATTTCCAATCCGAAGTGATTCTCTGTACTTTCCTTGCCCCTTCACTCGCAATAAACACATTGTTTTGACTGTCCACAGCGACTCCTGCCGCATTCTTAAAAATCTGACTCATGGGGCCACCCCATTTGTGAACATATTGATAATTCACAGGTGTCAAGGCAACTGAGAGAGGTAAAGCCCCCTCGCCTATCTGAATATCTATTTCTCCTTCCCATTCTGAATAGTTGTCTTTGACAATCTTTACCATGTGTTTCCCGAATGAAACGTAAGACAATACGCAGTTGGTCACTTTATTTGTGTCTTCACCATCCAGAAAGACTCGAGCGCCCACAGGGGAGGATGTAATTTCCACGTCTCTCCCAGCTCTTTCCAGCGTATATTCTTTTTTAAAAGGGGTGTGTGGGATGAAGAAATTATCTGTGATCGTTTCGTATCCTTCTTTCTCTATTTCTAAAGAGATTTTTGGTGAGGTCGTTCTGTAGATTTCCGGAGATTCACCGATTACGTTCCCGTTAATCTTTATCGTTGCTTCTTTGGGTGTCGTTGAAATCTCGAGAGAATATTCAGTGACCAACCCCCTGAACTCTTTATCCGCCTGGTCAGTGAGGCTGACAATTCTTGGATCGGGATTGAGTCGGACAATCGTCTTGGCGTAGTTGTAATCCACTTCGTACATATTCCTGAATTCCTTCAAGGCAGACAACGAATCATCCTTGCTCGCGTAAGCCACTCCCTTCCAATAAAAAATCTCTGTGGCTAATTCCAGTTGTTTCCTATGATCAGTAACCGAGAAAGCTTTGGCGATCAATGGTTCCAATGAGGCGATCGCTTCATCATAATTTTTCTCCTGACTGATCATTTTCGTGCTTTCGTTCATCTTTAATCCGATTTCTGCGACAACCTCAGCCTGTGTCACCACGGGCATGCCTGGAGCTCCTCCAGCTCCGACATCGCCAGTCACTTCCTCGACATTCGTGTTGTAAATCCAACCTGAGTTTCCCTGGTAGGTGACCTTATACCAGCTTCCTTGCTTACTTTCAGCATCTAAAATTGTGTTTAACGGAACTCTGACTAGAGTCCTTCCCCCTATCGAACGTGTCGCTTTAATACTGGCATTATCCAGGATGACTTTTACTTTTAGTTGAGCTGCCTCAAGGGCAACAAAAAGGAGAAAAAGAAGAAATACACTCGTTAAAACTGTGCATATTCTGAGTTTCTTCTGTTCCATCCTATCCCTCCTCTAAGACACAATGAGAATTATAATGACTTCGTTATTTATCCGATTATCTTTCTTGTTTTTCTTCTTTAATGATTTTCCAGGTGTCTCCCTGTTTTTCCATCGTCCAGATAATATCGCCCTCAAAAATCCTTTCTCTCTGCCCGGTTTGCTTACTGACCGCAGATGAGAAAATAAAGAATTTGACTTCCGCAGTCTTTCTATTTTTGAAATCAATCGTTATGCCTGAGTTATCCACTTCTGACTGTATACTGTTAAAATTATTAAAAATCCACCTCAGTTCAGGTATTTTAAGGTCTTTGAGAGCTGAAGAACCGATATAATAATCGAATACTTCAAGTTCCTTGTTCTCGTCAGCTTTCCTGATTGTTTCCACGATTGATAAAATTTCCTTTTTCGCAGCCGCTTCAAAAATGGCCTGGTCTGCCAGACCCCAGTATTTCCGCGCGTCTCTGTGGTCTTTTTCTAATTTAAATATCTTCTCCATTTCCCGCATACTCTGCGAGTATCTCCCATTCTTAAAATGAGTGATACCTGCCTGCAAAGTGGTATTGATCAAAATCTTGGTTTCCGCTTTATTCTTATAATCGAGTGCTGTTAAGTCTCCTGGATTCTCGGCAAGGAATGCATCAGCCAGCTTGACTGTCTCATTAAATCTTCCTTTGTCGAAATTCTGCTTTATTTCGTTGAGCTTTAATACTCTCGGGTCAGTAATCACTTCCTCCTTATCAGGAGGTGGTTTGGGCTGCTCATCTTGACCTTCTTCGGGTGGAGGCGAAGTACTCATTGCCTCTTTGGCCTTATTTAAGTAATCTTGAGCGGCTATGTTGCCCGCATCTTCTGCAAGGACCGCTTCGGCTAGACGGATAGTCTCCGCATAATCACCATTATCCAAGCTCTCCTTGGCTTTTTCTAATTTTTCCTCTAAGGTGAGTGTTTCAAGAGGCTGCCCCTGGCTTGAAGACACGCCTAACATTCCTGATATTTTTTGGACTATATCCGTAACAAAAGGCAGTTTTCCAGTCTGGTTATTGTAGAAATAAGCTCCTCCGGCGACGATAATTAAAAATGCAGGTATTGTGATGCCGAGGATGAGTCCCAATCTACTTTTTTTCTTTTCTTCCTCTACGACTTCCTCTTCCTTTTCCTCCTCTTCAGGGATGGGAGCTTCCCTGGTTACGGCGACGGCAATGGTTTTATCTGACAGTCTGTCCAGATTACGCAGGTCATCGGCGAGCTGATTACAATTCTGGTAGCGGTCATTCGGATCTTTGGCTAAGGCCTTGCCGATGACTTTTTCAAAGCCTGCCGGAAGTCCCTTTTTGACTTCACTGAGAGAGGGTGGTTGTTCATTGATGATCTTATATATGACCGTCGTGATACTCTCGGCCTCAAAAGGTCTTCTCCCCGTTAAAAATTCATACAGGATGCAGCCCACTGAAAAAATATCTGAGCGCTTATCCACTTTCTTGCCCATGACTTGTTCAGGAGACATATAGCTTGGTGTTCCCACGGCTGTTCCGGATTGGGTTAAAGTCGAAGTATCCACTCGTGCCACACCAAAATCACAGATATAGGGTCTTCTGTTTTTATCCAATAATATATTGCCGGGCTTTATATCCCGATGGACGATTCCATGCTGATGGGCAAAATCCAAGCCACTGCAAACCTGTTCCATGAGCTTGGTTACTTCCGGAACAGTAAATTTCTCGCCCTGTGCAATCAGCCTCTGGAGACTCGGGCCTTCTATAAACTGCATGACAATGTACGTCAGGTCTTTCTCTCTTCCTACATCAAAGATTGTGATAATATTGGGGTGGGTTAATTTTCCCGCTGCCTGGGCTTCTCTAATGAACCTCTGCATAATCTCTTCATTATCAGTTTCTTCTGAAGCTAAATCGAACCTAATTGTCTTGATGGCCACTTGGCGGTCAATATCGGGATCAAGAGCTTTGTAAACGATGCCCATTGCTCCTTTCCCCAGTATGCTTTGGATCTCGTATTTCCCTATTTTTTTCATTTTCGTCTAATTAAAGTGTGTTCCTACTCTATCTAAAGAGCCCTGGTGTGCTCTTATGATTGCAAATGATTCATCCTCTGTCAATCATCCGTTAGGAGGATTTTAGGGGTGAATTCTGGATTTCGCCCCTCATCTAAAAGGATGAGAGCCAGCATCTTCTTGCCAGAGAGGTCTTTTGCTGGAAATTGTCCACAAAATAGAAAAATTGGCACGAACTCTCCTTTGAACTGGATTACCCAATGCTTACAAGTACCACTAACTTCAGCTTTTTCTGTATTATCCCTTAAAAAATATACTAGAAAAATTCCGTTGTCAAGAAAAGTTTAAAACTTGAAGCATTTCCGAAATCATGAGAGAGGAAAAGAGCATTAGGGGGTGTTTTCACTCCTGTCAGATTTCTTACTCCATTCACACTTTGCCAAAAAATAGTGAATCGTGTTAAAACGTTCTTTGTCTTTTTTAATAATGAAAATTTGAAATCTGGGCTTCTTTTTCATTATTATGAAGTTAAAACAAAGAAAGGAGAGAGCCTCAGACCTGTAAATGGCAGATAAAACCACAGAAACAGCCGCGTTTCAGAAAAAGTTATTCCGCTGGTATGAACGGCACCACAGGACGCTCCCCTGGCGGGAATGTGCTGATCCCTATAAAATATGGATTTCTGAAGTCATGCTTCAACAGACAACAGTCCAGACAGTTCTTCCCTACTATGATAAATGGCTACAAACTTTTCCTCGGGTTAAAGACCTCAGTCAAGCCCCACTTCAAAAAATCCTCAAAACCTGGCAGGGCTTGGGCTATTACCAAAGAGCGAAAAACCTCCACAGGGCTTCGAAAATAATCATGGATAAATTCAAGGGACGAGTTCCTCAGGAATTCGAAGAATTGAAAAAGCTACCTGGATTCGGGCCCNNAGGAGCGCGAGGCGAAGCCAATCCCAAAAACGATAAAGCACTTCTCGATTTTCTCTCTCCTCACTTTCCCCAAAAAAAAGCTGGAATTTTCAACCAAGCGATGATGGAGCTGGGGGCCCTGGTTTGCCGCCCTAAAAATCCCTCTTGTCTCCTTTGTCCTCTGAGTGATTTCTGCCAGGCATTTAAAGACGGCAAACAGGAGGTCATCCCGCTCCCCAAAAAAAGGAATTACCGGAGGATTGAAGCGGTCGTGGCCATTATCAGAAAAAATGGAAAACTTCTGATTCAAAAAAGACCGCCTCAAGGACTTCTGGCAGACCTCTGGGAATTTCCTGGGGGAAAAAGAAAATCCGGAGAAACACTGGAGGAGGCCCTGCATCGGGAAATAAAGGAAGAACTTCAGACCGAAGTCCAGACGGAAAAATTCCTGATTCGAGTTCAACATGCGTATACTCAATTTCAGGTGACTCTCTATGCCTATGAATGCCGTCTAANNAAAATCATAAAACATTTGGAACAAAGTGAAAAAATCCTCGGGGGAAAGAAGGCAAAAAGATAAATGGATGTCACCTATCAGTTCGTTAACTACGGTGAAATCTTGAAACCCGTTGAAGACGTTCTCGCTCTAGACGTTGGGATGAAAACCATCCCTGGTGTCATCGATCATCACCATCCACAGGCAGAAGTCGAGTGCACTGCTTCCTTGATTATAAAGCATCCCCATCTTGTCTTGGACCACATCAAAAGAGAAGATAAAACAGGATTAAAGAGAGACTCCATCCAGTTAGGCATCATCACCCACCGCCTCCCGGATTTTGACTCGATCTCTTCCGTTTTCCTTGCCTTGAAACTCATTGAAACCGGAGAAGTCGACACCCATATGGAAAATATGGCCCACTATGTCAAAATGGTGGATTCGGCCACGCTACCAAAAAGCACTGATCTGACATCCACACCTTACTCTATTCTTCGTTCACTCAACACAGAATTAAAAAAAGAGAAGGAGGACGTCAACCTCCAGAGGATGAAAGAAGGTTTAAAATTCATGAATTTCCTGTATTCCAAATCAGAAGAGGGATACGACATCGTCCAAAATCGAATTCTGTTTTCAGGAATAGAAAGGTACGAGAGAGCGATGAGGAGGGTGGAAAACGATTACTTCAATTACCTCGCTGATGTCAAAATGGCCAGGAAAGTCATGNNAAAGTCATGCTTTCTCTCCCGAAAACCACTGGAAGAGGCCAGATTCAGGTTGACGGCCTCATCGTTAAAAATCCAAAGAGCTTCCTCCTGAGAGAATGGGCACGAAGAGACAGGGAAAATTCTTCATTGCGGGATGGCTTCTCCTTTCTGATGACAAACTTCTGGGATCACCGCTATATTCTTGGGGTTGATCCGGAAAAAGGAGTCAATCTCAAAGGCCTCGGAGATTCTCTGAATGAAAGGGAGCTGGAAAAAAGAAATGATGCCGATAGGCCTCTTGTTTTTCGCTGGTACGACGGGAACTGCCCTTTTTTCAATTTTCGCATCATCGATTCTCCACAGGATGGAACCGAACTCAGCCAGAAAGAAATCGAAGACGCACTTCTCTTTTTCAGTCAAAATATCAAAAAGGGGACGTTCCCCAAGGTACCACCTTAGAATAAATAATCCTGAATAGACAGAAAGATTAAGCTAATTTAAGAGTTGTTTAGTTCATTTCAATCTAATAAAAATGGAGACGTTCCCCAAGGTACCACCTTAGAAATTGGGGAACGTCCCCATAAAATCACTTGCCGATAAAACGGTTGATGAATTCGAAAGTCCGGTTGTAGGCCTCCATGCGGTTCTTGAACAGCATAAATTCGTGAGGTTCGTCGGGTGCGATCATGAGTTCGATGTGCACATCTCCCTTGGCGCGAAGCTTCTGAACAATGTCTGTCGTCTGCTGGAAAGGCACGTTGCGGTCGTCATCGCCGTGGATGAAGAGTACGGGTGAGGTCCAGGTTTTAAGACTTCCAACCGGGGATGATTCACGGGCGAGTTTGCGTTGAGGTTCAGGGAGATTTCTCCCCCGCAGTACGGACCAGTCGTGGACACCCGCCATATCCACACCCACCTTGAAGATGTCGGAATTGCGGGCCAGAGCCATGGCTGTCAATAGGCCGCCGTAAGAGAGGCCCCACTTGCCAATCCGTTCGGCATCCACCTCGGGCCGGCTCTGGAGATACTTGGCGCCGGCCAGGACATCCTGGTATTCGGCTGCACCGCGCATGCCGGTGTTGGGAGCGTTTCGGAAGGAGCGGCCGTAGCCAATGCCGCTGCGGTAGTTTATGGAGATCACCACATATCCCTTATTGGCAAAATACTGGTTGATCCCATAGGCTTCTGAGTAGAACTCCATGTAGTGCCAGCCAAGAAGCATCTGACGGACAGGACCGCCATGTGTATAAACCAAGCCGGGACGCTTATCGCCCGGTTTGGCTCCTTTGGGAAGAAAAAGCTGGCAGGGAATCTCCAACCCATCCGGGGCTTTCACTATCACGAGCTCTGGAATGACCAGCTCGTCCATGGGGTATTCCGCCGGGAGTTTTTCCGGTGCGACCACTTCAATCTTTCCGCCCTTGGCCGGGACCGTGGCAATGGCAGTGGGATGGACCGCAGTTGCATACAGAAAAGCCACTTTTTTCCCTGAAGCCAATGCAACAGGATAGGTCCCGATCGTGGCGCCTTTGGTCAGGGGCTTCGCTTTGCCACCGCCGTTCGTGGGCACCTTCCAGATGTGGCGGCCGTGGATATCAGCCAAATTGCTACTGAAAAACAGCGTTTTTCCATCACTGGAAAGCCCAAGCTGTTCAACAAATGCTTCTCCTGGTGTGAGGTCCACAGGATCTCCTCCTGAAAGGGGCATGGAAAACACATGGTTCCAATTCTCGCGTTCAGCTGTGAATAGGATGCGGTCGTTGGCTGTAAGCTCAAAGTTTCGAACGGAATAAAACAGAGGTTCATCTTTAGGAAACCGCCAGATTTCTTGCGCGATCCCCTTGGCAGCATCGGCTAGCCAGAGTGCAACGTTGGTCATCGGCCCGCGCCTCCGGAACCCACTGAAGGCGGTTCCGCCGTACTGCAGACCGGGTCTTCGCTGGAAAAGGATTTTTGTGCCATCCGCAGACCAGAGGGGATTACTGTCCCGGTCAACATTGGGGGCGATCCAGGTGATTTTTCTTTGTCCGATGTCAAACACACCGATAAAGCTATGATCGTTTCGCCGCGTGACAAAGGCGACACGAATGCTGTCCGGAGACCATTGAGGAGAACCGTTCTGCCCAGCTGCTCTGAAGAGAAGCTCTGGTTCTGGAATGGCTTCGGGATTGGATGGAGGAGTTAAAGGCGCGCGGTAGATCAATCCTTCATTCACAAGCAAAATCCAGCGTCCGTCGGGAGAAAGGACAGGATTCCTTCCAGGCGCAACTCTCCAGAGTTGACCTGTATCAGTCCTGACCGCCCAGATGGCCTGCTCCATGCCATCCGGATCGCTTCGGGAATTTGTGACCCAGCCTTCACTGTTGGGCCGGCCGCCTTTGACAAAGACCACTGTCTTCCCGTCGTCGGTGATATAGACGTCTGGGATTTCAAACACTTCATCTCGGACATAGCCTGTCAGGTTGACAGGTTTGAAATCCGGAGCTGCGGCGGTCCACACATTCCTTTCGCCCTTCGAATAAAAAACCCAGGCGATACGGTCAGTGTTCTTGGCTGACACCAGACTCCAGGGATAAGGAGGACTCAGAATCTCTTCCAGAGTAAAGGTCCCTTCGGCCCAGGCTGGACCATTACTCCCCAATATGATTAGTAAACAAATCACGACGCTGAAAAACTTTACGGTTTTCATGTTCCCTCCTCTGTTTCCTTTGATAAAGGATGGTGCTGCCAAAATCATCCTCTTTACAATAATACAACAGGCGATGTTAAATCAATAAAAATGCGCTGAATGGCTGAAAAGAAGAATTTCTTATGCACTTTTATTGGAATGATGAGTTCGGTTTTGATCTCCAAATTGTCGAGTTTGATCTTTAAATAGATTGAAGGAGTGCTTTCCTTTTTTAATTAAATCTGGGAGCAGAACGGGAAGGAAAGAAAAATGGCGGAGAGGGTGGGATTCGAACCCACGGTCCCGACTTTAATCGAGACAGTCGCTTAGCAGGCGACCCTGATCAGCCACTCCAGCACCTCTCCTTTGTGAATCAGAGTGCGGTGTTATTCTATCACTTTTCTCAGTAGATTCAAAATTCAAAACTGATCTGTTTCTTCAGGTTCATTTCCTCGGGGTCAGACCTTAGTAACTTCAGTAATAGTCATCAGACATTGCCGGAATCATTATACAGTGACTGTGATCATGAGCTAAAGTCTAAAATCCCAATAAATCCTGACCAAGTTATTCAAAATTACTGAAGTTACTAAGGTCTGACCCCATAAGGCCATATGGAAATGGCGGAGGGAGAGGGATTCGAACCCCCGTCCCGGTTGCCCGGGAAGCGATTTTCAAGACCGCCGCCTTAAGCCACTCGGCCATCCCTCCGGAGAAGTGTATATTTTCTCTTAAGAGCCTTTTGTTCGCAAGTGTTGGATTTAACTTGCTAGCTGATTTTCTCCAGGCCATCCATGTATGGCTGCAGAGCTTCAGGAATGGTGACCGTCCCATCCTTGTTTTGATTACTCTCCAGGATGGCGCTCACCGTCCTCCCCAAAGCCACACCAGAACCGTTCAATGTATGAATAAATTCTGTCTTGGATTTCCCTTCTCTTTTCAGGCGAATATCGGCTCTTCGTGCCTGGAAATCTTCACAGTTGGTGCATGAAGAGATCTCCAGGTATTTCTTCTGATAAGGCATCCAGAGCTCCAGGTCATAGGTCTTAGCCCCTGAAAAACCCAAGTCCGCAGTACAGAGAACGACGACCCGGTAATGCAAACCCAGTCTTTTGAGGACCTCCTCAGCATCCAGAGTCATTTTTTCCAGTTCATCGTAGGAATTCTCCGGCAAGGAAAAACTCATCAATTCGACCTTATTGAATTGATGCTGGCGGATCAGTCCTCTTATATCCTTACCGTAGGAGCCCGCTTCCCGCCTGAAGCAAGGCGTATAGGCCACGAATCTGAGAGGGAGTGATTCCGCCTTAAGGATTTCTTCTTGATACAGGTTTGTTAGAGGAACCTCTGCAGTGGGTATCATGTACCATTGATATCCCCGAAGTTTGAAGAGGTCGTTCTCGAACTTCGGCAAGTTTCCCGTTCCGATCAAGCTCTTTTCATTGGCTATAAAAGGAGGAATCACCTCTTTATAGTCTTTCTCACGCGTGTGGATATCCAGCATGAAATTGATCAGAGCTCTCTCCATTCTTGCTCCGGCCCCAAAATAGACGGAAAATCTTGATCCGGCTATCTTGGCGGCCCTCTCAAAATCCAGGATACCGAGCTTTTTGCCGATTTCCCAGTGAGCCCTGACAGGAAAAGAAAACGCCGGCTTTTTCCCGAACGTCCGCACTTCGACATTCTCTTCTGAACTCTGGCCTTCAGGGACAGACTCATGGGGAACATTGGGAATATTCAGTAGAATGTTCTTCAACTCTTCGTCAATTTCTTTCAACTTCTCTTCCAGACTCTTAATCTCATCAGAGACTTTTTTCATCTCCAAGATGATCGAGGATGCATCTTTCCCTTCCTTTTTCATCTGGGCCACGCGTTGAGAGGCTTTATTGCGCTCAAAACGCAGATTCTCCGTTTTTGTCAGTTGTTTTTTCTTCTTTTGAAAGAGATTTTTATAATCGTCGAGGTTGACCTCCAGACCCCGGGCTCTTGTTTTTTTTATGATAAACTCAGCGTTTTCTAATACATATTTCGGGTCTAACATGCCGCAGATTATAGCACAAGTCATATAAATTTAAAATTCTCAAGTTGACTCATAAAGGCGTTTAAAATATAGTGGTAAAATGAAAGAGAAGAGCAAACGCAGAGGCTACATCCAGGTCTATACAGGGTCCGGGAAAGGAAAAACCACCGCCGCTTTAGGGCTGGCCCTCCGGGCCGCCGGCCATAAACAGAGGGTCTACATCGGCCAATTCCTCAAAGGCCAGATGTACGGAGAGCTTCTTTCGGCGAAACAGCTTTCTCCCTACATCACCATCGAGCAGTTCGGCCGCAAGGGTTTCATTCATGTGACAAAAGACCCCGATAAAGAGGATATTCAAAGAGCCAAAAGGGGGCTAAAAAAATGCCTGGATGCTATGCTTTCATTAAAATATAGAATCATCATCCT
>JABAOH010001603.1_pt3 | contig 12365 bp, 12 predicted proteins | sample 7062181 | NCBI WGS metagenome assembly JABAOH01 (sample SAMN14538630, study PRJNA623070) | marine sediment metagenome | biome: marine biome [ENVO:00000428]; feature: marine pelagic biome [ENVO:01000023]; material: deep marine sediment [ENVO:00002113]; isolation source: pool of 5 deep marine... | reverse complement strand
CGCTTTGGCCTCCCGGTCATGCTCGGTGAGCTGCTCGCCGGGTTGATACTCGGGCCACCGCTCTTGGGGATTGTCAGTGCTTCTCCGCCCATTGAACTGATGGCCGATCTCGGGATCTTCTTTGTCATGTTCTATACCGGCATGGAGATGGACCCCAGGGATCTTCTGGAGAACATCTGGCCCTCCGTGACTGTTGCGCTAGGGGGATTCATTCTCCCCTTCCTCTTAGGATATTTCACGGCGAGACTATTTGGGGGAACCGTATTCCAGTCTCTCTTTATTGGCATGGGGATTTCGATAACGGCCATTGCGGTGAACAGCGTGATTCTCCATTCCATGGCGATCAGTAAAACTGAGTTAGGTCACATTATCATTGGAGCTGCCATTGCTGATGATATCTTATCTCTGATCGCCTTGTCCGTTCTGCTTGGGCTTGCGAAGACCGGAACGGTTGAGATTCTGGGCCTCTCGAAGATCCTTTTGAAGGTCTGTGCCTTTTTCGGTCTGACGATTCTCATCGGGCNNACCGTGACGCCAAGGCTTTCACGTTCGCTATCATCTCTGCCTTAATCATGGGATATCTCTCCGAACTTGCGGGCCTTCATTTGGTAATTGGCGCCTTCCTGGCGGGACAGTTCGTGAGAGAAGAGATTATGGACGAGAGAATCTACAACGCCATTAGCGATCGCTTCTTCGGGCTCAGCTATGGATTCCTGCTGCCTGTCTTTTTTGCCTCCCTCTCTTTCCATCTCCACATTTCCTACGACTGGAACTCTATTGCCTTCATGCTGGTCCTCACAGCCGTGGCGGTTCTGGGTAAACTGCTCGGCTGCGGACTCGGATTGGCCGTTTTCGGCCACAACCGTTGGGAATCAGCAATTGTCGGATTTGGGATGAATGGCCGTGGTGCTGTCGAGTTGGTTGTAGCCTCGGTGGTGATCAGACTGAGTAACGACCTGATGGCACGAGGTGCCATAATAGAACCCCTGCTCACGGAGGGTCAGTTTTCTGCCCTGATCTTTATGGCTTTTCTCACCACGCTGATGGCACCGCTCACGCTGCGATGGGCTGTTATGCGGACATGTCTCCCCGATGAGAGAGCAACGTTCTGTCGGTTGTGGGATGAACAGCGTGGGTAATCCGGAGAAATATCTGGGGTCTCTTGGCCTCTCTTTGCCGATTTTCGACCCTCTCTGCTTATTATCGGCACCGAGCATCGGAAAACACAGGGAGTTCTCCCATCTTTTGAGTGATGGGCCTCCCGTCTCCGGTTTCTCCTCTCCAGTCTCCCGTCTCCGGTCTTTGCAGTCTCTCGCCTCTCATCTCTCCTCTCTCGTCTCTCATCTCTCGTCTCTCCTCTCCAGTCTCCCGTCTCTCATCTCTCCTCTCTCGTCTCAGTACGCCCCCGCAAAAATGAGGGAAGTCGTGTCGGAAAATACTTCTTGATATACTTCGAGTAGGTTCTGTATAATCCCCAAAATCAAAAAAGGGGATCCAAGATGGCAGGCCTAGGTCGTCGGCAGTTTCTCAAGATGGTTGGCCTCACATGTACGACCGCCGCTGTGGGCTGTTCCCAGGAATCCGCCAGAAGGTTGATCCCCTATATCATTCCTCCTGAAGACATCATCCCAGGTGAGGCCACTTGGTACGCCACGACCTGCCGAGAGTGCCCAGCTGGATGCGGTGTGTTGGCCAAAAACCGAGATGGCCGAGTCATCAAGGTCGAGGGCAACCCCCTTCATCCTGTAAACGCAGGAAGGCTCTGTGCCCGAGGGCAAGCATCACTCCAGGGGCTCTATAACCCTGACCGATTCCGGGGCCCACAGAGTAGAGACGAGACAGGTTCTCTCCAGCCGATCTCCTGGGATGAGGGGGAAAATATCCTTGTCCAAAGGCTCTCTCAGCTCATGGAGCGGGGCAGGGGAGGGCGGATCGTCTTCTTGACCCATCTGAACACGGGTACGCTCCAGGATCTGATGGTCCGATGGCTCTCGGAATTGGGCTCCCATGAGCTGGTGGTTTATGAGCCGTTTGCGTACGAACCGCTTCGGCGGGCGAACCAGATCGTTTTCGGGGTCGACCGCATTCCCAGTTATCGAATCGATGGGGCGGATTTTCTCGTCTCTTTTGGCGCGGGATTCCTCGAGACCTGGCTTTCAAATGTCGACTATTCCCGTCAATTTGCCTCCTTCCGTAGTCTGCGTGACGACAGGAAAAACCCATTCATCTATGTAGGGCCCAGACTCTCCCTGACCGGGGCGAGCGCAGATCATTGGATTTCTGTCTCTCCAGGTCATGAGTATCTCGTGGCCCTTGGTATGTTGCGGGTTATCGCCGACGAGGATCTCTCTACCAAAGCCCGTCCCATGTACCACCGGACTCTGAAATCCGCGGTTGAACGGTCATCGCTGCCAGAAATCGAGGCCAGGACCGGTGTCAAGGAGGAGGTGATCCGAGGCCTGACCCGCCGATTCCTCCAGGCGAAGCGCCCCCTTGCCCTTGCTGAAGGCTTATCATCCTCCGGACCTAACGCCACGGAGACGGCTGTGGCTGCCAATCTTCTCTGCCTGGCCAAACTGGAAGCGGGAGCGGTCCTTGATTTTGAGCGGACCCTGTCCCTGAGTGATGTCGCCCCTGCAGAGAAGATGAAGGAACTCTCTGAAAAGATGAAAAGAGGAGAAATTGACCTGCTGTTTCTCCATGATGTCAATCCTGTACACGCGCTTCCGCCTTCTTGGGAGTTTGAAGCGGGCCTGGAAGCCGTCCCCCTTGTGGTGAGTTTCTCCAGCTGTCTGGACGAAACGAGTGCTTTTGCCGATCTCATCCTCCCCGTTCACACGCCACTCGAGTCGTGGGGAGACTACACGTCGAGCCAAGGTGTCCTGGGACTGATGCAACCCGTTATGGGGGATATCTTCGGAACGAAGCATTTGGGAGATCTTCTCCTTTCCACCGCGAAAAAGATTGGAGGAACCGAGAATTTTCCCTGGAAAGACTTCTATCACTACCTGCGGGATGCGTGGTACCAGAGGTGGAAGGAGACGGGTAATGGCGCTTTCGAATCCTTCTGGCTTGAGGCCCTTCAGAGGGGTGGAGTTTGGGAACATCGTGGCACAGCGCGCCCTCCATTGTCTTTGAACCTACCCTTTGATTTTTCTTTCCCGGACCCCGATTTGCCCGACGAACCGGAAGGGGGGTTCCATTTCACCGCATACCCGACCGTTCAGTTTTTCGACGGCCGCATGGCCAATCGGCCGTGGAGCCAGGAACTCCCTGACCCGGTGACGCAGGTCACCTGGGGAGGTTGGGTGGAGATTCATCCAGAGACGGCGAAAAAGCTCGATATTCATAAGGGAGACCTCCTTCAGATCAGATCTCTGTACGGTAGCCTAGAGGCTCCTGCCCTACCGATTTCTACGGTGTCAACCGATACCCTTGCGATGCCGATCGGACAGGGGCATACGGCCTACGGGCGATTCGCCAACGGTCTTCCTGCGAACCCCATGGATCTTTTCCCCCCAGACGTTGACAACGTTTCCGGAGGAATTCTAAGACCCCCATTTCGCGTCACCCTCCAGAAACGGGGCAAAAGCCTTCTGGTCGCGAACACCGATGGGAGTTTCCACCAACAGGGGCGAGGTCTCACCCAGACGGTCACTTTAGCAGACTATCGAAAAGAAAAGACGGCGGGCCAACGGCCTCATCTGGACGTGCCACTTCCTGAAGGGTCTGATCCCCGAAAAGATTTCTATCCTCCCCACCGGCATCCTGAGTATCGATGGACGATGGTCGTCGATCTGGATCGGTGTATCGGCTGTGGGGCCTGTGTGGTTGCCTGCCATGCCGAAAACAACGTCGCCATCGTCGGGAGGAATCTGGTCATACAAGGGCGTGAGATGTCCTGGCTCCGGATTCAACGGTATTTCGAGCGAGAGGAACCCCATATTCGATTCCTTCCCATGCTCTGTCAGCATTGCGACGCAGCGCCCTGTGAACCCGTCTGCCCCGTCTTTGCCCCTCACCATAGTATTGAGGGTCTCAACAATCAGGTTTACAATCGCTGCGTGGGCACACGTTTCTGTTCGCAAAACTGCCCTTACAAAGTTCGTCGATTCAACTGGTTCACTTTCACACGGTCTGAACCACTCACCTGGCAGCTCAACCCTGACGTGACCGTCCGGCAAAAGGGAGTGATGGAAAAATGTTCCTTCTGTATCCAACGAATCGTGGAAGCCAGAAACAGGGCAAAGAATGAGGGCCGAAAGGTCCGAGATGGAGATTTCACCACAGCCTGTGCGCAAACCTGCCCAGCCGAGGCCCTGATCTTCGGCAATCTGAAGGACCCCGAAAGCAGAGTCTCGAAATTGATCCAAGACCCCAGGGCTTACCAGGTTTTGGGCCATCTGAATACGAAACCGGCTGTCATCTATTTGAAGAGGGTGACCCGAGGTTTGAGAAAGACATAGCCCATGAAGACCTATTCTTACAGCAACGTTGATCAGCAGGTTCTCAGGACGCTATCCCCTCCTGGTCGATCCTACTTTTTCCTGGTCGGGATCGCCTTTACCGGGATCCTGTTGGGTGCTTCCTGTTGGGCCTATCAGATTTTGACGGGTCTCGGTGCGGCAGGTGTCATGCATCCGGTGAATTGGGGCACGTATCTTGTCAATTTCGTCTTTTGGGTTGGAATCGCCCACTCGGGTACCCTGATCTCTGCCATTCTTTTCTTGTTCAGGGCAAACTGGCGCACGGCCATTGCTCGAAGTGCCGAGGCCATGACGGTTTTTGCCATTGCTGTGGCCGGACTTTTTCCCTTTATCCATCTCGGACGCGTTTGGATTTTCTACTGGCTGCTTCCATACCCAAACCAACGCAATCTATGGCCGAATTTTCAATCCCCACTGATCTTTGACATGATCGCCATTTCCACGTATCTCATCGTGAGTTTTCTCTTCTGGTATACCGGTCTCATCCCCGATCTGGCCATCATTCGTGACCGCGCCCATGGGCTCCGGCGTAAAATCTATGGGCTCCTCTCCCTTGGATGGCTCGGTTCCCACAATCAGTGGCGACACTACGGTTCGGCCTACCTATTTTTCGCGGCTTTTGCGACACCGCTGGTGATATCAGTTCACAGTGTGGTCTCCTGGGATTTCGCCTTGGCCATTGTGCCGGGATGGCACAGTACGATTTTTGCCCCGTACTTTGTGGCGGGTGCCATTCATTCGGGACTGGCCATGGTATTGACCCTGCTGATCCCCCTTCGACGCATTTTCCGATTCGAAAACCTCATCACGATGTCGATTCTCGAGAACATTGCCAAAACCATCGTTTTTACAGGGCTGATCGTGGGCTATGCCTATGGCGTGGAATATTTCACGGCCTGGTACAGTGGAAACATGGTTGAGCGAGATACATTCATCTGGCGTGCCATTGGGGAATATGCCCCCCAGTTTTGGATCATGGTCCTCTTCAATTCGGTGCTACCGCTCGCTTTTTTCTTTAAAAAGGTTCGGACCAACCTCATCAGCCTCTTTGGAATCGCCATTCTGGTCAACATTGGGATGTGGTTTGAGCGATATGTGATCATTGTCGGTTCAGTGGCACACGAGTACGACCCGTATTCATGGGGGCTTTACAGCCCCTCTTGGTTAGAATTCGGTATCTTGCTCGGTTCTTTTGGCTTGTTTTTCTTCTTGTTTCTCTTGTTCGTCAAATTTTTGCCATCCATATCCATGACTGAGGTCAAGGAGCATCTGGCGCCGCCCGTGAGGGGGAGATGAGAGAAAAAAGGTGCTTTCCGAGTGGTGAGGTACGATGACGGGTCAAAGAACTTTGATCGGCATTTTTTCCTCTCTGGATGACATGTTGCATGCCATCGAGGCCGCAAAGAGAGCCAGGGTGAAGGTAGACACCGTCTACTCACCGACTCCCTGCCATGAACTTGCGGAAATCCTGGACGCGAAACCGAGTCCTGTCCGTTTTTTCACGCTAATGGGAGGGATAATGGGTCTGGCTCTGGGGATGAGTCTAGCGGTATACACTGCCCTCCAGTGGGAATTCATTGTTGGCGGCCGGCCGGTTGTGGCCTGGATCCCCTTTATGATCGTTGGTTTTGAATTCACCATCCTGCTGGGTATCGGGGGGAATTTGATCGGTATGCTGATGAAAAGTCGCATCCCACGGACAAAGTTGCCTGACCATTATGATCCGCGATTCACGAAAGACCGATTCGGTGTTTCTATCGAGTGTCCTGTCGGTGAGGCGCCGAGGGTCTCTCAACTTCTGAAGGAAGCCGGTGCTGAGGAGGTTCATGAGGTCGACGGGTGAGATCTCTGGTGAAAGCCTGAAGTCCGGGCTGGAGGGAAATCAGCGGCCCTGGATGATTCTCTTTCTCCTGTTGGTCATCGCAGGGGGGGGTGCGTTTCTGATTGGGATTTCTGGACCTCAGGCTCAGCGGGCGTGGCAGGCCTATCTGGTTAATTATGCCTTTTGGTCTGGCCTTGCGTTTGGTGCGGTGGTCTTTGTTGCCATCCTGAATTTGACCAAGGCGCGGTGGGCACGTCCGCTCAAACGTTTTGCTGAGGCTCCAGCTGCCTTTCTGCCAGTCTCCTTTGTGCTTTTTTGGGCCCTTTACTTTGGACGAGAAGATATTTTTCCTTGGATTCATGAACCCGTTCAGGGCAAGGAAGCCTGGCTGAATGTGGGTTTTTTATTTGCCAGAGATGGCGCGAGCCTTTTCCTGCTCACAGCCGTGGCCCTGATCCTTGTATTTGTCTCCATTCGTGGAGATATGGAGGCGCTCTCTCGGGGAACAGACTCCACACCCGATGCAGGGGGTGGGAGGGAAAAGCACAGCCGGATTGACAGGCGATGGCGGATTCAGACGGTTCTCTCTCCCGTCCTGGGTTTACTCTATGGTTTGGTTCTCACGCTGATCGCCTTCGACCTGATCATGTCACTCGACCCTCACTGGTTCAGTACGCTCTTTGGAGCTTACTACTTTGTGGGTAGCCTTTATACGGGCCTTGCGGCTCTGATTATCCTCACGGGCCTTTTTAGGAACGCTCCGGGTCTGAAATCGCTGATCGGGTCAAAACACTTCCATGACTTGGGCAAGATCCTGTTCGGTTTTTGCCTGTTGACAGGCGATTTCTTCTATTCTCAGTTTCTGGTTATCTGGTATGGCAATCTCGCCGAGGAGACACGATACGTCATCCTTCGCGTCCAAACCAGCCCGTGGGAACCACTGGCCTGGACTGTTCTCGTCGTCTCCTTCGGTATTCCCTTTGTCGTCCTCTTGAGTCGAAAGATCAAGATGAAGCCTGTGCCCCTCATGATACTCTGCGGCATTGTTCTGATAGGGATGTGGCTCGAACGGCTGCTTCTGGTGGCCCCTTCGCTCTGGAGAGGGGAGCAACTTCCCATCGGTATCCTGGAAATCCTCATTACCGCAGGATTTCTCGGGCTTATGGCATTGAGCCTCACCGCTTTTCTGAGGAGATTTCCACTGGTTCCTGTCTCGGATCCCTTGTTTCGCGAAACCGTCGAGACGAGCCGAGTAGAGATCAGCGGATAAACCCGTTGACTGGCAGGAATATTCAGTTTTCACGATGATGAGAGATAGCACTCGAAAGCGTAGGCAGACCGATCACACGAAAAGAGGGTATATTTGGGTGGGGGTATCGATCCTCCTCCTCGTGGTGATGTTCTATTTTTACGCTGTTTATCCGAGTCGAGGGCTCGGCCCCAAACAACCCATTTATTTCAGCCACCGGATCCATGCAGGGGTAAAGCAGATCAGCTGCCGGTTCTGTCATCCCTATGCGGACCGATCCAGAAACGCGGGGATTCCGGCGGTGGAGAAATGCCTTTATTGTCACCGGTATATTATTTCGCAGCATCCCCAGATCCTCCGCGTGAAATCGCATTACGAAACCAAGAGGCCAATCCCTTGGATCAGGATCGCCTACGTGCCGGACCATGTTCAATTCAACCATCAGAGGCATATCGCCCGTGGAATCGACTGCACGGTCTGCCACGGAAATGTGAAAGAGATGGATCGTCTGATGCCGATCGAATTTAAGATGGGTTTCTGCATCGAATGCCACAAGAGAGAGAAGGCTCAATTGGACTGCTGGTTGGCGTGTCATAACTAATGCAGGCGCATGAAGTCAGTTTTTATTTCTCGCAGCGTACACTGAGATCTCTGAGTTTCGACCTGAATCGCTGAGAGGGCGATTCAGGTCAAGAGCGTCAACGCTTCGCATGGATCAATTGATTGGGTACCACCACGCGATTCGTTGTGAAATCTGTATTGTATGGCCCCGAAGGGGTGGAGTGGGTGGCCTCATTTTTCCTCTCAAAAAATCAGGCCAGGCTCAAAATCATCTCTTGGGAACTCTGTGGGCTCAGGCAACCCTGAGCAGGGCCGAATGGCCTGTCCTGAGCAAAGTTGAAGGGGAGCGGGCGAGAGAGAGCAGTTGGGCATTGTCCTGAAAAACCAATGTGAAGACATTTAATGCATTCGTATTCGGTGTGAAAGGGGTTTCTGTCATTCGTATATTTGGTTTATGACTTCTGATCTTTAAAGGAGATCCGCTTGTCCCTTCTCCCGCAATGTCGCTCAGGGAACAAGAGGATTTCCCCAAAAGCTCGAAACAATGCCTCGGTCTCGCTTTATCGAAAGGATTCATTGAATTGAATTTCCTGAAGGATGAACCGAACGGAACAACCAAAGGATTCTTGCTGAGTTCTGCGGCATGGATGGTGGCTGGGAGCCTTGCAGGCTTCATCGGAGCCGTGGAGATGGTGGCCCCAGAACTCCTCGGGAATATTCCGTGGATCGCATTCGGAAGAATTCGTCAGATTCACACGAATCTGGTCATGTTTGGCTTTGTGGGGAGTGCATTGGTCGGAGCTGCCCACTATCTGGTCCCCACACTCCTCCGAACGCCGCTCCATAGCGAGCGAATCGGAAAGATATCGCTGTGGTTATGGAACCTGGCCATCACAGCGGGTGTGGTCACGCTTTCTCTGGGTTACACGCAGAACCGAGAGTATGCCGAGCTGATTTGGCCTATCGACATTGGGGTCCTCATCGTTCTCGCCTTGGTCTTCTATAACTTTCTGCAAACCCTCCGGCATCGGAAGGAGAACCTTCTTTACGTATCCATCTGGTATGTTGTCGGTTCCTTTGTTTTCACCTTTTTCACTTACTTCTTCGGTAACGCCGTCTGGAACCCTGAGACCGGGTCGATCATCGGAATTCCCGATGCGGTGTTGGCCTGGTTTTACGGCCACAATATTATCGCCTTTTTCTTTACAACACTGGCCGTGGCCGTGGCCTACTATGTCATCCCCATCGTCAGTCGGACTCCCTTGTACAGCCATACCCTGTCGCTTATTGGATTCTGGACGATCCTGATTATGTACTCCCATATCGGGACGCATCACATCATCCAAGCTCCTGTCCAGACCTGGTTGAAGGTGATCGCCGTCACGGGCAGCGTCGGCATGTTGATTCCCGTCCTGACGGTCCTGGTGAACCTCTGGCTCACCATGCGAGGCCGACTGGGGAACATTCATGCGGATATTGGTGGGAAGTTCGTCTTCGCCGGCAGCGTCTGGTATTTGCTGACCTGTTTGCAAGGGCCTCTGCAATCACTTCCCTCCGTGCAACGGCTGACTCATTTCACCAATTGGGTCGTGGGACACGCGCATGTCGGCGTTCTTGGGTTTGCGGGGATGACTGCCCTGGGGGGCGTCTACTTCATCCTGCCCAGGGTGACCGGCCGGCCTCTATACAGCACGCGCTTGGCCGATATTCAGTATTGGCTGGTACTGATTGGAATGACTGGCTTTTTTGTGATTTTGACCACGGCGGGTCTCATCCAGGGGAATGCCTGGTTGAACGGCGAGGTCGTTTACCGGGTCTTACCCCAGATCCATCTCTACATGGTCCTTCGAGCCTCTGCAGGAATCCTTATCGTGGGAGGCGCCATCATCGGCTTATACAATATCTTCATGTCCCTCTACGGGCCGAAGGGGAAGACATCATGAGGATGACACCGACGATCCTGATTTGCGGATGCCTGATCATCTTTGGAGTCGTCATTCTTGTCGTGGTCTTCCTGCCGGGTTATACACAGAGCAATCTCCCGTCCGATATCCACCGGCCGAGAAACTCCCTCGAACAATGGGGTCGGAGGATATATATCGAGAACGGTTGCTCCTACTGCCATTCCCAATACGTCCGCTACCAGGATTGGGGACTCGGAGCGGAGAGGGTGGCCCAGGCCGGAGACTATATCCACGATCGGCCCCATCAGCTGGGATCGGAGCGAACCGGCCCCGATCTCTCGCAAGAAGGGGGCGAACATCCGGACGATTGGCACATGGCGCATTTCATCAATCCCAGGTACACCCGACCGGAATCTTTGATGCCGCCTTTTGAATTTCTCGGTACCGAAAAGATCAAGGCGCTCACTGCCTATATGCAGAGCCTGGGGTACAAGGACGCGGATTTTCGAGTGAAGCGACAGCGTTACTGGAAGCGGAAAGCCATCGAGGCTTATGATGCGGGTCCGGATGCCAATGTGGCCTGGCTCCATAGCATGGTTCCCGAGCCATGGAGAAAATTGCCCAATCCCTATCCCACGACGCCGGCTTCACTCGAGCGAGGGCATCGGATCTATCAGAGTTTCTGCATCGGATGCCATGGACCGATCGGCGATGGAATGGGGCCAGCTCAGCCCTATCTCTATCCTCCGCCCATCAATTTCACCATCCTGAAGGGAAGAGGCGTCTCAGGGGGTATCCTTTACTATCAGATTATGAATGGAATCACAGGAACGGCCATGCCTTACTTCAAGCGCGAGTTGGAGTCTGAGAAGATCTGGGACGTCGGAAACTACGTGGCGGTGTACTTCATCGGTGAGACCGATGCGGATCAGGAACCCAGAGGAATTGACGCTCCTTATGAGGGACCGAGGAAGGAGGAGTAACTCATGTTTTACGTCGGTTGGATGGCGCTCACCGCTTCAGGGATTTTTGTGGGCGTCCTCGTGTTTTTCTGGGCGCTAAAATCGGGCCAATTTTCGGATCAGGGAAGAGCCCGTTACCTGCCATTGAGAGACGATTTTCCAATGGTGCAGCCTGAAAATCCGTCGCGACCGACAGGAGAGGTTTATGCCCTTTTGTTTGTCATTGCCATCGGACTCGCCGCGATGGCCACCACGGTGATTCTGACGCTGATGAGTCTGGGAGGGTAGGCAGGCTGATGCGATATTTCACGCTCCTCGATTTCCAATACGTGGTCCTCTTGGTTTTCCTCGGCCTCACCGCACTCATTCTCATCTATCTGGCCTTCAGTGGCTACCAAAAGGAAAGAGGGAGACGAAAGAGACTGGATGAGACGGAGGACTACCCAGAGGGGCTCCAGGTGGAGAAAAATCGGATTCCCCCGATCTTGATCTTCATCTATGTGAGTTTCATCATTTGGGCCCTCGGCTATCTCATCGTCGTTGGCCTTCGCGGGGGAGCTTTTTGACGAGGGGAGATCGGAGCGGACGGATCATCGGCGGAATCTATGGGGGCGAGTGAGGGGAAGGACATCCAATTGGGAAGCCAACCAACCGATCGAGAGAGAAAAGCGACGCTGAGAAGCTGGCTCATTCTCGTGGCCATGGTTCTGCTGTTTCTCATCTGGGGGTTCTTCGTTTTCTTTTCGGTTGGCGATAAAGGTCCCCCGAACTGGGATTTCGGGGTCGTCGAGGATATCCCGGGCCAATCTCCATACGCCACAGAATACGCGGAACCGACCCCTCAACACGTCGCCGATTAGCGGATACGTGATCACGAGGCACAGGAGGGCACCCGTAGCTTGCCATGAGAGGAGAAAAATGAGAATACGCTGGCAGAACACCATCTCCCTAATCGTTATCATTACGGTTCTCTCGGGCTGTGATTATGGCCGGATGTCGGACCAGGAATCGGTGCGCACCTACGAGACATCGATGCCCGAAATGGTCCAGGGGACGGTTCCCATCCACGGCGGCCTGCAGGTGATCAGAGAGACGGACCTCGAGGATCTCGAGAACCCCCTGACCTACGAAAGGACATCCGTCGACCAGGGAAAGCGGGCCTATGGTTACTTCTGTATCATGTGCCACGGACCCAATGCCGACGGCAACGGGACCGTGGGGCAAAGCTTCTATCCTTTGCCCACGAGCCTGAAGAGCGAGTATATTCAGGCACAGTCTGACGCAGAGCTCTATTATGCAATCACTTTTGGCATCGGACGACACCCGCCACTCGGTTATACGGCAGCCGATACGGATCGCTGGGCCATCGTCCATTACATC
>JABAOH010071263.1_pt3 | contig 12368 bp, 11 predicted proteins | sample 7062181 | NCBI WGS metagenome assembly JABAOH01 (sample SAMN14538630, study PRJNA623070) | marine sediment metagenome | biome: marine biome [ENVO:00000428]; feature: marine pelagic biome [ENVO:01000023]; material: deep marine sediment [ENVO:00002113]; isolation source: pool of 5 deep marine... | reverse complement strand
GCCCAAGCATGGCGTTCCCGCGATCCCGCCGAGGAGCTAGATGGCCGATTTCATCACAACGTCGCTTTCGTCGAGCGACGTCAAGCAGGCCATCGAGAAAGGCCCGCAGGCCATCGCTCATGCGGCTGTTTTCGGCCTCGGCGAGCAGTTCGCCACGAAGGGCATCGTAGGGCGCGTTCTCCCGGGCGTAGGGCTCATCAATCCCGCTCTAGGGTTTGCCGAGCCCATCGTCTCGGAAATCAAGCGCCAGATCGCTCAGAACGTCTTCCAGCCGTTTACTGGCGAGCCCGTGGTGGCGCTCAACAAGGTGGACGATACGGGCAGTCAGAAAGGCCCTATCGGTCGTGCTCTGGGGACGACGGTCCATCGGGTGAAGGGAGGCTTCAGGCTCCCACAGCCCGGGGAGCCCGAGGGATTCAAGAAAGGGACATTCCCCACGACGGCGGGGGTTCCGCTGGGGGCGCATCTTTCCCGGGCGGAGGATACGCCTGCCTTGGAAGCCTCGATTGACANNGAGGATACGCCTGCGCTGACGGCTTCCATCGACACGAGACTGGCGGAGGCCCGCCAGACGACGCAAGAGGCCAAGTTCAGCGAGCGGCGTCAGGTTCTTCGGTCAAACCCCATGGCCACGAAGACGCGGGTGTTCGACGAGGCCGTGGTTGAGGGCGGATTCGAGACCAAGGTAGAGGACGCCGCAGATAAGGGCCAGTCGCAGAGCAAGGCCAATCAGGGCGGTTTTGCCTTCAGGACGCCGCGAGAGACGCCCACGAGCGTCCTCGGTTTTACCGACAAGGACACGGCATCTGCGACTCCCTTGGACGCCAGAGAGCCGATAGGCAACGTCAAGAGTTCCGTCTTTCACGAGGCCCTGAAACCGCAGATCAGCAAGGAAGCGAGGCTAAAACAGAAATTCACCCAGAGCCGTCCCCTAATTCTGCCCTTGACGGATGGCGGGACCGCGTCGAACAGCGCGAAGAATCCGGAATCGTTCGCGTTTTCCGGAGGTCCGCGTGCTCAGGAGGTGTCGGACCTTAATCGGATTCCGTCCAATGTTGCGAATCGGAGCAAGGATCAGGGTCTTGAGAAGTTTTTCTCGGGGAAAACCTCTGTTCTGAACACGCAACAGCCTCCGCGTCGTGTCAATCTGGGTCGTCAGGACTTTCCGCGTAGGCGTCCCCTCACGGAGGAATTCCTTCAGCAGCATCGTTTCATCATCTACGACGCTAAGGATGTTGGTGGAGGGCCAACGCCTGATGGTTTGAGTGTTTTCGAGTGGGAAGACGGTCATGAGGTCAGGACGTTGGCGGCTGGTTTTTCGTCCTGCGACGCCCCTAGCATGGAGTTGGTTACCAACGTCATCAAGGAAGGAACTTGGGAGTTCCCGCGAGAGATCGTGACAGGGCTGAACCCGGGCAGGCTCGTGCTCCAAAAGGGTATGGTTCGCACGGAGACGGCTTTTTACCTGTGGATCAGGGATTTTCTTCGCGGGCAGATTACGCGCCGGACTCTCAAGATACTGGCATACGGCAGACAAGCGAGTGGGGCACCGGATTCTGGTTGGTGGAATGCCGAGGGTCTTCGGACGGGTTCTCGGGGACACCGGGGCATTTATGCCGAATGGACTCTTTTTAATTGTGCGCCGATGCGTTATTCGGCGGGTCAGGGATGGGATGCGCGGAGCGGAGAAATCCAGATCGCGGAGATGGAGATCAACTACGAGAGATTTGAGGAGGAGGCACCCACGGACCTCCGGCACCTCAGGCCCGCTCCGGTATAGGATAGATCATGAGCGAAAAGATATACGCGGCTTCCATCTGGGCCGACTTGGTCAAGCGTAAGTCCAATTACGTTTGCTCCGAGTGCGGTTCGGCGGAAGACGTGATGGCCGTCCACCTTATTACGCCCTCGAATGGGGGGAAGAACACGCTCAAGAACGGGATAGCACGTTGCCTCCAGTGCCGTTCCAAGAGGGTTCGGCCCCGGAACGTCACGCGGTTCAATTTCTCGATCCCGAGCGACCTTCACGACCGCCTCGCCGTGCATTGCGGGAAGAGCGGGCGGTCCATGACCGACGTCATCAAACAGCTTGTGTCGGATTTTGCCTACGATCCGAACCTCGGGATGAACGGGTTTCATCGAGATGCCGAAAAAAACAACAGCCGCGTGAGCGTGCCGATCCTCACGATGGCGTTTACGGACTTCTCGAAAAAGTGCTCGAATCTCAATGCGTCGCCGACCGATGCGGTCAAATCGCTTATTTTCAGGTACCTGAAATCGTTTGAGGAGGTCCGGTCATGACTCTGGGTGGGAAGAAGATCGTCAAGCTCCCGTGCGGTTACGTCGAGAACGGGACGAGCATTGACGAGGTGGAAGTTCGGGCCATGACGGGCGTGGAAGAGGATCTTTTCTCGGATCGGAACCTCCCCATGGTCAACCGTCTGCGGGGCATGGTGGTGAACTGCATCGAGCGCATCGGTGACGTCAAGGACAAGGCGAAGATCGAGCAGATGGCGGGGAAGTTCTCTGCCGAGGATCAGGCCGTGCTCCTCGTGGCTCTGCGGCAGATCAGCGTTGGGAACAGCTACGCTTTAGAGTCAGAGTGTCCGTCCTGCGGGGTTCCTATCAAGCTGGACGTTGATCTCACCACCATCACGGTCAAGAAGGCCAGCAAGGAAAAGAGTCCTCTTGAAGTGCAGCTTCCTTCGGGCCGCAAGGCTAAGGTCCGCATCATGACGCTCGACGACGCCATGAAGACGTCGGAGCTTCGGCTTCAGGGCGAGGGACGGCTCACCGCCGCCGTGTGGGTCCGGCTCGCGGAACTGGACGGGAAACAGCCGACGCTGGAAGACGTCAAGGGTCTGCTCTTTGCCGACCGCGTGTTCCTGCGGAATGTTTTCGACGAATTGGAGGGAGGGATCGAGGAGACGCTCAAGGTGACGTGCCCCCAGTGCAAGCGGCAGTTCATGGAGCCGTTTGACATGGCGACGCCTGAGTTCTTCTCGCCCAGTGCGCTGTAGTGTCGGAACTCTTCAAGGCAATTGACGAATTCGTCAATCGTCCCCGCGATCCCAAGGTCGCGGAGCGTGTCTCGAAGTACGTCTCGAAGGCAAAATCAAAGGGTTGGACGACTGATGATCCCATCCTTCAGAAGAGTGATGAAGAAGTCGAGATGGAGTCCGGAGAGTGGAATCCGACGTTGGCGTTCTTCTCACCCGTGGGATATCGTCCCCTTTTCGAGCAGGAGCTTCTTTTCCTCCTGAGTGACGGGCATACCTACGAGAGCGTTCTCCAGATGCCCGTCCACATCCGCAAGAAGTTGATCGACCGGAAGCTTGAAATCAGGAAGGGTCTGGAGTCGGGCGGCAAATCGGCGGGCGGGCCGTCGTCGGACGAGGCCCCGGACATTCCCCCCGGTCTTCTTGAGCAGTTCCGCGTGGCCGCGCAGTCGAGGAGGGAAGCGGAAACCCCGCTTCCGCCGAGGTAAGCCATGGCATTTAACCTTCCCGTTGGCCTTAGCTTCAAGGCTACGTCTAAGGGTGTAGAGAAGGCTTCTGCTAATGTTGCTGATTTTGCAGAAAGAGTCAGCAAGCTCGGAAAGGCCACAAAGGAAGCCGCGAAGCGTGGTAAGGACTTCGAGGAGTTTACGAGGAAGTACGAGAAATTCACCAAATTAAAGCCCGGAGAGATCATTGACCCGGAGGAACTGGCCAGAGCTACAAAAGAACTCGACAAGCTTTTCGGTAAGTTGGATAAGGCGTCTGTCAAGACGTCGGATGCTGTTCGGACTGTACTGCGCGAACTGAACGAGATCCCCGGGATTTCTCCCGATATCGAAAGGGGTCTCAAGCGCATTGACGAGCAGCTTCGTAAAGGCGAGATCAGTTTCGAGACTGCGACCGAACGGGTCTTGGAGTACAAGGCTACGATCCGGAAGGCCCGGCGAGAGGCTGAGCCGTATATCCACTCGCTGCGGAAGCTCGAAGCCGCCACAGAGGACCCTGCCGAAGGTTTCGCGCGGGCCAAGGAGAAGCTCAGCAGTTTCCTCGACTTCATGACTGATTTTGATCCCACGAGTTTCCGCCGCTTGCTCGTGAAGGGGATTGCGGCGGGCACGGTGGGTCTTGTGAAGGTCACGGGCAAGGCCACCAAGACCATGGGGAAGCTTTTCCGGCGGGCCACGGAGGATGTGGACCTGACGGCTGAAGCTATCGAGGGGCTTGGGATTGATCCCGAGACGGCTCGTAGATTTAGTGCTTTCAGTAAAAAATTCCGCAAGGACATCGCGACCCCTGCGAAGGGGCTTGCCAAATTCTACACGCCTGTCAGAAGTTTCTTTGCTCGATTCTTTGGCTCACGACGTGAACGCGCGACTGCCCAGCGGGATCTCGCGAAGCTGTGGGGCGCGTTCAAGGGCTTGGGAAAGATCGATCCCCCAGAGGGGATTCAGGCCATCGAAGACGCTCCCAAGGAACTCGTCGATAGGATTGAAGCAGTAAGCAACGAGATCCGTGCTGAGAACGAGGGGCTCTGGAAGAGTGTCGATGTCAGCGCGATGGAGGGAACCAAGGATATCCCGAAGCACGCTGAGATTGCGTGGAACAGCATCGTTGAGGGGGCGGAGAAGGCCGAGAAGAAGGTCAAGAAAGTCGAGCCCATGGCGAAGATGGGGGATTCGCTCGAAGCTTTCGTGGACACGCTTCGTGACAAGATCACTCCCGACTTAGCCACGGAACTCGGGGGTCTCGTGAACGTTTTCCGCCGGGGTGCTCAGGACGCCTCGGAGGAGATGGGTGGACTCGCGGACAACGTGAGCCAGCGGATGACGAGACTCCGTACCGACATGGTCATGGCTTTTGATGCTGTTGGTAATTCGATACAGGGAGCATTCGACAAGGGCACGGGGGCAGCGGATAAGTTTGGTCAGCATTTCGACACTTACGTTGAAGAAAGGCTTGGTGATAACGTCGAGCACATTCACCAGTTGTTCAAGGGGCTCGGCGGTATCCTCAAGCCTGTCCAAGACGATTTTGATGCTGGCTTTGAAAAAATTCTAGAGAAGAAGAAGGTATTTGACCAAAAGGTTCTGGAGAATCTTCAGGGCTTGTCCGGAAAGGTGAAGGGGGCTGTCTCGGGGATGAGCGGGGCCATGGGGACTGAGTTTGTGGAAGCGGCGAACAAGGCGGACGCCCCACTGAAACGTTTGGCAGACGACATGTCTCGTGTGCATTCCGGATTGGGTTCTATACAGAGCGGCTTTGCGGGCTTTCATGGTTGGACGAGCGCAAACGCCGAGTCCTTGTTTGAGGATCTTTCGTTGATCGGTCAGGGGCTCAAGAAGGCTACAGGTCAGAACCCTTTCCCAGTCCTCGGGCTCCTTGCGAAGATCGGGCCGTCGCTCGCGCGTTTTGCTTCGGTTGCGGCTCGTGCAGGACCCAAGGTGTCACGATTTGTCACTGGGGCCGATAAAGCTAAGGCGGCTGTCGAGGCCCCGCTCAAGTCAGCCGTTCGCGCTGTCGCGGAAAAGGGCAAGGAGAAGGTGATTGCCAAAGGCAAGGCATTCTTAAAGGCGAGGGCTGCGAAGTTACTTCCGGAGCGCAGAAAAGCTGGCGAGGAGAGTAGGGATAGGGCTCCCGCGCAGGCAGGCATGGACTCTTCGGCTATTGTTGGGGCGATTGGCTCCATGTCAAAGTCGATGGGTTCCAAACTCGGGGGCGTGTCGGCAGCCGTGGGACGGAGCAGAGCCCAAAGGCTTTCAGGGACCCTCAAGGTGGATTCTGATGAAATGGGCCGTGCGGTGTCTGCTTCCACTAGGACGACTCAGGGGCTCAGAGGTTCGGTGAGGTAATCCGTGGCGAATGAGGAACTGGTTTCGGAGGCTTCTCAGTTTGCCGTTGAGGTTTCTTCTCACAGCCCGCTTACATTCTCGAAACTTCGTCAGTTTCGTGAAGTCGTTTTCTGGGAACGCGCGGACTTGCCCGATTTTCCTCCACGGGACACGGATTTGATCATCCCCCTTAATGTTCAGGATCGCATCGACAATCTTGCAAATACGGCGTACGAAGATCCCAATCTCTTTTGGGTTCTCGCCATCGCCAACGAGATTCGTCTTCCTCCCCTTCAGATGAATCCGGGGTTTGGGTTCCGGTATCCCGACGGAGTTAATGTGTTCCGTGTTATTAGAGGGGAAGCGGTGTGATTACTGATCCCAAATCTGCTTCAGAACTCGCGAACTACGAGTTCGATATCGCGCTCGCTAAGCGGCGAGCGGGGAATCTCCCATTTTTCAATCGCATTGCGCAGATTCAATCTGCTTCTGCGAACATTGATACTGAGTTTGGCTCAGCGGATAGTCAGGCATTCCCTTTCCGCAGATTTGTTGCGGAGGCCAAGGCGGTCTGGGCGCTTAACACGAATCCTTTTGTCCACATGGTCTTTGCTGCGGAACAGTCAGAGTTCGCGAGGTTTACGGATTTCCCGGGCTTCGCTAAGAATAATGTCATGGGGTTCCGGTTTCGGAAAGAGAAGCTGGACCAATCGTCCGGTTGGATTTATGGCGTGACGCAGTATTCTGTTCCCCGGCTTGACAATAACAGGCGAAGCATCCTTGTGGAGGGCTATGGCCTTCTTTTTGAGGCCCCGAGAAGGCACGTTTCCCGCAACTTTAAGAACACCACGGCCAAGAACATCATTTCGACGATTGTCAAGCGGTATGGTTTGGGTTTCAGAACGGAAGGTGTTCTTGAAGACAGATCAATCAAGGAAGTGGAGCAGAATGGGGATGACCTTTCCTTGATCAACAGCGTGGTTCAGACGCTGAATGCTTTTTGGTATATCGATGAGAATGCGCTTGTCCTTGTGGGTCGGGAACACATCCACAACCAGAAGCCGGAGATTCGATTTTATTACACCACGCCTGCTCGGGGCGATAGCCTTGCGGAGGAATTCCCTATCTCAGAGTTCTTTCCTCTGCTTGATGGTCAGTTCTTTGAGGCTGGGGCATTTAAGATTACGGGACGCGATGTCGATCTTGATTCTGGGAGGACGGTGGAACAGGTCTTTCAGCCTAACGTGCCTCGGCTCGGAACACTTTCGCTCAATTCGGACCAATTCTTTTCCAACGACGGCGTCACCATAAACGAAACTATCCTGAAGCCCTCCCCCGTTCCGGGGATAAATGAGAGCGGTGTATTCCTTCCCCTCAATACCCTTAGTGATGATGCGGATAGGTATCGGTATGCCGTGGAGCAGAAGGACATCGAAGTTCGCATCCTCATTGCCACGGTGGGGTTTCCTGCGGCTCGGCCCGGGATGTTGGTCGAGCTTTTTGGTGTTGGGGATCTTTTCAGTGGGAATTACGTAGTCGAGGAGATCACGCATCAATATACGCAGAACAAGCCCTACACCACGACGTTGATACTTGGTCGGAATGCTCTTGGTAATATCCGGACGGCAACGCCTTTTCCCGTCAATCTCAAGCAGACGACAGAGAAGGAGTTCGGAGGGAAGAAGGTCTTTGCCGAGGTGGTATCTGATGCCTGAACTAGCTTTTGAAGAAAAACTTCGTGCCTACGGGTTGGAGTACTTCGGAAAGTACTACAGCGTCTACAAGGGTACTGTGGCCGACAACGTGGACCCTCAGAGTCAGGGGAGGGTCAAGGTCCGCGTGCCCGCATTGGGCCGGGACGACGAGCTTGAAAAGTTCGCGTATCCCATTCTGCCGTTCGCGGGTCCCCGGCAGGGGTTCTTTTTCCCTCCTGAGGTCGGCGACCACGTCTGGGTGGTTTTTGAGGGTGGAAACCCGACCCAGCCCCGTTACTTTGGGGGCTGGTGGCGGAATCCGAGCAAATCTGTCAGCGGGAGCGACGTTCCCCCGACGTCGAATCCTCGGGGCGATGCCCCCCAGATCAGGGAGCTTCGGACGAAGGCGGGACACCGCATCGTTTTTGATGACGGGAAGATATCGAGCGGCATCACGATCCAGACGCCCAAGGGAAACCTCATTCGCCTCAAGGACGACGACGGGAAGATCGAGATAATCTCCGTTGGGGATGTTCGGGTGCAAGGTCAGGAAGTTAAGGTCGAAGCGACCAGTGCGGTCGTGGAGTCCGCGACGGCGGACATCAGGTCTCCCCAGATCAAGATTAACAACGGGACCAAGGTCGCGGCAGCCATTGGGGACACGACTGTTGGGAGCCCCTCGACGCATACGATAACCGGACCTCCTGTTGCCGGGAGGCCGTTGATTCCTTAATCATGGTAACGATCATTGTTCCGGCTTCGGACGCTTCGGCGATTCGCGATGAGATCAAGCGTCTCACCGCGCGGATCAGGAGCCTTAACGAGTCCATCGTTTTCTACGAGAAGCAGTTGAACGGGGCTCCGGCACAACTGCTTTACACCGAGGACGAGATTCAGGCAAATCCTGCTCTTGAGGAAGAACAGACGGAACTTGTTCCCCGTATTTTTGGTGCCATCGATAGGGACAAGTCCTACGAGAGGCTCCTCTTCGACCAGACGCAGCCGATTGTCGATGCGTACGAAGACGAGCGGCGAGCATTGGACGGGAAGGAACCTACGTACGTCTTGGACGAGACGTTGATCCAGACGTCCGGTAAGGACAGAACTCCGCCTCTTTACCTCCCGCCGGATCTCGTCAACATCGACCAGACGGAACTCTTCGGGGGCACGGGGTCGTCATCGCCCAACGAGGATGTGGAATTGACTGCTGAATTGGCCTTCATCACGACGTTGTTGACCGGGACCTGTCAGGTCGCTTCGCCTCCGGTGATGCCGTGCCAAGACGCGCATACGGGATTGATCGCATCGTTGTTGGCCCGGTTTGATCCCAGTGGCCCCTCGGGGTTTCTGGTGGTGCAGGAAACGGCTCTGAACAGCAATCCCGACTTGGGGAGTTTCGTGAGTCTGCCGTTGGCGGCGGTTACGGCGGAAAAGGCGCGTGTGGATGCTTTCCGTGTGGCTCTGGCGGCTATCCCCGTGGGCGATCAGGTGCCTTCTGCGCTGCTGACACCGGAAACCGCGAAGGCAACGGCCCGGAAAACTTTTATTACGGGAACGCGGATTCCCGAGATGGATGGGTTTCTCAATACGTCTCCGGGTTATTACAATACACGCCTCTCGGTGCTGCAACTTCGGTTGGAGAATCCGGGGACGGTTCACGAGATTACGTTTTACAACGACGCGATAGTCAACGCGCAGACCGAGATCACGGCACTGGAGGCCCAGATCGAGACGCTTTCGGCGTTGCTCCCGTAGGTTATGGCGAGAATAGAGACAAGAAGGCCGGGGCGGTTGATTCGCCCAAGAGGGGTGCATTTTCCGTTTACGAAGCGATCCGATGGATTTCCTTCGGCTGACGTGCCGAGGAGTATTTTTGTCAGCAATATCAAACAGATACTCCTAACCACTACGGGTGAGCGCGTTATGCGACCACGGTTTGGTTCGCTTCTTAGGTCTGCGTTATTTGCGCCTACGGGTAATCCCTTTTTGCTGAGCACTCTTGAAGCTATCGTGAGGGACGCGATCAATACGTGGGAGCCACGGGTGGACGTCAGGGGAGTCCATATCAGGGACGAGGAGAACCTGATAAGTATTCGTGTCGATTTGTTTTCATCGTTTGGTGCTGTTGAAGTCGAATTTAGTCTTCAGAGATTATAGGCATGGTTCTTGAAGAAACAATCAGGGAACTCCGAAGGGCGACCTTCATTGGGAAGGATTTCAATACTTACGTCACGGAGATTTCCCAGTTCGTCAAGCAGGAGTTCGGCGAAGACACGTTCAACGATTTCGTCGAAGCTGATCTTGGCGTCATGTTTATCGAATTGGTTGCTTATGCCAATTCGACCTTGTCGTTCTATCTCGATTTGCAGTCGGGGGAGTGCTATCTCGACACCGCCAAGCTCAGGAATTCGGTCGTTCGTCTGACCCGGCAGATCGGGTTCAAGATGACGGGGGCGGTTCCGGCATCAACGGCCATTCAGGTGGAACTCACGAAGCCCAAGCCCTTTGATGTGCCTATCGACGCGGGGACACAGCTTACTTCGGAGCCCGGCCTCATCTTCGAGACGACGGTGGACATCCTCTTCAAGAAGATCAAGGATTTGACGGGGACGTTCATCCTCACCAAGGATTCCAACACCATCAAGGGCATCGGTGACGCCATCGACGTGGAAATCTCCTTTGGGCCGAACGGCGAGGCCGAGACGGTCGTGAAGTTGCGGGATGATCCCGATGATGCTTTCCGGCGGGTCATCGCCATAAACGTCTCGGTCGTTCCTCACGAGATTACTATAGCGTCGCCGTTTCCCGACAGCATTTTCGACGAGGAGACGGTATTCCTTCTCAACGACAACCTCGGCGCGGCGGGGAATGTGCCTATTTCCGACACGGTGGCGGATGCGGGATTCGTGACCACGGGGATGTCGGGGGGATCGTCGTCGGCACCCGCGACGGGCACCATCAAGGCCATCGCGGGGTCGCTGATTACCGATGGCGAGACGTTCACGCTTTCGGATGGCGTTAATCCCTCCGTGGTCTTCGAGTTCGATAAGGATTCGAGCGTGACGCCGGGCAACGTGGCCGTGGGGATCACGGATCTCGATACGGCGGAAGACGTGGCGGAGGCGATTCTCGACGCCATCGATGGGGTCGGGGCTACGCTCCAGATCGACGCATCCTTCAGCGTGGTTTCGACGGGCGGGAATCCCTTGATCGACGGCGACGTGNNCAGTTCTTCCGGTTGCAGGCGGTTCCCCCGGAGAAGATGATCGCCGACGGGACCGTTGACGTGTTCGTCAACAACGTGGAGTTCGAGGAAGTGGTGTTCCTGACGTTCGACGAGGAGGACATCTTCGAGGCCCAGCTTGCCTCGGTGCCGCCCGTCATTCGGTTCGGCGATGGGATCTCGGGCAATATCCCGCAGGAGAACGCGGACATCCGGGTTCTCTACTTTGCGACCAGCGGGGTCAAGGGCAACATCCCTTCGGAGCAGATCACGGATTTCCGCTTTCCCGTGGTCGTGAATTTCCAAGCTGTGACGGATCTCCTCATCACGCAGTCTGAGCCCGTCACGGGCGGGTCCGATTTCTTCTCGCTCTCGAAAGCCAAGGGGCTGGCACCCTTTGTTTTCAAGTCCCTTGATCGTGCCGTCACGGATGAGGACTACACCGCGCTGGCCAATACGTTCACGGACCCGGAAGCCGGGGCCGTGGGCAAGGCCCGCGCCATCATCATCCGGACTTTTGAAGACGATTTCGTGTTGCAGAACTTCCTCAACCAGATGGCTGGGCAGGTGGACGCCGCGCTCATTCAGAACATTGAGGATTACTGGGATCAGGTGGTCAGCGGTTCCTGCGAGGTCAATGTCGTGCAGATCGGTGTCCTGACGGTGGACGCCGATCAGCGTCTCCGGCCCCCTTCGTCGGTGCTGCTCCAGAAGCTTACCGAATTTCTCGATGAGCGCAAGGAGGCCACGGTAGACATCCGGGCGTTCGACGGATCGATCTTTATCGTTCCGGTGGACCTCTCCGTGGAAGTCAAGAAGCTCGTGGGCTTCACGGATGCGGCGGTGTCGTCTGCGGTCAACGACGCTCTCTTGGAATTCTTCAGGGCGAAGAACTTCGGGGACTCCGTCCGGCTGGGAGACCTCTATCAGGTGGTCGAGGGCGTGGAGGGTGTCAAGTTTTCTAGGATCGAATTTGATTTTCCTGTTGATCCGGGCGGCGGGTTGCCCATCCCGGGGCTTGAGCCCGCGTTTTTCGACGACACGGACCTTGTAGTGGGGAAGCTCCAGATCGTGGAGGCTCGGAACCTCGTGATCACGTTCCTGAGCTAGGGGGATAGATAATGGCTAGACAAACTTCGTTTCTGTTCTTCCCGGTGCCCTCCCCGCTTGAGGAGCCGTGGCAGGACACCATTGACGATTTCTTCGCCACCAACGATGTCCACATGTTCTCGGCGGTCACGGATCGGAACCTCATCATCACGGGAGGGGGGACGTTCAATTACGATTCGGCTGCCGAGATCCTGTCGTGGACGGAGTCCATCAAGCTCACGAACTTTGTCACGGGCTTCTTTCAGGAGATCCCGGCGAACAGCGTGACCCTGCGGGAAGGGGAGTTCTTGTTCTGCGTTCAGGTGCGGGGCGTGGAGGACATCAGGGACGTCATCGTGCTCGACGGCCAGACTGCTCGAAAGTTGCTCGACAGGCCCAGAGGGGAGTTGCACGTCGATACAGTCATTGCCTTCCAGTTCATGGGTCGGGTCATTTTCAGCACCGGGATCATCCTGCCCCCGGATACGCCGTTCCCGATCCTCACCGATCCCTTCTCGTTCCCCCTGAGCTTCTT
>JABAOH010000192.1_pt1 | contig 12368 bp, 8 predicted proteins | sample 7062181 | NCBI WGS metagenome assembly JABAOH01 (sample SAMN14538630, study PRJNA623070) | marine sediment metagenome | biome: marine biome [ENVO:00000428]; feature: marine pelagic biome [ENVO:01000023]; material: deep marine sediment [ENVO:00002113]; isolation source: pool of 5 deep marine... | reverse complement strand
ACGGAGATCGTGGTGTACGATCGCGGCGATGCGCCGATGCCGACGCGGCTCACCATCACATTGGCGAACGGGGACACGCTGCATCGCGAGATCCCGGTGGCGACTTGGCTGAGCGGGAAGCGGACGGCGACTGTCACCGTGCCGGGCCGGCATGCCGTGACGCGAGTTGAGATCGACGCCCAGCGCGAGTTCCCGGACTTGATGCGCAAGAACAACTTCTGGGCGGAGGAGGCCGACGCGCTACCATCGTCTTTGGCACCGGCCGTGCGCAACGACCTCGTTCGCAATCGGACCGGCTTGCTGGGGCGAGGCTATCAACCTGATGGTGAGTTGCTGAGCGGCTCCGTCGGTCACCGTGCGAGCGACTATCGGACTGTCGAGTTGGAGGCCGGCGTGCAGTATGCGATCCTGGCCGTGTGCGACGAGGAGTGCTATGACATCGACCTAGTGCTCACAGACCCCAGCGACTCGACACTGGTCCAGGACAGGCGGCCTGACGACACACCGGTACTCGAGTTAACGGCTGCCGTGACCGGCCAGTACCGGCTCGAGACCGTCATGTACAGTTGCCGAGTGAATAGCTGCAGCTGGGGCGGGCAGATCTTTCGGCGCTAGGGGCTGCCGGTCGGCAGCGGTACCTGGCCGAATCCGCGGGGGCGATGGGGCCTGGGCAGACGCTCGGGCCCCATTGCATTGCCGACATTCGCGCCAGGCGAATCGGGGTTACCACCTGGCGTTGCCCTCCGAATCCGTCTCGATCAGGAAAACGTCGAAGGTGCCGTCACCCATTAGGGTAGAGCCCGCGACAACGATGCTTCCATCCGGCCTCTCGACAACCCCTCCAAACATGTTGTGCGTGGCGGTGGGGAAGATCTGCTGCCAGAGGAGTTCCCCGTTCTCGTCGATTCTTGTCAGTGAGATGTCCTCGGGTGATCTGAACAGGTCCTTCGTCCGGGTCCCGGGAACCAGATATCCGCCATCCCTGGACTCGGTGACTCCATAACCCCAATCCATCATCCTCGAATCACCGAAGCTGCGATGCCAGACCTCGTTCCCCTCGGCATCGACCTTGATGAAGAGGTGGTCGGCCTCGGAGCGATCCACGTCGTCGGGGGGCGCGTAGCTGCCCACGATGAGGTAGGTGCCATCGGAGCCGCCAACCAGATCGTACCCGTAGCTCCTCCCCTCTTCCCAGGTGCGCGACCAGACCTCGTCCCCCCGTTCATCGACCTTGAGCAGGAGGATGTCGTCATTGCTCTCCGGGTAGTGCGTGACCGTGGCCAGAATCAGGAAGCCGCCATCAGGCGCCAGGATTCCTGACGAAGCGAGCGTGTTGGCACCGCTGTCATAATCCCTTGACCAGAGCAGGTTGCCCTCACCATCGGTCCTGATCAGGTAGAGACTGCTGCGCGCGTCGTAGCCTCCGTACCCAGCCCGCCCGGCATCGGCCACGGGGTCCTCGGGATCCACTCTGTCGCACAGCAGGATGTAGCCCCCGTCCCCCGTCTGCCGGACCGCCACGGCCGCCTCTTGTAGCGGACCCTCGAACGTCCTGGACCAGATCAGATTGCCGCCCTGGTCCACCTTGATCAGAAGCGCGTCCCGTTCTCCGTCACCGGTGGACGATGACTCCCCTGCGATCACAAGGCCGCCGTCCCGGGCGCGGATGATCGACCGACCCGCCTGGATGCCCGCTCCGCCGTAGGTCTTCTCCCAGACGAGCTCTCCGGAGGAGTCGGTTCGGACGAGGTAGACGTCTCCTCGCGGCTCGGGCCCGAATTGCAGATCCGCCGTTCCCGCAATGAACAGCCCGCCGTCATCGGCCGGCACGATTCCCTCACCCACATCGCTGTCCTCGCCGCCGTAGGACCGGATCCAGGTGGCATCCGGATCGCTCCACCACGGCTGGGGCGCGCATCCGCCGACAAGGATGATTCCACTAAGCAAGGCTGCGGCGCATTTGCGGGTCGTCGACATCGCTCTCCCCCTTGTCTCAGTTATCTACATGGAAAAGATATAGCTGATCTACGGGTAGTAACAATATAGGATATATAGAGTCGCGCGTGCCCGGAGACCCGACACCCTCCTTCCGCTCCCTCACACGCCTTATCCCCGCCCCCCTGCCATCCCTCCGCCGCACCGCAGGTGGCCAACAGCGCGCTTGGCATCTGAACCGGGCCGCTGGACCGCCGCGATGTGCGCGGCAATACTTGGCGGGGACGATGGAGATTTCTTATCGCGATTCGACGTGAGCGAGGGCGGGGAGGTCGATGGCATTCGGGCTTCGTGTTCTCTCAGCAACGGAGAATTCAGCAAACTCGCCGCCGGGGTGCAGTAACCGGTCCCAGAAATGAACATTTGGATGATGCCAACAAGAAACGCGGTCCCGTTGACTGCGGTGATCGTACTGATCGCTGTCCAGTCAGTCGTCGCCGGTCGGGCAAGAGGTCAGATCCATTCACAAACCGAGCTCCGTGAGCAGGGCTGCCCCCCGGTTGGGGATCAGACGGGGCGGTCCGCTCAGGGGCTCGCGGGGGAGTATCTGGGCCAGAGGCCGCCGGGCGATACAGCCGAGTTGTTCGCACCGAGTGTGGTGTCGACGTGCAAAGAGCACAGCGCGGCCATGTTTACCCCCGACGGGATGGAGCTGTACTTCGGGAGGCTGTTCCCTGCCGCCATCTATGTCATGAGGCAAGTGGACGGGGTCTGGACGGAACCGGAGGTTGCGCCGTTCTCGGATGGGAACAACGACCTGTATCCGTTCCTGTCAGCCGACGGGCGATTCCTCGTCTACTCGTCGAACCGACCCTTAGAACCGGGTGGGGAAGCGGTGGGACGCCAGCTGTACCTGTGGATCGTCGAGAGGACCGCTACAGGCTGGTCGGAACCCACCCTCCTCGATCTGGCGGTCGATTCTCCGGTCCGCTTGGGCGGTCCGGCGCTCGCCGGCGACGGGACTCTCTATTTCAGTCAGCGCGTCGCGTCGACCTCCCAAGACATCTTCGAAGCGCGTCGTGAAGGGGAAGCGTACGGGACTCCCAGGAACCTGGGACCTCCGATCAACAGCAACCAACCCGAGCACTCCCCGTACGTTGCGCCCGACGGGAGCTACATCCTTTTCTCTTCGTTCTATCGCAGTCAAGGCAGAAGCGATCTGTTCGTCAGCTTCCGCGCCGACGACGGCTCCTGGACGAGACCCATCAATCTGGGTGAGCGGGTCAACTCGCCTTGGAAAGACGCCTTTCCCTACGTCAGCCCCGAGGGGAAGTATCTCTTCTTCAACAGCAACCGGCCCTCGGTGCTGAACGAATCGCCGATCCCCGAAGGTCCCGGCAACATGTACTGGGTCGATACGAGCGTTATCGAGGACCTTCGCCCCGCAAGAAACGGGCAATGATCCGTAAGGCCCGACACTCGACTCGTGGTTGATCGCGCAAGGTGAGGCGGTCGGGTCGACGGATCGATGGCAGGCCCGCAATTAGCGACTAACAGTTCGTTGGGGCGCTGCGAAGGGACGAATAACGAACTGCGATTGGCCAATCGCTGGGTCAATCGGCTGATCGCTGAAGGCTGTAGGCTGAAGCCTGATTCTCGGGACGTGGCGCGGTTGGGTAGCCCACGTGAATGGGGTTCTGGGGGTCGCGCGCGGTTCGCCAGTGCGCGCGGGCTTCGCAATGAATCCCACCGTCCCGACTAGGGTCAGGTGGGGCGTGTCTTGCGGTGTGTTTCTCACGGCAAAGTACGACATGCATATCGTGAACGTCCCGTATTGCAGGTGAACAGGTGCGTTCCACATCTCATCGCAGTGCGTAAGGTCAGGGAGGTAGTTATGGACAAGAGGATTGGCACTGTGTCTTCTACCGTGCTCAGGAACTGGGGAGCAGAACATTCTCTGGGCCTCCTCGGCGTGCTCCTGTGGTCCTCATTGTCTTCGGTACCGTCCCCAGAAGCGCAGCAACTGACCGGTGTTCGCGGAGATCCCGCGGCCATCGCGGACGCTGAGGAGATGGTCGAAGCGATGGGCGGCCTGGCTGTCTGGCGTGAACTCGAGAGCGTTCACTTCGTACACGAGTGGGACATCTTCGACCGTCCTGACATCTACCTGGAGAACGAGATTCTGGACCTCACCGGACCGCGCTCATATGTCACGATGGAGAGCGAGATCTACAATAGGATCCGGGCGTATAGCCCTGAGTACCGATATTGGAACATCGTCAACGGCGAGTTCTCGTACGCCAGCGATCAGGCCTTTGACAATGCCATGGAACGCGCCCCCTATAGCATTTACCGGCTGGCGAGAGCCATTGCTCGAGGCGATAGCTTCTATCATGTCCAGTTCGGTGCCATGAGGGAGATGCCTGGAACCACCGCCCTCGAGTTCCGCGGTCCAGACGACGAAATCCACGGCTGGATTCTGCTCAACACCAGGAAGGAGCCGGTCGTCTGGGCGACGACCCAATACAGCTACAGCTTTGGCCCACTGCAACGCTTCGGGAATCTGCGTGTTCCGAGGTGGGCCGTAACGGGGCGCGGCCGAGTTCGTTACGAAATGGTGTCACTCACCGGTTCTCGTGAGCGCCCCGATCTCTCGCTCTTTGCCCCGCCGCCAGAATTTCGCGGACGATTCTGAGCTGCAGTGCCTGGTAGGTTAGCGATGCGGGCGAGATCGATGTGAGGGGGTGGGGTGTGTTTCGGGGTGTGTTTCTCACGACAAAGGACGACATGAATGTCGTGAAAGTACGGCACCGACGCCCGAAATCCCTCGAAGAAGCGACGGGATGTCGTGATTCCCATTTTTCCTGACCCGAATGGGGTTAACCGGGTCAACTCCGAGCGGCACTGAACGGATCCACCTAGCCTAACCCGCGACTGATCCATACGTTAGACGAGGTTCAGCCGAGGCCCCTCCGTGAGCGATCAGTTGGATCGCCTCAAGTCAGCCCTCGCCGACCGCTACGCCATCGAGCGGGAATTGGGTCTCAGTATCCTCAGTCTTCTGGCGCTGGTGCTCTTGCCGGCAGCCCCCTCTCTGGCCCAGGTGGAGCGCCGCGAAGTGGGCAACCTGGTCCTGGAGGACATTCCGGACATCTCGCTGGAGGTGGTGCAGCGCATGCGTCAGTACACGAATATCCGTTCGGCGAGATTCACCGACTGGGATCCTGATGGGCATGGCCTGTATGTGGCAACCGGTTCGCAGATCTACTACGTGGAGCGACCTGGTGGCTCGCCGCAGCAGCTCACGTCTTTCAACGAGCCTGTGGTTGGAGCCACTGTCCGGCCCGCCGGTCAGCCGGCGGGATTCTTGTTCCTCAAGGATGTAGGGGGTAGTGAGTTCTATCAGATCTTCTACTTCGACCTGGCCACCGGTGAGCATAGCGTTCTCACAGACGGCCAGTACTGGAAAGGAGGCCTTGTCTGGTCGCAGGGGGGTGACCGTTTCGTCTACTACAGCACGGCCCGCAACGGTCGCGACTGGGATATCTATGTGGCCGACGTGGAGGACCCTGGTGCCGCCCGCATGGTTCTGGAGGCCGAGGGTCCCTATTATCCGATGGAATGGTCCCCTGACGATTCCCGCCTGCTGGTGCGGCAACAGGTGTCGTGGACGGAGTCGTATCTGTACGTGGTTGACCTGAGTAGCGGTGAAGTCACCCGGCTGAATCCCTCGGATGAGAAGATCGCGTACGGAAGAGATGCGGCCTGGTCCCGAGACGGCCTGGGCGTGTACTACACCTCCGATGAGAACAGCGAATTCCAGCGTCTGCGCTACTACGATCTGGCCAGTGGCCNNTCCCACACGGGGGACGTGATCGCATTCATCACCAACGAGGACGGCATTGACCGGCTGCACCTGCGCATGATCACGGGGTGGAGGACCGTCCCGGTACCGGACCTGCCCGTAGGGCTCATGAGCGGCTTGAAGTTCAGCCCCGACGACCGGCAGCTGGGGTTGACACTGAATACGCCCCGGACGCCCAGCGACGTCTACACCGTGGACATCAGTGGACGCATACTCACCCGCTGGACTTACGGCGAAGTGGGCAGTTTGAGAACGGAGAACTTCACGGTACCGGAGCTCGTTCACTATCCCACGTTCGACGAGATAGATGACCAGCCCCGCATGATCCCAGCCCTCTACTACCGGCCGGCCGGAGTGGAGCCGCCCTACCCAGTGATTGTCTCCATACACGGGTCCGAGGATCAGGCGCGACCGTACTTCTCCTCCACCTACCAGTACTGGATCAACGAGCTTGGGGTAGCCCTGTTGGAACCCAACGTGCGCGGCTCAACCGGCTACGGCAAGACGTACGTGCAGCTGGATGACGGCGTCAACCGGGAAAGATCGGTGCGCGACATCGGCGCACTGCTGGACTGGATCGAAGACCAGCCGGAGTTGGACGAGGAGCGGGTAGCTGTCTACGGAGGTTCCTACGGGGGCTATATGGTGCTCGCCTCCATGATCCACTACAACGACCGATTGAAAGCCGGGGTCGAGATTGCAGGCATCAGTAATTTCGTCACCTTCTTGGAGAACACGCAGGAATACCGCCGTGACTCGCGGCGCACGGAGTACGGCGACGAGCGTGACCCGGAGATGCGGGACTTCCTCATCAGCATCTCACCGGTCACCAACGCTCACAGGATCACCAAGCCGATGTTCATCGCCCAGGGCCTGAACGATCCCCGGGTGCCAGCTAGTGAGTCGGAGCAGATGGTGGCGACAATCCGTGAGAACGGAGGCCAGGTGTGGTACATGCTGGCCAAAGACGAGGGACACTATTTCCGGAAGAGGTTCAACAGCCGTTTCTACCGACAAGCCGTGGTGCTGTTCTGGGAGCGTTATCTGTTGAACTAGAGCTGCCGGGTCAGCGGCATCCTCTCGGCCCCAGCACCTGCGCCAAGATCCCGATCGTCACGCGGCGTCCGGGGCTGTTTTCGCGATATCACAAGTCTGTGGTGTGCGAAAAGTGTGCGAACTCAGCCAAACTCAGCGCAACTCGCTTCGAGCAAATGGGGTTCAGGAGGCCGCGGGTGAGCTGCGCGCGGACTTCGCCCTTGCTCGCGTGCTTCGCAACAAATCCCGCCGTCCCGACTTTCTAAGCTAAAGCCAGGCAACCGGTTAGGTGGTCCGGCACCTGTGCCTGGCGGGTTGGTCAACTGTGCTGGTCTGGCAACACGAAGCCGCGCAACACCAGTGGCCTGCGAAGTCCCGCCGTCTGCTACTCCGCCCGCAGCGCCTCCATTGGGTCGACGCTCGCGGCTCTCCGCGCCGGCAGGTAGCTGGCCATGAGCGCCACCCCCGTCAGGCTCACGGCGACCATGGCGTAGGTTAGCGGGTCTAGCGCGCTCACCCCGAACAGGAGCCCCGTCATCAAGCGGGTCAGCCCGTAGGCGGCGGCGAGCCCCAGCGCCACCCCGATCACGGCCAGTACCAGGCCCTGCCTGAGGACCATGCCGGTCACCGTGGACGAGGCCGCGCCGAGGGCGATGCGGACCCCGATCTCGCGGGTCCGCTGGCTGACCACGTACGAGATCACGCCGTAGACACCGACGGTCGCGAGCAGCAGGGCGACGGCGGCGGCGATGCCCAGCATCACCAGCGTGAACGAGGTACGGGCCATGTGGCCGCGCAGGACGTCATCCAGAGTCTGGACGCTGGTGAGCGGCCGGTCGGGCAGGATCGACCAGACGGCCTGTTTGACCTCGCGCAGGAAACCGGCGGTCCCGACCCGCGGGCTGCGGATCGCGTAGAACTGGGTCGAGGCTACGAAGGGCTCGTCGCCGCGGATCTCGGACCAGAAATCCTCCAGCAGCATGGGCCAATAGACGATCGCCACCGGATCCTGGGTGACGCCGTCGTCTCGCACGTCGCCTACGACGCCGATGATCTCGCGCCAGCTGCCCGGTCGCTGCCCCGTTCCGATCCGCTTGCCGATGGCCGCTGCCGGATCGTTCCAGTACTCGCGGGCGAAATTCTCCGTCACCAGTACCACTCGGGCGCGGTTGTAGATGTCCGCCCAGGTGAGCGNNCATCGTCTCAAAGTATCCAGCGCCGATCCACTTGAAGCGGCGGATGGGCGGCAGCTGACCTTCGGGCAGCGGGAAGTCCTCGACGAAGATCGGGTCCCAGCCGGCCCTGCCGTCCATCGTTACCGAGCTCGACGACCCCACCGAGGTTACGCCCGGGACCTCCGCCAGTCGGTGAGCGATGGCCTCGTGAGTCTGCACGATCTCGTCCGGGCTCTCCGCCACGTCGCTGGGAACCGAGACGCCCAGAATGAGGATCCCCTCGGGATTCCGGAAACCGGGGTTCGCCCGGCGGATTGCCTGGAAGCTCCGGACCATGAGGCCCGACCCGATCAGCAGCACCAGCGCCAGAGTGATCTGTCCGACGACGAGTGCGTTCCGCGTCCGGTGACGCTCGCGACCGACGCCCGACCCGCGCCCCCCTTCCTTGAGCGCGTTCACCAGATTTACATGCCCCCAGCGCAGGACGGGGAACAGCCCGAAGAAGACACCCGAGAGGATCGAGATGCCCAGGGTAAAGGAGAGGACGACCGGGTCGAGCGAGACCTCGTCCAGGCGCGGGAGATCGGCAGGTGCGATCGCGACCAAGAGCCGCAGGCCGCCATAGGCCAGGGCCAGCCCGGCGGCGCCGCCCAGCAGGCCCAGCAGGACGCTCTCCGCCAGATACTGCCCGGTGATCTGGCGCTGCCTCGCTCCGATGGCGGTGCGCACCGCCAGCTCCCGCTCACGCGCCTCCGCCCGCACCAGGAACAGGTTGGCCACGTTGGCGCAGGCGATGAGCAGGATGATCCCCACCGTCCCCAAGAGCACCCAGAGCACGTCACCCACGTCGCCCACGAGAGTCTCCTTCAACGGCCGCAGGAGCGGGGCGCCGCGCGCCTCCTCCAGGAACTCCAGCGTCAGGCCGCCGGGAAACTTCTCCACCGCTATCGGGACCAAACGAGCGAGATCGGCGGTCGCGGCCTCGATCGTCGCCCCTTCTTTCAAGCGAGCGATGCTGGGATTCGTGAAGTTGGTGACTACGAGGCTGGAGCGATCGATTCGATACGGTAAATACACCGACGGATCGCGCCCGAGGAAGCGGAAGCCGCGCGGCATGACACCGATGATCTCACGGACCTGTCCGTTGATGTCGATCGTCCGGCCGATGGCCTCTGGGTCTCCGCCGAACTGACTCTGCCAGTACGCGTAGCTGAGAATCACAGTGAAGGGAGTGCCCGGCGTGTCGTCCTCCACGTCGAACAGGCGGCCCAGCAGCGGGCGAACACGGAGCGTGGGGAGGGTGCCGGCCGTGACGTATATGGCCGGGATGCGAACCGGCTCGCCTTGTCCGCGCAGCGTCACATCGAAAAGGTTCCACAACCCGACCGACTCGAGGAGCCGCGCCTCGTCCTCGTAAGTGAAGTGAACTGCGGCGGATTGTCGCAAGATGTCCTCGCCGACGCCCGGGGCGGTGTTCAACACCTCGACCAGACGATCCGGCTGATCGTAGGGTAGCGGGTCGAGGAGTATCCCTTTCACCAGGCTGAAGATCGCGGTGTTCGCCCCGATGCCGGCGGCCAGCGTCAGGACCACCACCGCGCCGAACCCGGGTGCGCGACGCAGGCGGCGAAGCGCGAGCCGCAGGTCACGCACCAGATCGGCCACCGGAATCCAGACGTGACCCCGCTTGCGGATGGCGAGCTCCGTGTCCTCGACACGTCGCTCCATTCCCTGGGCGATGCCCCGTTTCGCGGCCATGATCTCCCTGGCTAGCTGGCTCCAATCGGTGACCAGCGCTCGGGCCTCTGCATCGGCCATTTCCGGTGCGGCGCCGCGTTCCAGCGCCTCTTGGCACGCGTCCTGGAGCTGCGAGGCGATCTCTTCGATGATCTCGTCTTCGGTCGGTGCCTCGACGTCGGGGAGCGCTACGTGCTCCCGGACGTATCGCTTCCAGTCACGCATTGCTCGGCTCCAGAACCAGATTCACCGCGCGGGTAAACTCCTGCCACGTCCTACGCTGCACCGCCAGCGCCTCCACACCCTTCTCGGTGAGCCGGTAGAAGCGCCGACGCCGCTCGCCTGCCTTTTCGACCCATCGCCCCTTGATCCATCCCCGCTCCTCCATCCGGCAGAGGATCGGGTAGAGCGAGGAGATCTGGAATTGCAGGCGGCCGCGGGAGCGCTGCTCGATCAGCTTACCAATCTCATAGCCGTGTCGCGGCTCGTCCTGCAGGAGCGAGAGCAGCAGTAGCTCGACGCTGCCCTTCTTGATTGCTGGGCTGAACAAGGCGACCTCCATATAAGGCGTGCCAATATGTCTCATTGCAATATATATAATGGTTCATCTGCCAGAAGGGAATCGACGGACCGTAGAGGATCAGACACTTGCCGCGGCCTCCTGATCATGCACCCATGCCCAGTGCAGCGTCGCCTCCACGGCCACCATGGGGGGATCTTCGAGCGCCGTGAGAAGACCCTGGACCGTCACTACTGGTAGTGAGAAGGCTGCGTCATCGAGCGTCTTGAACTACGATGGTCGCTTGCGCCAAGCGCCCAACGATGTCAGTCTGTCGTGCCAGCAGGAGGAGCCATGGCCGCGAAGCCCCACGTTCCCTACGTACCCGCTGAGACGACGCTCCCTGAGCTGACCCTCAAGGCGCTGGTACTCGGCGTCTTGATGGCAGTGGTGCTGGGGGCAGCCAATGCCTACCTCGGCCTCAAGGCGGGCCTCACCATCTCCGCCACCTTCCCCGCGGCGGTCGTGGCCATTGCCGCCTTTCGCCTGCCGTTCTTCCGGGGAAACGTCCTGGAGCAGAACATTGCCCGTACCGCTGCGTCTGTGGGTGAGGCGCTGGTGGCCGGGGCGATCTTCACCATCCCGGCGTTCCTCATCGCCCGGGTGAACGGGGAACCGGTCTGGGACCGCTTCGACTACTGGTCCAGCACCTGGATCATGCTGGTGGGCGGGGTGCTGGGCGTGCTGTTCGTCATCCTGCTGCGACGCACCCTGGTGGAGGACGCCGAGCTGCCGTTTCCCGAATCGGCAGCCTGCGCCGAACTGGTGAAGGCCGGGCAAAAGGGTGAGAGTGGGGCCCGCTACGTGTTCGGCGCCATCGGCCTGAGCGCGCTGCTCGAGCTGTTCAAGAACTCCCGCGGCATCGAGATCATCGCCANNGCTCTCTGGTGACCCACGGGAGCGCCGAAGCTCCACTAGGGGAGGTGACGCACACGGGTGGTGCCTTCTTGGCCAGCCCAGCCGCCTCCCCGGCGTTGATCGCAGTGGGGTACATCATCGGGCCCCGGCTCTCCGCCGTGGCCTTTTCTGGAGGCGCGTTCGGCTGGCTGTTCCTCGTTCCACTGTTGCTCTTCATCGACCCGGAATTGGCCCAGCGTGTAGGCGATGCCACGGATGCTGAAGTAGCGGATTCGGTGTGGCGCAACTACGTGCGGCCCATCGCCGTGGGCGCCATGCTGGTAGGGGCGGTGCATACCCTGTTGAGCCTCAAAGGCTCACTGACCCAGGCATTCCTCCGCGTGGTGCAGGATTTCCGCAAGACCTCGTTCGTGGAGTCGGCAGAGGAGGCCGGCTCCCGACTGGAAATGGACGTTTCCCTCAAGTGGATCACCATCGGGGCGGTAGTCACCATCGTTCCCATGACGCTGCTGTACTGGTTCTTCACCCGGAACATTGGCGGCGCACTCATGGCGGCGGTGGTCATGAGCATCACCGGTTTCCTCTTCGCCGCGGTGGGCGGGTATCTGGTGGGCCTCATCGGTGGCTCGAACCAACCAATCAGCGGGCTGGCCTTGTCGACTCTGATCGTGGCGGCCCTGCTGATGGTGGCCATCGGCGTCAAGGGAGGTGGGGGGGTGGCAGCGGTGTTGGGTGTGGCGGCGGTGGTCTGCTGCGTTTCGGCGATGGCCGGCGACATGATCCAGGATCTCAAGGTGGGACAACTCCTGGGTGGCACACCGTGGCGGATGGAAGTGGCCGAGATGATCTCCACCGTGCTGGTGGCGTTCGTGCTGGTGTGGCCCATGGTCTTTCTCCACGCGGGCGTGCCCGGTGGCATCGGTGGCAGAGAGCTGGCCGCCCCGCAGGCTGGTCTGATGGCCCAGCTCGCCACCGGCATCGTGGGTGGCAGCATGCCCTGGGCGCTGATCGGCATCGGCATCGCCTTCGGGTTGGCCCTCGTGCTGATCAAGTCCCCGTCGCCGATGCTCATCGCCGTCGGCATGTACCTGCACTTCGACACCACGTCGGCGATCTTCGTGGGCGGCATCCTGGCGTGGATCGTGGGGGTGATACGGCGCCGCAGGTCGTTTAGTGAGCCGGAGCGGCTCGCTTCAGAGAACAA
>JABAOH010036145.1_pt2 | contig 12369 bp, 12 predicted proteins | sample 7062181 | NCBI WGS metagenome assembly JABAOH01 (sample SAMN14538630, study PRJNA623070) | marine sediment metagenome | biome: marine biome [ENVO:00000428]; feature: marine pelagic biome [ENVO:01000023]; material: deep marine sediment [ENVO:00002113]; isolation source: pool of 5 deep marine... | reverse complement strand
TACCTGTGATCGTTACTGTAGGCTGGTTTTCCAGAGAGCCTCAAGTTAGTGTGGAACTGTATGGAACGTTTGATCATGCATCAGTGGCTCGTTCCCCTCCATCAGTATTCAGGATAATTGCAGACGATCTTCGAACGAAGCTTGGAAAGGTGGAGCGTTCACTTACTCGTTACTTTAGAGAACTTGAGCATTTCGTAGAATGTGTGAATAATGATATTCCACCAAGCCCATCGGGTGAAGAGGCGCTTCAAGATCTTAAGGTCATTTCGATGGCTTATGAAAACACTTTGCGCTTTGACTCTTGACTATAAATATGTAGGATACGTGTTGTCTTGAGCCTGGTAAGTTTTGTCCGTGCCAGAGCGCCGGATCATACTTCTATTAAGAATGCTATCGCGAAATCTACCGATCTCATACAGTTCAATTTTAGAAGAGATGTTAAGAGAATCCTGATAAAGCCAAACTTGTGCTACTACTATGATTGGTCAACTGGAGAAACTACCAACCCGAAATTCGTAGGAGCTCTCATAGATGTTCTCAGAGAACGCATAGCCTCGAACCTAAACATCTCTGTCATCGAGTCTGACGCTTCTGCTATGAGATGTGAATATGTCTTCAGAATGCTTGGCTATGAAGAGATGGCCGAGGAGAAAGATGTTGAACTAGTCAACTTAAGTGAAGAGGAAAACGAGAATGTGGAAGCAAACATTGGAGACTATTATTTTCAATTCCGGTTGCCGCACATCTTCCATAAATCGGACATGTTGATAAACGTTCCAAAAATGAAGTATCAATCAGGTGTAAAGATCACGTGCGCGTTGAAAAACATCTATGGATGTAATGGCTATNNAACCACTAAACGCCTCGGACTGGTTATGTCAAGCACGGACCCTGTAGCAATTGACACCGCAGCAGCAGAAATCTTGGGACTAAAACCGAGCTCTGTCGAGCATATCACACTCGCATCCAAAGAAGGAGTAGGTAGGATGCAGTATACATCAAAAGGCGAAAATCCAACTCACATTCGGCGCATCTTTCCAAGGAGAAGACTTAAGAACAAGCTCAAAATGCTGCTTGCCCAAGTCTACATGCGTTACATAAGATAAGATGCTGGCTGAGTTTTGCTGGAAAAGGCGGGGTGACTGGTCATAAGAGTAAAAGCGATAGACAATTTCAGTAAATTCGAAAAGCTAAGAGATGAATGGAACAGCACTCTACTGAATAGTTTAGACAACAACATTTTCTCCACTTGGGAATGGCTGTCAAGTTGGTGGAAGCATTTCGGAAGAGGAAGAGAGCTTAGGATTTTACTTACTGAGAAAAAAGGGAAAGTTATAGCTGTTGCGCCGCTTATGTATTCCAAGTATAATTTTCTTCATCTTGGCAACCTGACAAAAATAGAATTCATCGGAAGTCCCCAATCTGACTACAACAATTTCATCTTCATTGAAGATGAACAGAAATGCCTGAAGCTCCTGTGGAATTACCTAACAAAGAAGTATGCTGATTGGGACTTTATCGAACTTGAAGACGTCCCGGAGAACGCCACTTCAGCCAATCTAATGAGAAAGTTGCCCTTCGAAGAATTATTTGGGGCTCATCTAGAAGAGGGAATGACTTTCATGTGTCCCTACATCGATCTTGCCATCTCGATTGAGCAATATCTCCAACGACTAAGTGGAAACATGCGGAGGAATCTGCGTAGGAGAAAGAAACGTCTCCGAGAGAAATATCAAGTTGAGGTGAAGACACACATCGATTTCAATTCAATTGAAGACGCTATGGATGTCTTTTACAAGCTTCATCAGAAGAGATGGGAATCTCAAGACATGGCCGGAGTGTTTGCCCAGGAAACTCTTCGCGACTTTCATTACGATATCGCCCGCAGTTTCTCTGAGAGAAGATGGTTGAGTCTCTATGTCTTGACAGTAGATGATCAACCTGCTGCCACAATATACTCTTTCGATTACGAAAACAAGAAATATGAATATCTTACAGGGTTCGATCCAGAATACTCCAAGTATGGCGTTGCCAATCTGTTGAGGATGCATGTCGTTGAAGATTGTATAAGAAGAGGATTGAAAGAATATGATTTGATGAGAGGTGGCGAGCCTTACAAGTTTTCCTGGGGCGCTAGAAGCAGGAAAAATCTAGAGTTTCGTTTTATCCGCAAAGGTCTGTTTTCGAAAATCTACGGTTGGGCAACAAAAAATGCCGCTGCTAAGCTTTTGACGCAGAAGTTGGGCACATCTCTGAATCTTAAACGATAGATTTTCAAGGAAGCTTCTTTTTGAAAGTTGAGAACAAGGTTCTTTTGAGTTTTGATGTTGAAGGTCCTCCTCTCAGAGAAGATTTTCTAAATGATGACGTAGCTGTAGCCTTGTTCAAGGTTCTGGAGTTGTTGAAAAAATACCACTTAACAGGACTTTTCTTCATCACAGGCACTATTGCAGAGCAAATCCGCCGCTACCCGAAAGTTCTGAAACTGTTAGCTGTTCACGAAATAGGTTACCATGGATCAAGCCATTCCACAAAGCCTGCTATTTTCGAATATACAGATGTAGAAAACTATGCGAAGGCCACTGAGATCTCAAGGAGAAGGGAGACATCATCGATCGATCCTTTGACTGGAAAAGTCAATGGCGAGGGAGGAATTTTTTCACTACAGCAAACTTTTCGTGAAAAAGAGATAACGGCGTTCAGAGCTCCTTTCTTCTGTTGGTCTCCGCCGCACATGGAAGCATTAAGAGAGCTGAAATTCAAGTTTGACTTTTCAGCAGACATCTGTAACTCGCCTGTCTGGCATAAGGGTACGACCTTTTTTCCGTATCCCATACTAATAGATTCACCAGCAGTCAATTTTCCGATTATAGCGAAGAAGATGCTAAGCCAGAAATTCTGTGTTCTCTTGATGCATCCATCTCACATAATTTTCAAACCAGAAGAACATTTCTATCACCGCTACAGAAATCCGTTTTATCCTGTCAGAATTAGAAAGCGTGACCCGTACCAGATCGCAATTGAATTTTTGATGCTCAAAACCTTCCTGTCAGGGCTTTACCGGTTAAAAAAGAGAGGGTTGATTAGTCTTTCAGGCACCATAGAGAGTGCTAGAGAGAAACTAGATCCAAACGAGGTTGACCTGGTGAAGGTTTATGATCGAAGCTTGTATGCTGCCCGTAGCCTGTTCGGTTATAAGCCAAAATTTCTACCCTCCCACTTTCGCCAATTCATCAGAGATTAAGCCAAAGGAGGAGTAAATTGTGCCTGCGAAGAAATCAAAGATACTGGTTTTAGGTTTCGACGGAGCCTCACCCAAGCTAATTGACCAATGGATCGAGGATTTACCAACTTTCAAAAGGCTCAAGACACACGGCATTTTCGGGCATACCATTCCTCCTATTCCGGCTCAGACTCCTGTTGCATGGACGACATTCATGACAGGAAAAAACCCTGGGAAACATGGCATCTTCAGCTTCATGATGCGGAAAAAAGGATCATATAGAAGACAGATAGCTCAGCCTTCAATGACCAACTCAAAAACAATATGGCATCTCCTAAGCGAAGGAGGGAAAAAAGTCGGCGTGATCAACGTACCAATGAGCGATGCAGAACAAATCAAAGGATTCATCATCCCAGGCTTCCTTTCTCCCACAGAAGGCACACCTCACCCAGAAAAAATCAAAAACATAATCAGCAGAAAGTTTGGGATTGAAAGCTTAACTGGAGATGTTGAAACAGAAATTCTGCGAAACGTGGACAAAGCACCAGAAAAATTCTTCAAAAGAACTAACGAGATAACTGAAGAAACTGCTCAAATATCCCAGTTTCTAGCCCAAAAAGAAGATTGGGATTTTTTCATGACAGTCTTTATGAGTACAGATAGGATTCAACACTTCTTCTGGAATTACGTTGACTCTACCCATGAACAACATGAAAAGAACAAATTCACCCAATTGGTTAAGGACCATTATGTAAAACTTGACGGGATAATGAAAGATTTCTTAGAACTCATCGACAAGGAAACAATTGTAATAGTTCTTTCTGATCACGGATTCTGCCAAGTAAGCAAAGAACTCGTCATAAACAACTATCTAGAAGAGCTAGGCTTCCTCAAAGCCAAAAACGACAGAGTAGATCTAGAGCGGAGTGAAGCCGTTTCCTACGGCTACGGAGACATATGGCTCAATGTCAAAAACCGAGAACCACAAGGCTTGATAAAACTGGGCAAAGAATACGAAAAAACCAGAAACGCAATTATACAAGCACTTAAAAATCTCAGAATGGACGGCGAGAAACCTTTCAAGGATATCAAAAAGAGAGAAGAGATATACTGGGGAGAACAACTAAGCAACGGCCCAGACCTCATGGCCATTTTCAACACTGGTTGGCAGGCGGCCAGACGCCCTGAAATCATGGAAAAACAACCGTCAGGAACTTATGTGAATGAGAAACCCAGATGGAGCGGCGGGCACGATGGAACACATGATCCTGTTGACGTTCCAGGAATAATTGGGATCATAGGACCCAACACACAAAAACCGCTAAAAATCCAAGTTCATCTGTGGGACCTAGCCCCAACAATATTACAAATAATGAACATGCCCATTCCACACGACATGGACGGCCAGCCTATTCAACTTTGAAAAATAATGTGTATAAAAGAAACCTTGACCCTTACATAGAATGCACTCGCTAACAAAACTCTGAACTTTGAGCGATGCATAATTGAGGATCCATTACTAATCCTTCACGAGAAGAAACCCTTAAAGACCTAGGAACAATCTTTCTTTGCTTTCCACACACGCAAAATCTTCAAACGCCTTTGCACACCCCTTTCAAATCCAAATCAACAGATGACGTCAACCTCAAATAAGAACCGCTACAAAAACAACAAAAAGTAAGCTGAGCCGAAAAAGGGCGAAGGATTTAGACAGGCGCTGGAGCAACGATCTTAAATACATGCCTGTGTAAGAATAGAGATACGGATGAATCGGAAATAAAGGCAAAATTGAACTCATTAACTGCATTTTTACAATCTTCAAAGAAGACAATCCTTCTAATTCTAGCTGTCGCCCTCATAACGTTAATTGCCAGCACTCTAATCTCAATGTGGCTGAGTAGCTTCCACAATGTAAATTTCCCAAGCATCGGAACCATCTACACCTCTAGGGTTGAAGCTTACTGGGATATACTTCTAAAGAACAAAACAGAAGAAATCCGCTGGGGAGCCGTCTACCCAGGAACATCAAACAACGTCACATTTTACTTGCAGAGCATGAGCAACATAGAAACAATCCTCAACCTCGATATTGCAAATTGGGCCTTCAAGAACTCTGACAACCAAATCGTCACAGGGCCCACCAATACCACAACCTACATGAACTTAACATGGAACTACAACGAAGCCCCAATAGAACCAAATCAGACCATCCAAGTGACACTGACCCTAAAGATCTCCTCCGCCCCAGAATTCACCGACTCCATAATAGAAAGGGATATCAAAACCTTCAGCTTCGACATAATCATCACCGCAACCGCACAAGAAGAAAACTCTCTATCACGATAGTTCTCAAGGTTGTAAAATCATCTAAGCTCTCTTTCAGGAACACCTGTATATACTCTGAGTCGTCGACCAATCTCGACCTCCATTAAAGAATCACTAAACACTGACATTGAGGCTTACATAGAGCATTCATAGGATAGTTCTATATCCCTGTTTCACAATGGCTTTTAAGGCACATTCTGTCTTCGAATTGTTGTGTGATCGATGAGAAAAATCTTAACAGTTCTTACCCTAACACTGTTCGCCGCTCTGATGAGTTCTTCGATTGTGAAGCTAGGAAAAGCGGGAAGCATCAGTGTCGGAACCTATGACGCCGCAGGTGTACCTAGAGAGGTTTTCCTTGAAGGGGAGGAGGTCAGAATCATAGCAGAGAGCACTGACAGCCCGATAACAATCACGGTTACCGATCCAGACGGCATTATTGTGCTCACCGAAACCTATTACGGCTACATATACAATAAGACTTTAGGTGGCCTTACAGAGAAATCGGGTTGGTACACAGTGGAAGCTGCTTCACCCATTGATCAAGTACGGAGAAACTATGCATCAACATACTTCAATGTAATTCCCGAGGTTCCCTTTGGCACTATCACCGCTGCAACAGCAGGTTTATTCGCACTCGGCTTTTATGGTCTGAAGCGATCTAGAAAACAGTTAATACAGATTAAATGAACTTTCTCATAACTACACAGCTTACCACTTTTGCGATAGTTTTGCACAGGGTTTACACAGTCCCACAGAATTATGCGCAAGTGAAACATTCTGCTAATTGTTCTATATCATATTTCCAGATAGTTTAAAAGACAAAAAATGGGTGTATTCTTGGACGATAAACTGAACGAAGGAGAAAGAGAGAAGCAGATGCTACCAGCAGCTAAGCCGGTGATTTCAGTGGTAATCCCGGCATTCAACGAAGAGAGGAACATAGCAGGAATTATCACACAAACAGAGGAGGCTCTGCAAGCCTTCAACCTTCCCTACGAAGTCATCGTTGTCGACGACGGTTCCAAAGACAACACCAGACACTGTGCCTCAAACAACAGAGCCAAACTAATAAGCTACTTCACGAATCGCGGCAAAGGTTACGCCGTCAGAACGGGACTAGCAAAGGCAAGAGGTCAAATCTTGGTTACACTAGACGCTGACGGATCCCACAGGCCAGAAGAGATTCCGAAACTGGTCAGGCCTCTACTTCACGGAGTCGACGTTGTCATCGGCTCAAGGTTCCTGAGTAGCAATGGAAAAGTAACAAGTAGACTTCACACCTTAGGCAACCACTTATTCAACCTCCTCATACTACTCTTTACACAAAAGAAAATCACTGACAGCCAAACAGGATTCAGAGCCTTCAAGAGACAAGCACTTAGAGGAATAGGGCTATTCTCTAACGGTTACGAAATAGAAAGCGAACTTACAGTCAAGACACTTAAGAACGGCTTCAAAGTTCAAGAAGAGCCGATCTCATGTGATCCAAGGAAAAGTGGCTATTCAAAGCTGAGCCCTCTTAAAGACGGCTTGACAATACTCAAAACAATTCTCAAGGCAAACTTCGTATAGACCTCTCGATTGCATCCACCCTTGTGGGTTATAGCAAGCAGCGCGGAATAGAACATTTCTGGCTATTTTCCATAACATTCTTCCATAGCGGTTTATTAAGAACGGAAAGTCCGCATATTGGTGATAGAGATGAATCAAAGACGTACACTCTCAGCTTACACATTTGCAGCACTAATTTTCGCAAGTTTAGTAATCGCGCCTACACTCGCAGCCGAACTAAAAGGAACCACAGGAGGCAGCTTAAACGCCCTCAACTCAGGCTATGCAATTGCCCGATGGCCTTGGGACAGCGGTGACGTTCTACCAGGCGAAAATGCAACGGTGAGAGCTTGCACAACCGAATACCCAGAAGCTACACAGGTAGTATTCAGATGGAACCGACCAGACGGTAGCCACTTTGATATAGGACCAAAAACCCTCACTCTTAGCGGAGACACGTGGGACGGAGCCGACATACATGACGCTTACGACATTCAAACCATAGACATGGAAGGAGATTGGGGAGTCCAAGCAATATTCATGGACACCGAAGGAAACCTGATGGGACCAAACGACCCGTATGAAGCTGTGGCAATTAGAGCAATATCCTACCACGCCATTCCAGAAGTACCTCTAGGCACAATTGTAGCCACACTTAGCATGCTGGGGGCTCTGGGAGCCTTTGTAATCTTCAGAAGAGGAAAGGGTATCCCAAAACTCTTCTAAAGTAAGCTTAACCAGCCTTATTGATCAAAGAGTCCCTTCTGTGTTCCTCGTACAGTTTTTCACTACTTTAAACGGATGTATAACCTTCAATGAGCATACAAATTCTTATACGGAGTTCTCGTGGAATGAAAAAAGTTGGCGTAGCACTTGCAAAAGCTGTGAAGTATGTTAGGTCCTACTGGTCACACATTCTCTCGACGCTTTTGATACTCATGGCCATTTCTGTCGTCTATCGGGGCGACTTCGAAGTACTTGCAAATGAAGCTCTGCATAATGAAGCCGCAAGCCACATCATCCTAGTTCCCTTCTTGGTAGGCTTTCTCCTATACAAACAAAGAGATCTGGTTAAGGCACTGCAGACCTTAGAAAACAGTATGAAAAAAACCACCTTCAAATATCTAGACGAAGTTATCGGCTTGGCCCTCTGCCTCGTCGCCTTCCTTCTCTACTGGTACGGTTCCTACACATTTTACCCCCTAGAATACCACCTCCTTTCCCTCCCCATATTCGTCGCAGGAATCGTGATAATCCTGTTCAGCTTGAGAACAGTTCTTGTCTTAGCTTTTCCCATCCTCTTCCTCTTGTTTCTCATACCACCCCCGGCAGAAATAATGTACATCATAGGCGGAGCCATGGGCAACTTCAACACCCAAGCATCCTACACGATATTACATACACTGGGTTTACCTGTAACCCTACAATCCTCCTATGGACCACCCACTATCGCAATCACAAGTTCCACAGGTCAACCCCTCCAGTTCGCAATAGACCTCGCTTGCTCAGGAATCTACTCACTCATAGCCTTCTCAATGTTCGCTACTTTCCTAGCATACATTACAGTAGCCCCAATCCTCAAGAAAGCTGGAATCTTCGCTCTGGGATTCACCGTCTTTGCCGTAATAAACGTCGCCCGCATAACTACAATAGTCTCCGTCGGTTACTGGTTCGGTGAAGAAACAGCCATGCTCATATTCCACACCGTAACTGGATGGCTGCTAATCCTCGCAGGAATGTTCTTCATCCTCCTCATTGCTGAAAAATTCTGGAATGTACAAATAACCCAGTCAGCCCAAGAAAAAGCAGCATGTTCAACCTGCAATTCAAACAATCAAACACATGAAAAATTCTGCTCGAAGTGTGGAAGATTCCTTAGCTCAATCAGCTTCAAGATTTCTCGCAAGTTTTGGTCCAAACTCCTTCTGCTCCTCCTGTTCTCCTACCTTATCACGCTAAGCATCCAAGCACCAACCTTCGTCATTGCCCGAGGACCAGCAGGAGTCACGTCAAACCCAAACTGGGAAAACTCCACAAACATCTTCCCCCAAATTCCAAACTACCGGCTGAAATTCCTATACAGAGACACTAACTACGAAAAAATAGCTCGCCAAGACGCCTCTCTTCTCTACGCCTACTTACCAAACACCACTTCCAACCCAAAAGTATACGCAGACGTAGGCGTTGCCAACACAATCTCAAACCTCCACAGCTGGGAGGTATGCTTAATAACATGGCAGATAAACAGAGGCCGCAATCCCCTTGTAACAACACTGGATTCCCGAGACATCCAACTCCTACAAGACACACCAATAATCGCTCGATACCTAGTCTTCGAAAGCCCACTAGGCTACACACAAGTTACTCTCTACTGGTTCGAAAAAGCCACAGTCAACACTGGCGTCACGGTTGAGCAAAAATATGTCCGAATCAGTCTAATCATACTTACTCAAAACAGCACTAATTACCTAACTCTCGAAAACCAACTTCTACCCGTAGCGCAATCCATCGCCTCCTACTGGGAACCACTGAAGACCCAATCCTTAATCTCTATAGGCATTCCAATGCAGCAATCGCTTCTAGTCTTGGCAACAGCTTTCGTGGCAGTCACAAAAACCGTGGAACACACACAGAAATGGAGAAAGAAAAACAACAACCTAAGAATCTTCAACAGTTTTGCCACCGCAGAAGAGAAACTGGTGCTCAAGACAATTCAAGAACTAACCAAGAAAGCAAAGACTGTGCAAACCAGCCTAATCGCTGAAACCCTGACCACTGAGACGAATAACCCCTTCAAAATCGAGGATCTAACTGATATACTGGAACGCTTAGAGACATATAACCTGATAAGAAGAGAGGTTGTCAACGTCAAGGGCAAACCTTTGCAAACATGGAAAATGTGAAGCCAGAATTTCTTATTCAAACACAACTTTAAGCCTACGTCAGCTTGTAAAACTTAAAAGACAAACCTGCATAATTCTCCACGGAAGCCATGGCACCCGATAAACCTGAAAAATCACAAAAAGAACAAGAAGCTGAAGACAAATCAGCAGAGCTTTCAACAACCCAATACCTAGTGGAGACCGTGAAACGCCTTCAAGCCGAAAACGAAAACCTGAAACTTGAACTCATGGAGACCCGAGGAATCCCCTCAGGCAAGATTGGAATAATCTTTCTCGTGCCAGGTGTATTATCCCTCGCCTTCTCCGTATACACAGCCTCACCACTACTAGCCTTCATCGGTTTGGGCTTAACTTTCTGGGGTGCCCTCTTCTTCTTCGCCCGCCCAATAAAATACGTCAGAAGCACGCTCCTCGACTCCACTGCAATCACCTCATACTCAACAATTGACCGAATAGTGAAGGATCTTAACTACAAAGGAAAAAGCTACTACATACCGCCCTACCCAAGAGACATCTATCTCCCAGAATACCTCAAAGGCCTAAAGGACATGATAGTATTCATTTCCGCCGACAGCGGAGCCAGTATGCCCTCTATAGAAGAAATGGCCAAAAGCCGCTTCCTCATCGAAAGCCCCAAAGGAATAAGCGTAGCCCCACCAGGCCTGGGACTCCTAACCCTCATCGAAAAAGAAATGAGAACTGACATGACTACCCTCAACATAAACGAATTGTGCGATACGCTTCCAAAAATCATCCTCGAAAACTTCCAACTCGCAAAAGCAATCGAAATGAAACATGAACAAAACGATGTCTACCTGAAAATCATGGGCTCAATATACAGCAACCTCTACAGCAGAGAAGAAAACCTGGAAAGTGTACACTTTCTGGGGTGCCCCCTTGTAAGCGCCGCAGCCTGTGCAACGGCCAAAGCAACAGGCAAGATGGTCACCATCGAAAGAGATAAAGTATCACCAGAAGAGCAAGTAATCCAAGTTTGGCTACAAATCGTAGGAGAATAAAAATGAATTTTCCCCTATCAACATCCGATGTCGGCCTATGGTTGGCAGTCACGGCGATAATTCTGCTCATAACATCCGAATTCCTATCTTCCTCCACAACATACCTCGGCGACATTGTCATCGAAAGAACCCGTCTCAGATTAGCAGCCATCGGAGTCGGCATAGCCTTCATGTTTACAGTGATACTGCGAATATTTCAGCCCCTCTAAACACACATGAAATTGGACTCGACCGATTTTCAGCAACATAGCAAGCTTCGGTCGTTTCCCCAGCGAAAGCATTTCCTTAAGAACTGCAACCACGTGCCGTCCATGGACAAGTGCTTGACGTAAGCTTCGATTTCAGACTTCGTGTTGACTAGCAGTTTGTGTCATGAAAAAGGGATAAGCTGGCGATTGGTGGCATTGAGCTAAGCTGGGGAAACGTTCCTTGTTACTCGCTTCCAGCAATTGTCAAATCGAAACTGAAGCTTGAAATGCCAGTCACGTTTTGCGACACTGAAAGCGTTACAACTGTTTCAGCGACGGCTCCAGAATCAACCACGTAGCCCTGACGGTTCCATCCTGCTGTAACATATGTTGGAGTTGTTGAAGGGTTCCAGTTGCCTACAGTCATGTTCAGAGTCATCGGCACATTTCCCTCATTCCGTACGAAAACAGTAACATTTCGAGTGGACCCAGGCTCCAGATAACCCCAGTCTATTGAAGACACATTATTGACGCAGCTTTCTTCCCAGTAGACTCCTACTCCTATGGCGTTTACATTTCCTTCATTATAGATCGTTCTGTCTCCGAACAGTACTGCTGATGTCAGGAAAACAGCTATAGTGGCCATTATAGCAATTATGAGAATCGCTATCAGCGGGTATTTTTGGCTCATTTTCCATCGAAACGAATCCATTATCGTAAGTCTTAATAAAGCTTATTGTCTACATGTTGCACAAAACTACACAAACCAAAAAGCCAAAAATTGAGAATACGAATTTTACACACCCCAAGACAAAACAAAAAGAGAAACTACAGCAAAGCCAAAAACAAGAAGCGCCCCGCCTCACACAGTGTCTTTTAATCACAACCCTTTAACACAAAGATTATTTAATCAAAGATTTTCCTCTCTTCAGGACAACACAATGTTTGCCGTAGGACACCTATCACTCGGCTACCTCTTCGCCAAAGCCTCAGCAAAGTCTCTAAAACAAGAAGTCAACCTGCCCCTCATATTCCTCCTCTCACTAATACCCGACATAGACATAATCATCCCAGGCATTGAACACCGAACCATAACCCACTCAATCATAATCTCAGCCATCGCATTTCTCCCCCTCTTCACACACTACAAAGCCAAG
>JABAOH010094995.1_pt2 | contig 12371 bp, 14 predicted proteins | sample 7062181 | NCBI WGS metagenome assembly JABAOH01 (sample SAMN14538630, study PRJNA623070) | marine sediment metagenome | biome: marine biome [ENVO:00000428]; feature: marine pelagic biome [ENVO:01000023]; material: deep marine sediment [ENVO:00002113]; isolation source: pool of 5 deep marine... | reverse complement strand
CGAGAGCGTGACCCGAGACCACCTCTCGCTGAGTGAGGCACGTCGGATCGCGCTGGCGGCGCAAGGCTTTGATCGGCCGCGACCGCAGGGCCGGATCGACGTGCGGCATATCCGCCGGACGATCCAGCGACTGGGTCTGCTGCAGATCGACTACGTCAACGTCCTCAGCCCCTCGCACTACCTGGTGTTGTTCTCGCGGCTCGATGAGCTGGTCTATCGGCGGCGCGAGTTCACCGAAACTTGGGCGCACGAGGCGTCGATCGTGCCGGCGGCGACCTGGCCGCTGTTGCGCGCCTGTCTGAGAGAGGACGACCGGCGCCTCCGCGCCCTCGCCCGTTTCATGAAAGAGCACGCAGCTTACGCCGACCGCGTGTTGAAGGAGCTGCGGCGGCGCGGCCCGCTCGGCGCCGAGGAACTGCCGGAGCCGGAGGGCGGGGGGCGGAGGGACTCGTGGGGCTGGACGGTGCCTAAGGCCGCGCTGGAGGGGCACCTGGCCCGGGGCACGGTGGCGGTGGCCGGGCGGCGCGCGCTCACGCTGTCGGCACGGCAAGCGACCTGGCCGACTACTACCGGCTGCCGTTGCGGGAATCGCGCCGGCATTTTGCGGAGCGACTGGACGCTGGGGTCGTGCGAGAGGTGCGGGTCGAAGGGTGGCGCGAGCCGGCGTACATTCACCGTGAGTCGCGGACGGCACGTCGCATCGACACCGCGGCTTTGCTGTCGCCGTTCGACCCGGTGATCTGGTATCGTCCGCGGGCGGTGCGGCTGTTCCAGTTCGAGTATCGCCTGGAAATCTTCGTACCTCAGAAGAAGCGGAGGTGGGGTTACTACGTGCTACCGTTTTCTGCTGGGGGAACGGCTGGTGGCGCGCGTCGATCTCAAGGCCGATCGGGCCGCGCGTCGCCTGCTGGTTCCGGCGGCGCACCTCGAGCCGGGCGCGCCGTCGGATGCGGTCGCCGCCGCCGTCCGCGACTGAGGTTCGACCGGCGGGGAATGCGCCAGCCGATCGGCCCGCTTTCAGGCTGGCCTTTTGCCAGGACGATTCGATGAGCAGCTACCGCATCTATCAGGTCGACGCCTTCACGACCGAGAAGTTCTGCGGTAACCCGGCCGGGGTGGTGCCAGAGGCAGACGGTCTCAGCGCGGGCCAGATGCAGATGATCGCCCGTGAGCTGAACAACTCGGAGACGGCTTTCGTGCTCTCGCCCGATGGCGCGGACCACGATGTGAGGGTGCGGTTCTTTACGCCGACGATCGAGGTTCCGTCCTGCGGTCACGCGACCATCGCCGCCCACTACGTGCGGGCCCTGGAGAAGAGCCTGCCCACGTGCACGGTCGTGCAGAAGATCGGAGCCGGGATCCTGCCTGTCGACGTGGTTCACGAGGGCTCCGATTACCGCATCGTGATGACCCAAGGGACGCCGGAGTTTTCGGAACCGTTCGGAGCCGCGCAGGCCGAGGAGATCCTCGTGGCGCTCGGGTTGCCGGAGACCGCGTTGGACGCGCGCTGCCCAATCCAGGTCGTCTCCACCGGTCATTCCAAAGTCCTGGTGGGGATTCGGTCGCGAAAGACGCTCGACGGGCTGCGGCCTAATCTGGCGCGGCTGGCCGAGATCAGCGGACGAATCGGCTGCAATGGATACTTCGTCTTCACGCTGGACCCGGACACCGGCGATCCGCTCGCTCACGGCCGGATGTTCGCGCCGGCGATCGGTATCGCCGAAGACCCGGTGACCGGTAACGCCAACGGTCCACTCGGCGCCTATCTGGTCGAGCATGGCCTGGCCGTTCCAGAGGGGGGCCGGGGCGGGGGGCGGGGGCGGGGGCGGTTGTTCTTCCGCGCCCGCCAGGGAGAGGCGCTGGGGCGACCGGGGACGGTGGAGGTCGAGGTGGAGACGGAGGGGTCGAGACCGAAAGTGGTGCGGGTGGCGGGCCGGGCGGTCGTCGTTTACAAGTCGGAGCTTGAGCTTTAGGGTTTGAGCGCGCTCGGATCGAGCGACAGAGAAAGGGAGGATGCGCGCGGTGGCTTACAGCGAGCGGCTGGCCGAACGGATTCGCGATGTGCTAGGGGGTCGCGGCGATGTCGTCGAAAAGAGGATGTTCGGCGGCCTGTCGTTCTTGGTGAACGGCAACATGTGCTGCGGCGTCATTGGGGATGAGCTGATGGCGCGCGTCGGTCCGGTTGGCTACGATGCAGCACTCGAACGGCCGCACGCCCGGCCGATGGACTTCACCGGGAAGCCGTTGAAAGGCTTCGTCTACGTTGGGCCGGAAGGGTTTGCTACCGAGGCCGCTCTCGAGAGCTGGATCGGGTTGGCGCTGGATTTCGTCGAGACGCTGCCGGCCAAGTGAGCGTGGCCGAGTACGATCGTCGGATCCACGATGGCCTCACTTTGCCCAAGCCGACGAGAATGAAGAGCGACTAGATGATGCGAACTCTGCCCCATCTCTTCGAGAAGAATCGCGCCTGGGCGCGACATCGCACTGACCAGGATCCGGAGTTCTTCAAGCGTCTCAGCGCGCAGCAGGCCCCGGACTACCTGTGGATCGGCTGTGCCGACAGCCGCGTGCCGGCGAACGAGATCGTCGGGCTCGCCCCTGGCGAGCTGTTCGTGCACCGGAACGTGGCGAACGTCGTGGCCGCGGACGATCCGAACTGCCACTCGGTGCTCCAGTATGCCGTCGACGTCTTGAAGGTCGAGCACGTGATCGTGTGCGGACACTACGGCTGCGGCGGGGTTCAGGCCGCGTTTGGCGGCCCACAGGCTATGCCGCTGGAAGGTTGGCTGACTCATATCCGGCAGGTGCGACGCGCGCACGCCTCGGAATTGGACACGCTGGAGGAAGACTCCGCGCGCTGGCGGCGGCTTTGCGAGCTGAACGTCATGGCGCAGGTCGAGAACGTCTGCCGCACCGACATCGCCCAGGGCGCCTGGAAGCGCGGTCAGTCGCTCGCCGTGCACGGCTGGATCTATGACGTGCGCGATGGGCTGCTTCGCGATTTGGACGTCACGGTCGCAGGGATGAGGTGACCGGCCGCGGATGGGCCGCGTGAACGACTACGACCCCGTGGCGGATCTCTACGACGCGTATGTGCGCGCTGATTTCGATCTCGATTTCTTCAGCAGACGTGTCGCCGCAAGCTCGGGTCCCGTGCTGGAGCTGATGGCGGGGACGGGGCGAGTTACGCGAGCCATCTATCCAACACACCCTGATATCATCTGCGTCGACCTGTCGCTAGAGATGCTTCGCTTCTTGATTAACAACCTTGGGACCCGCCCGGGGCTCTGTGTGGTCTGCGCGGATGTGCGGTCGCTCCCATTCGCGCGCGACTACTTCAAGCTCGCCCTTATCCCGTTCAACTCGTTTGCAGAGCTCACGACGACACACGATCAGGCTGACGCCCTGATCGAGATTCACAGGGTGCTGGCGCCGGGGGGGCGGCTGATCGTGACCCTGCACAACCCGGCCGTCCGCCGCCGGTCACTTGATGACCGGGAGCGCTTGCTGGGTGAATTCGAGCTGGAGTCGGACCGACGCCTCGAGGTTTGGGTTCAAGCCTGGGAGGAGGCCGGGTCGGGTATCGCCGTGTCACGGCAGACGTATCGCGTTTCCGGTGCGGGGGGCGATCTCGAGCTGGAGAGGGTCTGGGAAGTCCGGTTCGCTCTCATCAGTGGCGAGGGCTTCACGAGCCTCGCCGAAGCCGCCGGTCTAGAGATCGTCGAGCTGCTGGGCGACTACGGTGGTTCGGCCTTTGCCCCGGACGACAGCCCCTACATGATCTGGACGTTAGGCCGGCGCTGAGCCGGCGCTTGTTCATTTGTTTCTCATTGCGCATTTTTGTTATAAGCAGCGAGAGCGGCCCAAACCCTAACATCCTGAGGATTAATCTCGTGTCGAGCGCAGCACCCGCGGAGTCGCAACGGCATTCACTCTCTAGCGAAGAGAGGCGGACGCTGCTGCGTGTCGCGCGGGAGACGCTGGTCGATTTGTTGACCGGGGTGGACCCGCGGCCGCATGAAGGCCACACGCCGGCGCTGCGGGAGGAACGCCCCGCCTTCGTCACCTTGCGCCAGCGCGAATCCGGCGAGCTGCGCGGCTGTCGGGGCGAGTGTGTGGCTCAACGGCCGCTGATCGAATCGGTGGCTTACGCCGCGATCGCCGCGGCCAGCGATGATCCGCGCTTTCCACCCGTCACACTGGACGAGTTGTCGGCGCTAAGGATCGAGATCAGCGCGCTTACGCCGATGAACCTTATTCGACCGGACGAGGTCGTGGTCGGCCGGCACGGGCTCATGATCGTGAGCAAGCCGAAGTCGGGCTTGCTGCTGCCCCAGGTGGCGGTGGCTTACGGCTGGGACCGCTCCGATTTCCTTCGTGGCCTTTGCCGGAAGGCGGGTCTTCCGGATGGCGCTTGGGAATCCGACGATGTACAGCTCTACGCGTTCGAGAGCGAGGTGTGGGGTGAGGACGAGTAGCGACCAGCGCGCTAGCACCGGAAGCCGTGTGTATTCCATCGTACGGCCGGTGCAGGAACAAATGAAACGGTGAGCCTTGCCTACTATATCGTGCTCGACCAGGAGGATCCCGGCTTCGACCCGTTCGTGAACGGAAAATCGTTAGCTAGCGAGGCGCGATGGGTGAACCAGGCCGCGAAGAAGCTGGGACTCAGGCGCCTGGACGACTTTGTCTCCCATGATGAGGAACCAGCGGCCGAGCTGCTCGGGGTCGAATCCGACATGGGCTCTTGGTTCGGCGCGGACGAGGGCGTCGCCTGGGTGAGCGCCCTGCTGCAACGCTTGCGCCAGGATCCCAAGCCGCTGAAGGACCCGGCCGGGGTGATCGCCGACCTCGAGGAGTGTCTCGGAGTGCTGCAAAAGGCTCAGGGCGTCGGGGCGCGCTGGCATTTCGCGATCGACTTCTAGACGTGTGAGAAGAGATGCCGATAAGCTACCGGATAGATAAGCAACGTCGACTCGTGCTGACAACCGCGACGGGGGTCCTCACGGACGAAGAGCTTCTAGACCACAAGCGCGCCCTGATCGTCGATCCAGAGTTCGAGCCCGGAATGAGAGAGCTGTCCGACACTCGAACCATCGAACGTCTGTCTGTGACGCCCGCCGGTGTCCGCAAGATGGTGGCGCTAGATCAAGACCACGCGGATCGCCTGGGCGATTACCGGCTGGCTATCGTGGCGCTTGCGGACGCGAGCTTCGGCACGGCACGCATGTACCAGATGCTGACCGAGGCCAACGTCCAAAACATCGGGGTGTTCCGCCAGATGGAAGAGGCCGAGAAGTGGCTCGAGCTCGCGAGCGCCGGCGACTAACGCCCTTGGCGTGTAACTGTTCGTACCGTATTACGCATCGGCGAATTCCACGCCGGCGCGTCTAGCCGCCTCGACCCGCTCTTCGATCATCTCAACGTAGCTTTCGATGTCGGCTTTTCGCTCCAGGCCTCCCGCTGACATGTAACGCACCGTTCCGAACACGTCCCGGCGTCCCCAAGGGCGGTCGTGCAGCCCGAAGATCCAGGCGACGTTGGCGAAAGAGTTGGGGTCGCGGCCGTCCAGGAAGTACTTGTTGTTGAGTTCCAAGGCGACTTTGTAGGCATAGGAAGGTGTTCCCGTCCACTCGAGAATCTTCTTCCCCCAGTACATTCGCATGTAGTTGTGCATGTATCCTGTATATCGAAGCTCGCGCATCGCCGCATTCCAATATCGATCGTGGGTACGCGCGGTCTCCAGCTCGCTCCGGGAGTAACGGTGCTCGCGCTCGTCGTCTTTGTGCTCGGCCAGCGTGTTGCGCGCCCAGTCGGGCAGGCAGCTGTAGCTGTCGTACTTCGGCGTGAAGTGAACGAAGTTCACCGCCAGCTCGCGCCGCACCACGAGCTCCTCGATGAAGCTGTCCTTGAGCTTTTTCGACGCCGACGACTTCAGCACCCGCAGCGCCACGTAGACCGGCGAAATTTGTCCGAAGTGCAGGTACATCCCCAGGTGGGTGACGTCGTCGGTCTCCGGGCGCTTACGGTTCTGATCGTAGCGCTTGAACCGTTTGGCCAGGAAGCGGGAGAGTCGCGTGCGGGCCTCCGTCGTACCACCTTTGAACAGGTGGGGTACGGGCGGTACAGAGTGATCGATATCGAGCGCGTCCAGTAGCGAATCGAGATCGGAGAGATCGAGGCCGTCGAGCCCTAGTCGCGTCGAGTTCTTCTCCAGCGCCGTGGTACGCAGCGCGATCAGGTAGTCCGACAGCTGCGCGTGGATCTTGGGCCGGATGGTGCGAGCCGCGTACTCCGCCTTCTGGCTGGCGACCTCGACGGGCACCACGACGTCCGACTCGACTTGAACCACAGGGCAACCGGCCTTCTCGGCCAGGCGCCGGCGCCAGCGGCGCTGATGGCGCAAGTAACCGCGGTCGCAGACGACAAGGGCGGCATCCCCGGCAAGCTCCAGCGCCACGGCATCGGGATGGCCTTTGCGGACAACGAGGGAAATCTTGCGTTGTCGCAAGGCCGCGGCGGTGTCCCGAAGCCCCTCGAGCATGAAGCGGTAGTGCCGCGCGTTGGCTTCGGGGTAGTCATCGGTCAGCCCAAAGCCCACCGCCAGTCGCAGGCCGAGCTGGTTGGCCTGCTGGATCGCGTACTCGAGCGCGTGGTTGAACTCGGCGCGCTGGCTCTGCTGCATCCAGTAGAGGACGTACTTGCCGTTGCGCGGCTCGGCGTCGTTGAGCCGCTGGATGCGCGAGTCGTCGATGATCGAGGTCGAGGTCGAGGCCATGCGGGCTGTCCGGGTCAAAGCCAGCTGCGCCGCCGATCAGGCGAGTGAGGATCGGCTGATACATTAGGCTTGAACGGGTGGCGCGGCCAGCGCCGATAATCTGTCGAGCGCCGCTGTCAGGTTCTAGATTTTGCGATCGATCCTGGCAAAAGAAACGGGACTGCGTATGAAGCGAGTGCGGCTGGTGCACTGGAACGCGAGCGAGGGCGCCGAGCGCGCGGAGCAGCTTCGGTCGGCGCGCTACCGGGTGGACTTCGAGGCCGTTTCGCCGGCCGTGCTCAAGAAACTGAGAAACGATCCGCCGGACGCCGTCGTCGTCGATTTGAGCCGCATGCCGTCCGGCGGACGCGATGTCGGCGTGGCGCTCCGCACCTACAAGAGCACCCGGCAGGTGCCGCTCGTTTTTGCCGGCGGCGACGCGGAGAAGGTGGCTGGGGTCAAGAAGTCGCTTCCCGATGCGGTGTTCACCAGCTGGAGCCGGATCAGCAGCGCACTGAAGCAGGCGATCGCTCGGCCGCCATCCGACCCCGTCGTGCCCGACCATGCCCTCGCCGGCTACTCCGGCACGCCACTGGCGAAGAAGCTCGGCATCAAGCCGGGGACGCGCGTCGCGCTGGTCGGCGCGCCACGAGATTTCGAGAGGGTGCTGGGAGAGATCCCCGAAGGGGCCCGGCTGAGTCGTCAGACGCGGGGTCGTTCCGATCTCGTGATCTGGTTCGTCAAAAGGCGCAGCGAGCTGGAGGGCCGCATCGATCGTATGGGGGCGCTGGCCGGGGCGGGAAGCATCTGGATTGCCTGGCCGAAGCAGGCATCCAAGATGGCCAGCGACTTGTCGGGGAACGACGTACGCTCGGTGGGGCTGGCGGCGGGGCTGGTCGACTACAAAGTGTGCGCCATCGACGAGACCTGGTCGGGCCTGCTGTTCACGCGGCGGAGGAGGGGAAAGTAGGGAGGAATCGGCCAGTCGGAACCGGGTGCGCGGCCCGAGATCTGGCGCCGGCGGCGCCGCGTCTGCAGGTTAGGTAGGTCAGGCATCCACTCAGAGATCTGCTGGCGACCATCTTTGGCGATCCTCGCGCCGAATGGAGGTAAACCATGGGGTTCAAGATTCGCAGGGTGGAGTATTTCTACTCGACGGTGAAGGATGAGCCGGGCGAGGGATACAAGCTTCTGTCGATGCTGGCCGAGCTGGGGATCAACCTGCTGGCGTTCACGGCGGTACCGGTGGGGCCGATGCGGACCCAGCTCACGATCTTTCCGGAAGATGCGCCGCAGATGTCGGACAAAGCCAAGGAGGCCGGGATCTCCCTGGACGGGCCTCACCTGGCCTTGCTGGTTCAGGGCGACGACCGTCTGGGTGCTTTCGCCGACATCCACGTCAAGCTGTACAAGGCCAACGTCAACGTCTACGCATCGAGCGGGGTGACCGACGGTCAGGGCAGCTACGGCTATCTCCTTTACGTTCGGCCGGAGGAGTTCGATCAGGCCGCTAGGGCGTTGGGTATCTGAGGCGTTCGGTCCGCGCGTGCAGGTTTCGCTCTTGAGGTCAACGCCCTGAAAGGGATCGGCCGCGCGCTTGTCGCGGGGGCACGCTCGGGAGGTCTTGTTGCGCTTTGCTCTGCTGCTTACCGGGGCGCTCGTGGCCGGCGGGATCACCGCTTGCCCGGCTCCGAGAGTCGCGGATAACCGCGAGATCGGGCTCCGCGGCCACCGGTTCGAGGTTCCGGATGTCCGGGGGCAGCGTTGGTACAAGGGGAATACGCATACCCACACACTGGAGAGCGACGGCGATTCGCCGCCCGAGTATGTCGCGCGCTGGTACAAGGAGCACCGCTACAACTTTCTGGTACTCTCCGATCACAACGTGCTCACCGATCCGGCGGCGCTGGCTCATCTGGTGGATTCTACCTTTATCTTGATTCCCGGCGAAGAAGTGACGTCGAGCTACGAGCGGACGCCCGTGCACGTGAACGGGCTGAACATCCGCTGGCTCGTGGAGCCACAGGTCGGGCCTGACATTGTGGCGACTATCCAGGCGAACGTGGACGCCGTACGGGAGGCGGAGGGCGTGCCACACATCAATCACCCCAACTATCGCTGGGCGTTCGGGGCCGCGGAGATCGCGCAGGTCGAGAACGACCGGCTGCTCGAGATCTACAACGGGCACCCGCTCGTTCATAACGAGGGTGGCGGCGGCTCGCCGGGGCTAGAGGAGGTCTGGGATCAACTGTTGACGATGGGAAAGCGGATCTACGGGATCGCGGTGGACGATGCCCATCACTTCCAGGGCGAGTTTTCGGCGGAGCGGGTGAATCCGGGACGGGGGTGGGTGTCGGTGAAGGCGGCGTCGCTGAGCCCGGATGCCATCTTGGGCAGCATGGAGCGCGGGCTGTTCTACGCGAGCACGGGGGTCGTGCTCGAGGACGTGATCATCACGGCGGGCCGTATCGAAATACGTATCAAAGGAAAGGGCGACTTCAAGTACACCACGACTTTCCTCGGCGACGGGGGCCGCGAGCTGTTACGCGTCGGCGGACCCCTGGCAGCCTACGAGCGGGACGGCACCCTGAGCTACGTGCGCGCTCGCGTCGACGATTCGAGCGGGGCGCGAGCCTGGATCCAACCCGTTTTCGTGACGAGACGATGAGCGCGCATCGGGCTCCGAGCACCGAGAACGCCGAGGCCGTGGCCGAGACGACCGCCGCGGCGCCGACGGCCAAGCCCAGGTCGAAACGCGATCTGGCCGTGGTCTTGCCGGGCCGGCTCACCTCGCTCGATGCCTTCCGCGGGGCGACGATCGCCGGGATGATTCTGGTGAACAACCCCGGCAGTTGGCGCCACGTCTACGCGCCGCTGCTGCACGCCGAGTGGCACGGCTGGACGCCCACCGATCTCATCTTCCCCTTCTTCCTGTTCATCATCGGCGTGGCGATGCCGCTCTCGTTCGGCAAGCGCCAGAGCCGCGGCGACACACGGGCCGAGCTGACCAAGCATGTGATCAGGCGGAGCCTGATCCTGTTCGGTCTGGGGCTGTTCATGGCCGCGTTCCCGACGTTCAGCGATTGGGGCAACCTGCGGATCCTGGGCGTGTTGCAGCGTATCGGCGTGGTTTATCTGCTCGCCTCGATCATCTATCTGACGCTGAGACCGACGCTGCGCTGGGGTATGCTGGCGCTGCTGCTGCTCGGGTATTGGGCGCTGATGACGCGCGTCCCGGTGCCCGAATACGGAGCGGGCGTTCTTACGCCCGAGGGCAACCTGGGTGCGCACCTGGACCGGCTGATCCTGGGGCAAGCCCATCTCTGGCGCGGCGATCCCTGGGACCCCGAGGGGCTGCTGAGCACGCTGCCCGCTGTGGGGACGACGTTGTTGGGCATCTTCGTTGGCGAATGGCTGGTCTCGGCACGTTCCAGGGAGCGCAAGGCCGCGATCCTGGCCGCCGCGTCGACCGTGGCCATCGGGGTCGGTCTCCTGTGGGGGCAGCTGTTTCCGATCAACAAGGGTCTGTGGACCAGCTCGTACGTCGTGTTCACCGCCGGGATGGGCGGCTTGCTGCTGGCGATCTTCTATTGGGCGATCGAGCTCAAGGGCTGGAAGGCGTGGAGCCGGCCTTTCGTGATCTATGGGGTCAACGCGATCGCCGTGTTCGTGTTGTCGGGGCTGTTGACCAAGGTTCTGGTTCGCTGGCAGGTCCCTGTGGGAGATGGTGCGACGACGTCCGCCTACAGCTGGATCTACACCCACGTGTTCGCGTCCTGGGCGGGTCCACTCAACGGCTCGCTTGCCTTCGCGATCTCGTACGTGACCTTCTGGCTGTTTCTGATGTGGCTGCTTTACCGCCGGGCCATCTTCATCAAGATCTAGGCGGCGCGTCGCGTCCACCCGACGGCGGCTCGCGGGTTTGTTCGTCGCCGCCTTTTCGAGGATGAGATGCTCGATCATCGCTGGTGTGCTTTACTGCTCTTGACAATCGCGGCCTGCGAGCCGGGTGGACGACCCACGTCGCCGCCGGCGATGACGTGGCGGGCAATGCAGGAGCTGAACGCCGGGCTGCCCGAAGGCGTGCGGGTGTTCGAGGGGCGGGACGAGGTTTTGCCTTTGCGCGCCTGGTACGTGCGGATCGACGAGCCGGACCCCACCATCGTCACGCGTGTCGTGATGTCGGATGACAGCACCGACAACCGCGAGACGGTATCGAGCTTCACCCGTGACCTGGGTGCCTGCGTGGCGATCAACGGCGGCTATTTCAGCATGGCCCAGACACCGGCCCGACACGTGGGGCTGCTGCTCACGGAAGGCCGGCTGATCGAGTCGGCCACGCCCTCGGTGGTGCGCGATTCGCTGCGCTACGAGACGGCGCGCGCCGCGATTGGATTCACGGCTGATGACCGGGTCGAGATCGTCTGGGCCACCACGCGAGACGGGGCCGTCTATCGCTGGGGACGGCCGCCCAGGCACGAGCCGGGCCGTCCAGCCGCGCCCCTCCCTTACGACGACGCCGAGGTTTGGGACGTCGTCGACGCCGTCGCCGGCGGCCCGGTGCTGATGGCACAGGGGCGGATCCGGGTCACCGCGAACGAGGAGGTGTTCTTCGGCACGTCGATCCCCAGGGTGCACCCCCGCACCGCGGCCGGCCGAACCGCGGATGGCGCGCTCATCCTGATGGTGGTGGACGGTCGGCAACCCGAGAGCCGTGGCGTCAGCCTGGAAGAGCTGGCCATGCTCATGCGCGACGTCGGCGCCGTCGAGGCGCTCAACCTCGACGGCGGTGGATCGTCGACCCTGGTGGTGAACGGCGTTCGCGTCAATCGCCCCGCCGGCGGGACCGTAGAGCGAGAGGTGATGTCGGCGCTGGTGACGTTCTGTGACACGGGCCAACCTGCGGCGGCCGTTGACACTCTGCGATGAGCCGGCGACCTCTACTCCCGCCGACATACTTCCTGTTCGCCCTCGTATTGATGGCGGCTCTGCATTTCGTCGCCCCTTTGGCCCAGCTGATCGCCTGGCCGTGGCGGCTGCTGGGAGGTCTGCCGATCCTGGTCGGGGGCGCGTTGAACGTCCTCTGCTCGCGACAGTTTGAACAGCGCGGGACGACCGTGAAACCGTTCAAGGAATCCCAGGCATTGATCGTGGACGGGCCGTTCCGCTACAGCCGCAACCCGATGTACCTGGGTATGGGATTGATCCTGGTGGGGATTGCCGTGTTGCTGGGAACGCTCACGCCGTTTCTCGCGCTCCCGGTCTTTGTCTGGCTAGTCAGCGTTCGGTTCATCGTTCCGGAAGAGCGGGCGCTGGCTCAGCGGTTCGGGTCAGAGTATCTGGACTATAAGAAGAAGGTGCGGCGTTGGGTGTGATCGGTCGGGCACGGGGCACCCAAAAAAGCGGGCCCGGCGCACCAGCCCTTGCACGCTTTCACGTGCGACGTCCCGCCGGACTGGGCACCGAGCCCTATACCACACTCTAGAGACGCTATGCCCCTCCGACACGGCACTGAGCCTCCGCAGCGCGCGTCAGGTGGATGCGTCTCTGACTGTAGAGAGCCAGGCGGGGCGTGAAAGGATTCAGCCGCGAGCTTTGGCGTCAGGCGGCCGTC
>JABAOH010019106.1_pt1 | contig 12373 bp, 10 predicted proteins | sample 7062181 | NCBI WGS metagenome assembly JABAOH01 (sample SAMN14538630, study PRJNA623070) | marine sediment metagenome | biome: marine biome [ENVO:00000428]; feature: marine pelagic biome [ENVO:01000023]; material: deep marine sediment [ENVO:00002113]; isolation source: pool of 5 deep marine... | reverse complement strand
ATCTGTGGCAGTTTACCGGCCCCGAATATGACGAGGACGATGACCAAGATAACAAGTAACTCCGGCATTCCAATACCAAACATATATTCCCCCTCTTTCTTCTAAAAACTACACGGGTAGGTCTCCCGGATCAGAGGCCTTAGAGTCATTTTGGCGGAAGTGCATGGGAATCGAACCCACCGCGGACATTTTTAGGGCCCGCCACTGGATTTGAAGTCCAGGAGGCCCACCAGGACCAATCCACTTCCGCCCTAAACAATAAGAAATTTCCCTTTGAAAGTCAATACTATTATCTCTAGAGCCTCCCGAGTTGGTTGAACACTTCCTCGTCCCTTCACGGGGGCTGTTTTAGCACACTCCTTACCTGATTTGGGTTGACATTCCATATCCGCAATACCTTATTCCTCGATGTGTGGCCCTGGATAATCTCGATGTTGGATCGCCTGATGTTCAATCTGTTCAATCGTTCGGCCAAAATCTCAATCAACTTTTGATTTGCCTTACCGCCCGTTGGAGGGGAGGTGACCTTGACCTTTAATGCCCCCCCCTGAAAGCCAACAACACGGTCCTCCGAAGCCTTCGGCTGGACGATGACGCGCAAGATGGTGGAAACTCCCTCTTTTTCCTTTCCCATGGTGACCTTTTCAGCTCATGTCCTATCGATCTCCCCCAAAAGTTGAACGAAAGAGATCTGTCGCCCAGTTCTTGGTCCTTCCGCACGGTGGGAGAAGAGGATATCGGTATTGCACGCGGTACAGATGCGAATCCAACAACACTGTTCGTCCCGTATTCCAAGGTCCCGCATCTGCTCGATATTGGCCTGGGCGAGGTTCAAGGACCACGTATTTTTCCCCTTGGGCCTGCTGTAGCTTCGCCAATTCCACCTCGAGGAACGAAAGGCCCCCATAACGGCTTCATCCACTTCGTAGCAGCATTCACCAATTGAAGGGCCGATGGCTACTAATAGGTCTTCTGGGTGGGTCCCGAAGTGGTGTGTCATCTTGCGGAGTGCTTTTCGGGCGATTCCCAGGAGCGTTCCCCGCCATCCCGCATGGATAATCCCTATGACCGAATGTTTTGCATCTACCAGGAGGATGGGAACACAGTCAGCAGTCAATACCCCAATGGCGATCCCCCTCTGGTCGGTCAGAAGGGCGTCGTAACGGGCCTCCGATGAAGCCATTGATGGGGGCAAGGGGTTATTGACAATCCATACTCGATCCCGGTGCATTTGGTTCATGGTGATGAGCTGTGCCGGTGAGATTCCAAAGGCCTTTAGGATTAAACCTCTATTTACGCGAACACGAGTTCGTTCATCACCATTCCCCTCGGCGAGGTTTAGAGAAGAAAAAGACCCCTGGCTTACCCCCCCACATCTGGTACAGAAAACATGATTGACCAGGTCCAAGGCTTTCATCGGTGGGGCCTCGAAGTAGATGATTTCGCCCAGGATCTTTGCCTCATCTCTTTCAACGATGCGGATCATCTTCCCTCTTTCCCGTCAGAGAGGTGCTCTTCATCATGCTGGGAAAGGAATCGTATGATTTGTGCCATATCATCGGGCAAAGGAACATTGAATTCCATGAATTCGCCGCTTCCCGGATGAATGAAGCCCAGGCGTTCCGAATGTAACGCCTGTCTCCCGAGGGCACTAATCCTCTCTCGCACCTGGGAATCCGTTATCCGTTGAATCCATTTTCCCCTGCAATATTCGGGGTCTCCCACGATGGGATGCCCACGAGAGGAGAAATGGGCCCGAATCTGATGGGTTCGGCCCGTTTTCGGGATGACTTCCAGGAGTGAAAGGCCCTTAAAACGTTTGATTACCCTCCACTGAGTGATGGCACTCCTTGCCTTTCCTCGTGTGAACGGAAATCCGCTTTCTCTCCTTAGGATGTCTCCCCAGGGGGGCTTCGATGACCCCTTGCGATTCCCTCATTTCCCCATGGACTAAAGCTATGTAACACTTTCTGACTTGACGTTTCTTAAATTGCAGGGATAGATGATGCATGGCCATGGCGTTCTTAGCCGCGACCATAACGCCGGAGGTCTTCTTATCCAAGCGATGGACAATTCCCGGCCGGATAACCCCGTTGATTTGAGAGAGGTCCCTGCAGTGAAAGAGGAGGGCATTTACGAGGGTGCCCGAGTCAATCCCGGCACCGGGGTGGACCACCATGCCCGCGGGCTTATTAACGACAATGATCCATGGATCCTCGTGGAGGATGTCCAGGGGGATATCCTGGGGGATCACGTCCAATCTTCGGGGCGGGGGGATGGACCCGGTAACCACATTCCCCTTCCTCAACCTCACCGCCGGTTTTGATGGGAGGTGGTTGAGCAGAATGAGGTGTTCCTGGAGGAGCTTTTTGATTTGAGATCGGGTGAGTTCAAATACCCTTTGGGAGAGATACGTATCCAATCGTATTCCCGCATCGGAATCGCCCACGACAAATGTGAAATTCTCGGCTTGAGCCATTTGGGTTCAGCTCGGACGACGTTACGGCGCGATCATTGTTCCGATCCTAAACTCTTTTCGATTCCATCGACGATGAGGTTCCCTTCATCATCCCCGATGGTCCTGACGTCCAAGAGGACCTCTTCCTTGCTGACCCTGGCGATAATGGGCGGCTTGCCTTCCCGTAACTTCTCCTCCAGTTGATGGACCGACCCATGGTCGGGCTTGAGGGTTACGACGTAGGTGGGGAGTAGCTGGACGGGATACGCCCCACCTCCCACTTGGGATACATCATCCCTCACCCCAATGCTCAACCCCCTGGGTATTTTTACCCGTATCCTCCGAGACAGCCTCTGGGCCTTTTTTCGGAGTTTGTCACGGGAGTAGGTAAGCATCCTAAGGGTAGGAATTTCTCGGATAGCCTTCGCTTCATCGAGATAGATGAGCAGTGTCGATTCCAATCCCGCAAGGGTCAGCTTATCAATTCTCAGGGCCCGGTTGAGAGGGTTCACCTTTATCCTTTGGATATACTCTCCCCTCCCGAGGATGACCCCGGCTTGGGGACCTCCCATCAACTTATCCCCGCTAAAGGTGACGATATCCGCGCCCTCCTTGATGGCTTCCTGAACCGTGGGTTCCCAATCCAGGCCGTATTTGCTGAGGTCGATGAGACATCCGCTTCCCAGGTCCTCCATGATCGGCAGATGGTGGGAATGGGCCAACTCGGCCAATTCCCTCAATTCAACGTCAGCAGTAAAACCGACGATCCTGAAATTGCTCGTATGGACCTTCAGGATTAAAGCGCTCTGTTCGCCAATAGCCCTTTCGTAGTCGCTGAGATGGGTTCGGTTGGTTGTCCCGATCTCCCTCAAGATAGCGCCACTTCGGTTCATGACATCGGGTATACGAAAGGCTCCTCCGATCTCGACCAACTGCCCCCTGGAGACGATAACCTCCTTTCCCTCGGCAAGGGTATTGAGGACGAGCAAGACGGCCGCGGCATTGTTGTTGACGACTATGGCGGCTTCAGCCCCCGTCAGTCGACAGAGGATCTCCTCGACGTGGGAATATCGGGATCCCCTCTTTCCCTGGCTGAGGTCAAACTCCAAATTGGAATAGTGCCTTGATACCCGGGCGATATGCTCAATGGCGCCCTCATGGAGTAATGAGCGGCCCAAATTGGTATGGATTACCACTCCCGTCGCATTGATCACGCTCTTCAATTTGGGGTTGACCTGATTCTCGATCTCCTCCATGAAATGGGGCAGTAAGTTCTCGAAGGAGAAGATGGACTCATCCAGATCCGCCTGACCCTGGGCCGTCATAATCCTTTGACGCAGGTGGTCGAGACCCCTTCGAACGGCTTCCAGGAGAATCCCCCTCGGGTAGCGGTTTCCCATTTGAACCATCTCAGGTTTGGCAAGAATACGGTCCACATTGGGAATTTGGCTGAGATACTTTTGTCGGAGTTGTTGGGACATGTCTTATTCCCCTTTGAGGATATTGGGTTGTAGCTTCGCGAAGAGGGTCTTGAGGACCCTGAGCGGATTCATCCTGATCCAGTGCAGTGGCCACTCCAGCTCCCTCTTTTCACAGACGGTGGACATATTGAGCCTGCTGATATGCAACCCCAATTTGGCCAATTCCCGTTTTCGGTGTTCCCGGTCTTCAATGGAGGCGATCTCGTCTATCCTCCGCATCAGCCTAACCGCCTCCTGAATCCTCCTATCCGTGGCCAGGGCTGTCTTCATATCGATGAGGCCGAATTCCCCCTTGAGTCGGTTCAACCTCAGGGCAGCCTCATAGGTACCGTAAACAATTTCCTCACGGGTCATCCACTTGGTCTCGTAATTCAAGGCGTATTTCCAACTCGGCGAAAGCATTGCCAACCGGTGCTCCTCGATGGTCCGGTAGAAGAGCTTGTATCCGTATCTCTCCGGATTCTCGAAGACAGGGCTGCCCGGATCCAAGAAGGGGGCGAGGGGAGAGATGAAAGGGATGAGTCTCCGGCTCTCCCCATAGCGCTCGAGTAGGTATCGACAGTACTCGACGGTGTCGAGGACCGACTGGAGAGTCTGTTTGGGCAATCCCGTCATGAAGAACAGGTCGATTCGTTTACAGCCCAGGTTAAGGGCATTCTTCACCATTTCTTCCAGGGCAGCGTTATCATATGGCCTTCCGAAGGCGTTTCGGACCGCTGCGTCGTGCGATTCGGGGGAAATTTCCAGGTTGAAATTGGGGATGGTCTCTGAAATCCTCTCCAGTTTTTCCCGCGAAGGGGGAACGAAGAATTCCAGGGCAACGTGGTTCTGAATCCCCTTGCCTTTTAAAGCGTTCAAGAGTTTAAAGGCGTATTCGTCGCCTGGCTGAAAGATATCCCCAATGATCATGATGGGCGCCTTGAGATGGTTTCGGATGTCCATGATATCTTGGGCCAGGAGCAAGGGATCCCGGTAGGCGGGCCTTTGGCGGTTCGCCACACGACGGAAGGTGTTCGCCGCTCCGCCACAGGTCTTGCAGTTATAGCGGCACCCTCTGCACGTAAACACCGCGGTAATCGGATACATGTACCAATTGGTAAAGGGTTCATATCCTACAGGGTCGCGGTACTTCCATACCTTTTGCATGATGTGACGATAGTCTATAGCGATGTGATCGAGCGTTTCAGGGACATGCCCAATGGGGTTGGTATGAACCTGACCTCCTTCGTCCCTCCACGTTAGGTTGGGAATGTGGGATATGTCCCTTTCCTCCTTGAGACACCTGATCAGCTCGAGGAGTGGTGCCTCCGTTGAATCTCCCCGAACGATGAAGTCGACCTGGGGATAATCCCTCAGGATTTCCTCGTGGTAGTACGTTGCGGACGACCCTCCGAGGATGACCGGGATGTGGGGATGGACCCGTTTTATCTCCTCTGCCAGGGCGAGACATCCCTGGACGTGGGCCATCCAGTGCAGATCAAGCCCGAAGGCAGCGGGCCGCAGCCGTTGAATCATTTTTGGGACATCGAATCCTTTGCTCTTGAGCATCTTCAAGGCAACGTTGATGATTCTCACACGGAGGCCATTTCTCTCTAAGTATTCCGAGAGGCTTGCGAATCCAATGGGATACATCTCGAATATGGGCGTCGAGGGAACCACATCGCTGATAGGCCCGTACATGACTGGTTCCTTCCTGAAGTCGTACAGGCTGGGGGGATGCAGGAGTACGAGATCAGTTTTACCCATGAGGAGGTCTCTCCAATCAACGGATCACATCTTAACTCTATGAAATAATTACCATATTCCAGCAAGCCCATCAAGGACAAATGTTAAAATGATAGCGCGTTAACGGAGGCTAAACAAGAGAGGGACAAGAAAAAGGGGGTTTGGTGGTATCAGGTGGGGCTTACCGGGGGAATAGATTGGGGGGCGGAATCCTTTGGATCCGTCATTTCCTTTCGGATGTATGGGAGTCAATCGGTCTTTTTGGATCCGGAATCAACCCGTCGGCCTGGTTGCGGTCCATCGAGTTCCTCTGGTATCCCTCAATGAAGGGAAGGAAATGCGGGAAGAATCCCTTATGGGATGCCAATTTCGGGCTTTCCAGGCTTACCCTTATCATCGCCTTTCAGAAGATTCCGAGAAAATCGAAGGCCTCCCTCTTGAAACCCTTATTGGCCGCCAAGATATCCAGGTGTAATGTCCCTATGTCCTCCACGGGAAGGAAGATTTCCTCGGAGAGCTGCCTGGAATCAACCGTCTTGATATACCTTTTACATTTATCGCAGATATCTATCCGATAAGCCTTCTCCTTTTCGGTATAGAAATACCGGAGGGTTCTATGATCGGTGTTCTCACAGAAGGGACACATCAATCTCCTTCCCTTCCACTGGTTTCCGCAAAAGGAACACGTCCAGATCCGTTTTCCCTCTTCACCCCTCAATTCCCCCATCAGGGGTTGGGATCCGCAGATGGGGCAAATCCCTTTGTCCCATAAATCTTCGTCTACTTTGTCCTTCAGATGGGAGGCCATCACTTCCACGAAGGGCTTAATGGTGGTATGGAGCAGGAAATTCATCACTCCTTGGTCGATTCCCGTATCAGCGGCTACTTTGGAGAGATAATTTTGATCACCCTCCACCGCTTTCATGAGGCACGCTTCCAGGTCCATCTTCTTCCGACGCAACGCGTTAGTGATCTTCTCCACTTCGACCCTCAACTTTTCATTTTCCCTTTTCGCTATTCGGCAGAGGGACCGAAAGAGGCGGGTTGCGAGGTGAGGATCGACGGGAAAATCTCCCTTGGCAAGGATGGGGAATCCCTCCTTTGCCCTGATTCGCGCCCGGTCCTCGCTGATTTCAGGAGGTTGGAAGTCCACCTGAGCCCGTGCCTTCATTTGCTCCATGAGGAGTTTCTCGAAGAATTCCAGAATCCCTTGGTAGTTTGGGCGGTCCTTTTTGATGGCGGCGATCCTCTCCTTCATCCTTTTCGCATCGGAATCTATCTCCATTCCCCAGTCCTCCGGTACAATAGTACGATAAAAAAGGCTTGTTTCAGAAGAAACAAGCCCATCATACACCATAAGCACGCGGAAGGCAATGATTTACCTTGCCTTCCGCGTGACGCCTTCTCCCTCGTCTACTCTATCGAGGAATCGGAATCGGGTGCCACGGATCCCAACAGTGCCGTTCCCGCAGCCAAAGCCGCAAGGGGTCTCATGAACGCCCTTCGTGCGACAGTGACGGGCCCTTTTGCCCTCACGGTCATCTGGAATTCGGCTTCCGGTCGGTGGAGCAGGTAGATCCAACTTACCTCCTCCCTGTCAACCAGCCTGGCCAAGGGGAACTTCTTCTTCACTTCCTTGAGCCTCCTGTTCGCCACCCCCAGGATCTTATCCCTCGGGCCAAAGGTGAGGGTCCCCGTTGGGCAAACCTTGATGCAGGCTGGTATCATGCCATTGGCGATTCGATCGGCACAGAAGGTGCACTTATCCATGAGCTTGGTATTGGAATCCTGGCGGGGAATGTCATAGGGACACGCCTCCCGGATTTCCTTGATGTCCAGTAACCTGGTCTTTTCGGTGAACACCACGGCCCCATTCTTATCCTGGGTTATCGCTCCCTTCACCGTCATATCCGCCGCTTCCTTACACGGTGGTTCCAGGCAGTGCCTGCACTGATCCTTGAAGAAGTTCCACCGCACCTCCCCTTTATCGTAGATCTCCTTGAACCGTATCAGGGTAAATGTGGTCACGGAGAGATCCGGTGGGTTCTGGTATGTACCTCGATTGACCGTCTTTTCCCCGGGGAGCTCGTTCCATTGCTTGCAGGCGATTTGACATCCCCTACAGGCGGTGCACTTTGAGACATCGACTAACGCGGAATATTTTCCCATCAGATCACACCCCCTTTCTGACCACATTGACCATGAAGGCCTTGGTTTCCGGGATCATGGTGTTGGCATCGCCTATGGTTGGCGACAAGAGGTTGGCGCTATCCCCGCCATCTCGAGGCGTTAGCCAACCAAAGCACCAGGGTAGGCCTACTTGGTGAATAGTCTGGCCCGCGATATCGAAGGGCTTAAACCGATCGGTGACAATGGCCACCGCCTCCACCTGGCCCCTGGCTGACTGGACGAAGACCTTTTCCCCATTCTTAAAGCCCCTGAGCTTAGCGAATTCCTTGCTCATCTCGACCCACAACTGAGGTTGTGCCTCCACGAGCCAGGGTTGGTGTCGTGTCATCACCCCCGTCTGCCAGTGTTCTACCATCCGATAGGTTGTGGCAACGATGGGGTATCTGGGATCACAGGAATAGACCACATCCAGGGGAGTGGTCGTTTCGGGGCTGAAGATCTTGATGGTGGGGTTGAACTTCTGGGCGTTCATCAGGTTCTTCTCGATGGGACACTCATAGGGCTCGTAGTGTTCGGAGAAAGGACCATCGGCACGCCCAGGCCCGAAGATATGGGCATGGCCCTCGGGCTTCATGATGAAGGCGTACTTGGATTTCTTTCCGGCGCTCAAGGGCGCCCAACCGCCATCAGGGACATCTCCCTTCCACTTCTTCGCTGCTTTATCCCATCGAATAACCGGGTGCTCCTTATCCCATGGCTGGCCATTTTCATCCACAGAGGCCCGGTTGTAAATGATCCTCCGGTTGACGGGCCAGGCCCATGACCATTCGAGATAGAGCCCAATTCCCGAGGGATCTTTCCGGCTCCGTCGGGCCATCATGTTTCCCTTTTCCGTGTAGCTCTGGCAATAGAGCCAGTTGCCCGAGGAAGTGCTCCCGTCGGCCTGGAGGAAGGCGAAACTGGGGACCAGGGTTCCCTTCTTGTAGAGTTTTCCCTTGACCGTCTTGTCCTCCAGGAAGTAGCCGTTGATCTCCTTGGCCACCATGTGAGTATCGACGTGTGTGATCCTTTCCCCGGTTCCCTTGGGACCGTAGTCCCATGTCGCTTTCAGGACGGGATCCGGGAAGGCGCCGCCCTCCTTCTCGTAAAGGGCTTTCACCCGATAGTAGAGCTCGGTCATCATCTCAGCATCTGGCCTGGCCTCCCCTGGGGAGTTGCCGCCCTTGTATCTCCATTGGGCCCATCGACCGCTGTTCGTGATGCTTCCCTCCTTCTCGAAGGAGGCGGCTGCCGGCAGGTGAAATACCTCGGTTTTGATATTCTTGGGCTTCATGCCGGGTCCGTGCCAGAAGTCGGAGGTCTCGCTGGGAAAGATGTTGACGTTGACCAACCAATCGAGTTTGGCCATGCTCACCCTGACCTTATTCGCATTGGCCCCGCTGCAGGCTGGATTTTGACCCCAGGCGAAGAACCCGGAGAAGTTGCCCTTGTACATCTCGTCGAAGATCATTAGCCAGGAGGCATTCTGCCCATCGTCGAGCTTGGGAAGCCACGAGTACCCGAAGTCATTGGCCTTTGTTGCGTTTTTGCCGAAGAAGGACGTGAGAAGGCTGACGGAATACTTGGGATAGTTGCCCCACCAATTTGCACTCATGGGATCCTTGGTCTTGGGGGTGAACTTGTCGTTATACTTCTTGAGGGTGGATAGTGAGGCCCTTGGCGTCTTGAGATATCCGGGCAGGATGTGGAAGAGCAGGCAATGGTCCGTAGAGCCCTGCACGTTGGACTCTCCCCTCAAGGCGTTGACTCCGCCACCTGCAATGCCCATATTTCCCAGCAGCAATTGAATGATGGCCATCGTCCGGATGTTTTGCGTTCCCACCGTGTGCTGGGTCCAACCCATGGCGTACATGATGGTGGCCGCCTTACCCGGCTTCCCCGTCGAGGAATAGATCTCATAGATTTTCAGGAGTTTATCCTTGGGAGTTCCCGTGATGGAGGAGACCAATTCCGGGGTATACCGGGAGTAATGTTTCTTCAGGAGTTGAAAGACGCAGTTGGGATGTTGGAGCTTTGGATCCTTCTTGATTAACCCATTTGCGTCCTTCTGGAACGTCCAGGTTGATTTGTCGTATTTTCTCTTTTTGGGGTCGTACCCGGAAAAGAGCCCGTCCAGCTCCCCGGGCATCTTGAATTTCGGGTTCACGAGGAAGGACGCGTTGGTGTAAAGCCGGACATATTCCTCGAAATACTTCTCGTTATCGATAATATACTTGATCATCCCACCCAGAAAGGCGATATCCGCCCCCGAGCGGATTGGCGCATAAACGTCAGCCTTGGCGGATGTACGGGTGAAGCGGGGGTCTACGCTGAGAAGGGTTCCTCCCCTTTCCATTGCCTTAGTGACCCACTTGAAGGAGATGGGATGATTTTCGGCAGCGTTGCTGCCCATGACGAGGATGACATCGGCATTTCGGATATCGATCCAGTGATTCGTCATCGCTCCTCTACCGAACGACTCTGCCAGAGCCGCTACCGTAGCGGAGTGTCAGATACGTGCCTGGTGTTCGATATAGACCAAACCCCAGGAGCGCATCAGCTTTTGCAGCATAAAGCATTCTTCGTTATCCAAGGCGGCGCTGCCCACATGCGCGATGCCATTGGTTCGGTTGACCACTTGCCCCTTTGCGTTCTTGGCCATGAAGCTGGCATCCCGGCTCTTCTTTACCCGCTTGGCTATCTCATCCAGGGCCCAGTCCCAGGAGACTTCCTTCCACTCCGTGGCATAGGGGGCCCGGTACAGGGGTTTGGTGAGACGTTTTGGGTTTGACGCGGAGAGCTGGTAAAGGGATGCCCCTTTGCTGCAAAGCGTTCCCTCGTTGATGACATGATCCGGATCACCCTCGATATTGATCACCTTGCCATCGATGGAGTGGACTATGGCGCCACATCCGACGGCGCAGTATGGGCATATGGTGGTGCTCTCCTTGGCCGACTTTAGGTCTTTTCGGAGCGTTGCGGCATAGGATTCAAAGGGGGAGAGATCCAGTCCCAGACTGCCCGTCGCAATGCCGACCGCCGTCGCACCGGAGATCTTCAAAAAAGTCCTACGGGTTAGTTTCATTGGTAAATCTCACCTTCCTTTCTGTTGGGGTTTTTTTCCTGGATTCTGAAAGGGTTCCCTTGTTGTGTTCACCTCCTCTCAGAAGAAATAAAATAGGGGCTACCATGTAAAGCCCCCTTTGCAAAGTGGCAGGTGCAAGGATCACTCCTTGGGCCCTATCGTCATACTGAACCCCTTGGGTCCTGTATGATCGGAAGCGGTTAGATGTAATTTTTTGGAGAATCTGATCTATTTTCTTTGAAAATGACATNNAAATTAAAACAGAGCAGCGACGAATTCCTCGGCATCGAACTCTCGAAGGTCATCGATCTTTTCCCCAACGCCGATATACCGAATAGGAATGTGAAATGATTCGGTGATTCCGATGATGATCCCACCTTTGGCCGTTCCGTCCAATTTGGTGAGGGCAATCCCCGTGATCCCCAACACCTCGTTGAAGAGTCTCGTTTGGGAAATGGCGTTCTGCCCCGTGGTTGCGTCGAGAATCAAAAGGATCTCGTGAGGAGCCCCGGGACACTCGCGTCCAACAATTCTCTTCATCTTCTTCAGCTCTTCCATGAGGTTTTCCTTGGTATGGAGTCGGCCCGCCGTGTCGATAAATACGATGTCGAGAGCTCTCGCCCTGGCAGCCCGGATGGCATCAAAGGCGACCGCTGAGGGATCTGAGCCCCTGGATTGTTTCACCATATCCACGTCTGTCCTCTGTGCCCAGACCTCTAGCTGTTCCGCGGCAGCTGCCCGGAAGGTGTCCGACGCGGCACAGAGGATTTTCTTTCCTTCGGAGCGGTATTTGCCCGCCAGCTTCCCTATGGTAGTGGTCTTTCCCACTCCATTGACGCCCACTACCATGATCACGAAAGGCTCTGTCCCCGAAGAGTCGATGTCTAACGGGCTTTCGGCCGTCTTCAATATGGCCAGAATAGAGTCCCTGATATATTCCCTGACCCTTTGAGGGTCACCGAGCTCGTTTCTTCCAGCCCTTTGATGGAGATTGTCGATCAACCGAGAGGTTGTATTCGTTCCCAAATCGGCAGTGATGAGGATCTCCTCCAGCTCCTCAAGGAGCGCCTCATCGATCCCCTTATTTCCGGAAATGAGCCGGTCGATCTGAGTGACAAAGCCGAGATGGGTTTTTGAAAGCCCCTTTTTCAGCCTTTCGAAAAACCCTTCTTCCCCCATAAAAAAACCCCGTAAAGTCATGGGGATAGTATCATCTGATCTGAGCGAAGTCAAGGTATGGGATGAGGAGTTTCCGGACTTTTGGACTCTTCCCAACGCTCGATCGCCCAAATTCCTTTGAGCCACCCAAATAGCAATTCCAAATGTCAAAATGCAAATGTCAAATAAAATCCCAATGCTTGAATGTCAAAACTCTTAATTTCCCTCAAGAGGTAAGTAGTGAGCTTGTGAAGCTTCACGCCCACAGGGCGGGGCTTCCCGGAAATGAAATCTCAT
>JABAOH010150212.1_pt1 | contig 12376 bp, 8 predicted proteins | sample 7062181 | NCBI WGS metagenome assembly JABAOH01 (sample SAMN14538630, study PRJNA623070) | marine sediment metagenome | biome: marine biome [ENVO:00000428]; feature: marine pelagic biome [ENVO:01000023]; material: deep marine sediment [ENVO:00002113]; isolation source: pool of 5 deep marine... | reverse complement strand
TACGTTCCGAGGTGCTCCCCCCGGAGACCATCCCGCTGCTGCGCAAGAGCGGGTTCCACGTGACGCCGTTCGCGGAATCGGAAGAGATCCGCGATCGCTACGGGTTCAACTTCGTCGTGCTCGAGCCCGGTGTCGTGCTGTTGCCGGCCGACTGTCCCGAGACTCGGGCAGCCCTCGAGGCCGCGGGCGTCGAGATCGCCGCCGAGGTCGAGATCACCGAGTACCTGGCGATGGCCGGCGGGCCCTGCTGCGCGAGCGGCGTTCTGGCCCGCGAGCCGGGGCAAAAACGCGAATAAATCCCGAATCTTGACCCTCCCCGGGCCAGACCCAACATTTTTAAGCGGATTTTCTTGCCCGCGAAGCCGGGGTCTGCCGGGAGACAGGGATGGCCAACCAGACCGTCGATCCGCAGGTGCAGGAGGCCCTCTGGGATCTCCAGCGCTACCTGTCCGACGAGGTCGCACCGATGATGGTGACCGACTCGATCGAGGTGCTGTTACGTTGTGAGCCCGAGGTCGCGGCGGGTGAGATCCAGGGCTGGTTGGTCGGGCAGACGGCCGGCGCTTCCGTTTCGGATTGCCTGTTCCACGCGATGAAGAAGCTCCACCTGATGGTGGAGTTCAACCTGATCGACGAACAAGCCCTCGAGCGCTACCTGGCCGACCTGAGCACGATCGTCCTCGGTTTCTGTCCCGAACAGGAGCGCGAGCTGCTCAGTCAGAACCTCGAGAACCTGAGCCACGCCGTCGACAGCGCAACCGCCGGAAAGGTCGAATACCTGCACCGCCAGGCGGGTCGCCCGGCCGAGACGTCGGATGGCAACGGGGAGACCTCACAGCCGACGGCACCTTTGAAACCGTCCTCCACCCGCCCCGCGGCGGTAACGAAAAGTCCAACGCCCGCCGGGGTGACCGAGGCGGACCTCGAACTGGGGTTGAAGCGTTTGACCATGGTGATGGAACGGATCGGTCACGCCGTTCAACCCGCGGAGCAGGATCAAGCGCTGAACCTCGCCGCGCTCAACGCGCGCAACGGGCTCGAGTTCGAAGGTTATCTATCGAGGCTTCGCGAACGCGGGATGGAGGTCGACGCAGACGACGTCTTCCGGTCGCTGGGCTCGTCGCTCCCCGGCTGGACCCTTCCCGAAGGCGCCCAAGCGCCGCCGAGCCGCACCGTCGAGGCAATGCACCGTCTGGTCTCGAAGGCCACGGACCCGAGCGAGAGCGCGAACCGCTTCAGCGCCATGGTCCAGGCCGCCGTCGAACAGTTCAACACCGGCAACTTCGTTCAAGCGCGAACGATGTTCGAGCTGGCCGGGCGGGTCGTCGACGAGGAACGGATCAAACCCGAGCTCGTCGAATCGATCAAGCTTCGTGGCGACGAGCACATCGCCGTCGAGCGGCTGCACGAAGCGTCCCAGGATTCCACGCTGTTTCCCGCGCTCCGCTCCGTACTCGAGTTCTTCCCGGCCTACTCGCCGACGGAACTGCTCGACAGGCTCCAGAACGAGCCACGCCGCGACCGTCGTAAGCTGCAGCTCGCGTTGCTCGAGGTCCACGGGGAAAACGCGAGGACACAGGTGCTGGACCTGCTTACGTTCTTCGCCGGCGACATGGCGAACGATCCTCACGGCTACTTCCAGCGCAACCTGGTCTATCTGTTGCGGCGGATCGATCGCGCCGGGGATCGCGACGAGGAGCTCGACCTGCTCGTGCGATGCTCCGAGCTGGACATCCCGCCGATCGTCATACGCGAAGCGATCGGGGCCCTGGCGAAGTGGACGCACCCGCAATCCGAGCGCGCGCTGATCGAACGGCTGGCGCAGCTGGAAATGGTGATGACCGGCAAGCTGGAGTCGATCCTCGCCCGAGGACAGGTCGAGGCGCTGCTCGAGCGCACCATCGGGGCCCTTTCCAAGCTCGGCACCAGCGGTGCTTTGCAGGCGATCGTGACTCATGGGTTCAGCCGCCAGACACCGCTCGGCCATACGATGGCCCGCCTCACCGTTCTCGGCACGCACGACCTGGGCGGGAACGCAGGGATCGTCGACCGGTTGGTCTCGGCTTTACGCAAGGAACTGCCGTCCCGTGTGCTCGGGTTCGTCGTGCACAAGAACACGCCCTTCCTGGTCCCGCTGATCCAGGCGCTGGCCGGCACGAGGACGCCCGAGGTGCGTGCGGTGCTGGAAGAGATCGTCGACCGCTTCCCGGATCGCGATTTCGGCGACGCGGCGGCCAAGGTGCTCGACGGCTTCGGGGCGACCCCGCGTAACGACGGAGGTCCGGCGGGTCTGAGCGGCGACGTCGAGTTGTTCGGCCTGCCGAACCTGCTGCAGAGCCTCTCCGACTCGCAGCTCACCGGGACGCTGACGATGATGGACCGCGAGGGTAAGCCGTTCGCACGGCTCGACCTGGAAGATCGCATGATCGTCGGGTGTACGACGGGCCAGCTCAACGGCGAGACGGCGTTCTGGCAACTCTTCGAGAGGCCGACACCGGGGACCTTCTCGTTCAAGCGCGGTAAGCCTGAGCCCGGCGAAGGCCAACCGCTGGAGATCATGCCGGCGATCCTCGAAGCGCTGCGCCGCCACGACGAGTACAACGCGGCGCGTGCGATCGCTCCCGACGACGCGGCGCTGGTCGCCGGCGACGTCCAGCCGACACCGTGCGAGGACGAGGTCGACACGAACTTCATCCGCGCCGTATGGGTCAAGGCATCCAGCGGAGCGACTCCCGAGAAATGCGAGGCCGCGATTGCCTCGGACGGCTACCGGGTGCGACGCCTGTACGCACATTGGATCGAGACGGGAGCTCTGAAACCGGCCTAAGGTATATTTGGGCGCGGATCAGAGGGGAGACGCTCATGAGTGAAGCGGAAGGACAGCAACCGCCAGCCGAGCAGCAGTTACCCACCTACATGATCGAGGGCGCGCGTTCGAGTCGCTCGCGCTGCAAGACCTGCCGGAGAAAGATCGACAAGGGCGCTTTGCGCCTGGGCATCCTGATCGAGGGCCCCTACGGCGTCGGCTATATGTGGCACCACCTCAACTGCGCCGCGCGCCGCCAGTTCGATCGCGTGCGAGAGGCCTACCGGGAAGAGGCGTGGCTCAACGCCAAGGAGCCGCCGAGCAAGCTACCCAGCCTCGAGGCGCTCGAGGTGATGCAGCAGAAGGCCGAGGAGAAGCGTCGCAACAAGAAGGACATCCCGTACGTGGAGATCGATCCGTCGGGTCGCGCCAAGTGCAAGCACTGCGGCGAGCCGATGGAGAAGGGTAGCGTCCGCGCCGTGCTCGGCCGCGGCGTCTACTTCGGCAACCAGGTCCGTGTCGCGCCGATCACCGTGCACCCGAGGTGTGTCGCAGCCGAGCTCGAAAAGGACGACTGCGAGACCGAGGTCGAGGGGCTGATCGACGCCATGCGCGCCAACAGCGGCGAGTTCGACCCGGCACTGTTCGCCGCCGCGGTGGCCGACATCGGCGAGCTACCGGAGGGTGAGCCGCAACCCGCGGCGGCCGGCGAGACGATCGACATCAAGCCGGATATTTGATCCGCTAACCTGCGTGGCGTGACTGACTTGCTGGCACCGACCGGGTGCGCGATGGCGCCGCCGCCGGGCCACGCCGAGGCGGGTCCCTGACATTCGGCGGCGGTTGGCCTAGCATGGCCGCTCATGGCCATGCGGACACTGGATCAGATACGCGTGGGATCACGCGCACGGCTCGAGTCGATCGAGGGCGATCGGACATTTCGGCGCCGGCTGATGGAGATGGGGCTGCTGCCCGGAACGTCGGTGCGACTGACACGCCGGGTGAAGGTCGGAGGCCTCGTCGAGCTGCACGTCCGCGGTTGTAGCGTCAGCTTGCGCGTCACGGAAGCCGCGCGCCTGCGCTTCGCGGTGGACGCCGACGGATGACCCTCTTGAACCCGACCGACCCGCCACCCCTGGTCACATTGTGCGGCAACCCGAACACCGGTAAGACATCGATCTTCAACCGGCTGACGGGGTTGAGTCAAAAGGTCGGCAACTATCCCGGGATCACGGTCGAGAAATACGAAGCGCAGGTCGCACTCGACGCCGACCACCCGGTGGTGCTGTGCGACGTGCCGGGCACGAACAGCCTCAGCGCACATAGCCTCGAAGAACAGATCGCGATCCTCGCCATCGCGGGGATCCCACCGCTCGAGCCGCCGGATCTCACCGTGGTGGTCGTCGACGCGACCCAGCTCCCGCGCAGTCTCTACCTCGTGCTGCAGGTCATCGAGACCGGTGGGCCCGTAATCGTCGCGCTCAACATGGTCGACCTGCTCGAGCGAGAAGGTCTCGAGATCGACATCGATGCGATGCAGCGCGAGCTGGGCGTTCCGGTCGTTCCCGTATCCGGACTGACCGGCGAGGGGATCGACCGGCTCCGAAGTCGCATGATCGACGTGCTCGATTCCCCCGACGTCGCGCGCGCCGAATCCCGCTGGGAGCCGACGAGTGGGGCGGTGAGCGCGGACATCGACGCGGTCGCCGACGCCCTGCCCGAATCCTGGTTGCGAAAGTCTCCGGCGCGACGCCAGGCCCTGGCGATGTGGTCGCTGTTGTCGATCGGCGAGAGCGACGAGCTCGATTACCTTTCCACCGAACTGCGCGAAACGGTGGCCGCCCGTCACGAGGCGGCCGACGCCGAAGGGCGGGACCTCGACCGGGAGATCATCGAGGCGCGCTACGGCTGGATTGACGCTCACCTCGGCCGCTTCCTGCACGAGACAACCCGGCGGGGGAGATCGCTCACCGAGCGGATCGATGCGGTGATGCTGCATCCGTGGATCGGCTTCGCCCTGTTCCTGCTGGTCATGGGGGTGGTCTTCCAGGCGCTCTTCAGCTGGAGCGCTCCCGCGATCGAACTCGTGGAAGGCGGGATCGGCGAGCTTGCGGTCGGCGCCCGGATGATTCTTCCCGAAGGGATGCTCGAGGACTTCCTCGTCGGAGGCGTGATCGCCGGAGTCGGCAGCGTGGTCGTCTTCCTGCCCCAGATCCTGCTGTTGTTCTTCTTCATCGGGTTGATGGAGGACACCGGCTACATGGCCCGCGTGGCCTTCATCATGGATCGGCTCATGCGAACCCTGGGTTTGCACGGCCGCGCGTTCGTGCCGATGCTCTCGGGTTTCGCCTGCGCGGTTCCGGCCGTGCTGGCAACGCGCACGATGGCCCGCCAGCGTGATCGTTTCCTCACGATGATGGTCATCCCGCTGATGACTTGCAGCGCACGTCTGCCCGTCTACACGCTGATCATCGCCGCCTTGTTCCCGCCCTCCCGCGTCGCCGGCGNNTGATCGTCGTCGCCGTCCTCGGACGCACGCTGTTTCGCGGGGATCCCGTCCCGTTGATCCTCGAGATGCCTTCCTACCGCCGTCCCCACGTGCGCGACGTGTTGCGCATGATGTGGACGAGATCGTCGCTGTTCCTGCGCGAGGCCGGCGGGATCATCCTGCTGTGCACGATCCTCCTATGGGTGTTGCTCAGCTTCCCGACGAGCCCCACACTGGACAACGACTACGACGCGCTGCGGGAACAGGCCCGCGGCACGTTGAGCGGCGCCGCCCTCGATGAGCGACTCCGGCAGCTCGACGACCAGGAGGAGGGCGCGATCTTCCGTCGCAGCTACGCGGCTCGGATGGGCCAGATGATCGAGCCGTTGATCGCCCCGCTGGGCTTCGACTGGAAGATCGGCGTCGGCATCATCGGAGCGTTCGCGGCCCGCGAGGTGTTCATCTCGACCATGGGGGTCGTTTACGGGGTCGGCGGTTCCGCCGACGAGACGTCGCTGACCCTCCGGGAGCGCATCCGGGACGAGGCCCGCGACGACGGGCGGCCGGTTTACACGCCGCTGGTCGGGCTCTCGCTGATGGTCTTCTTCGCCCTGGCCTGCCAGTGCATGAGCACGCTGGCCGTCGTCCGGCGCGAGACGCACAGCTGGCGCTGGCCGGCGTTCCTGTTCGCCTACATGACGGTGCTGGCGTGGATCGTGACCTTCGCCGTTTACCAGGGAGGACGTCTGCTCGGATTCAGCTAGTTACAGCGGTCGGATCAAGATCTGCCCGCTCTGGGACTCCACGCTGAGGCTCGCGCCGCCGTTTCCACGCACCAGGCTCGCCGCGTTCTTCTCGAACTGATCGACCTCGACGTTGACCCCGCTACCCTTGACGGCGCCATCCGGTGAGTTCGCTTCCAGGGTGAAAGACGCAAACGTCCCGAGACGCACGGTCACGTTGCCCGTCGCCGAGCGGATCGTGCCTTCCTTCGTGCGCTTGAGCTCCGTCGCCAACTCGACATCGCCCGCGTCGCTCGAGATCGTCATCGATTCCGGCTCCAGGCCTTCGAGCAACAGCTTCCCGCTGCCGGTCGAGGCCTCGAGGTGGGTGGAGTCGATCTTGTTGCCGTTGACCGCGCCGCGCGCCGAATCGATCCGTACCCGGTCCGAGCGGATTTCGAGCAGCTCGATCGGACCGCTGCCCGTCTCCACGCTGAGCGTGTCGCCGTTGAAGCTCCAGACGCGCGCCGAGGCGCCCTCGGTGATGACGCGGAGATCGCCGAACAACCGCCCGGCGTGTAGCTCGCCCTGTTTGACCTGCAACGCCACGTTGCCGCGCACGCCGCTGGCCTCGACGGTCCCGACATGCTGGATGACCGACAGGCTCAGGTCCATCGGGACCTCGATCTTGACCGTGACCTGCAGGGCGGTCGCGCCCCGGGCGTTGCCGACCTCGACCGCGCGCCCCTCGTAGCGCGTCGAGATCGTCTTGCGTTTGACCAGCGGGGCGAGCCACCTCGAGTACATGCTGCCCACGCCCGTCTTGGGCATACGGAACAGACGTGCGTCGGGAAACGTCACCGACCACTTCACCGTCCCGTCCTCGTCCTTGCGTGCGAGTTGAACTTGCTCCGCGAGCCGCTTCGCCTCCGTGGCCTCGACGGCCTCGCACGTGACGTGGGCACGGATGCGCACGTCGCGGCCCTTGGGCTGGGGCAGGACCTCGATCGAGCCGAGCAGGTTTTCGAGCTCGATCTTCGACCCCTTGGCGGCCGCGAAGGTGGTCGAGAGATCGGTTTCGTAGGTCTTGACCTTGACCTTGCCGGCCGTTGCGGCCGGTGCAAGGAGGATCGCGATCAGCAGGCAAAGAGGCCCGACGGCCCGGCGAGCGAACATGTCCTGTCTCCCGTGCCCCCCGGTTTCCAACATAGGTCCGCCGTCGCCGGGTCACCAACCCCGAATTCCGTAACCGTCGTAGAATGCTTCGTTCCAGGACTTTCGAGGGGAGCGATGGCGGCGAAGGGAGCGGTGGCCGCGGGTCATCCGCGGACGGCCGAGGCGGCGACGGAAATCCTGCTGGCCGGCGGCAACGCATTCGACGCGGCCTTGGCCGGGATGTGCGCCGCCTGCGCCGCGGAGCCGATGCTCTGCTCGCTCGGCGGTGGCGGCCACATGCTGGCCCGCGCCGGCCGCGACACACCCATCGCCTACGACTTCTTCGTCCACACGCCGCTCGAACGCCCCCCGGGCGAGGTCCACTTCCACGAGGTGTTCTGCGACTTCGGCACGGCCCGCCAGCCGTTCCACATCGGGCTCGGGTCGATCGCGACCCCCGGGGTGGTTCGTGGCCTGTTCGAGATCCATCGAGAATTGGGGTCGATGCCGATCCGTGACGTGATGGCGCCGGCGATCGCGCTGGCACGTGACGGTGTCGAGATCTCGGAGCTCCACGCTTTCATCTTCCGCGTCGTCGAATCGATCGTCATGGCGAGCGAGGCGTCACGCGAGATCTACGCGAGCCGCGACGACGCGTCGCGTCTGGTCGGAGCGGGCGAGATCCTCCGTCAGCCGCAGCTCGCCGAGACGCTGGAGGTGCTGGCCATCGAGGGCGACGATCTCTTCTACCGCGGTGAGATCGCGCAGGCGATCGACCGGCAGTGCCGTGAGGGTGGAGGTTCTATGAGGTTGCGCGACCTCGAGAGCTACGAGGTCGAACGGCACCGTCCGCTGGCATCGGACTACCGCGGCGTACGCATGCTCACGATGCCTCCGCCATCTTCCGGCGGCGTGCTCATCGTTTTCGCGCTCAAGCTGCTCGAAGCCGTGCGCGACCTCGGTGCGATCCCGTTCGGCTCGACCGAACAGCTGGGCATCGTAGCGGAGGCGCTCGACCTGTCCAATCGCGCCCGGGTCGAGGCCTTGGTTGACGACTCGTCGCACATCGACCAAGACGTGCTCCTCGATGAAGAGCTGCTCGAGCGTTATCGGAACCAGCTGAAGGGTCGCGCCGCGGCCTTGCGCGGCACGACGAGTCTCTCCGTGATCGACAGCCTGGACAACGTGGCGACCCTGTCGTTATCGAACGGCGAGGGCTGCGGCGAGATCGTCCCCGGAACCGGCCTGATGTTGAACAACATGCTCGGTGAAGAGGATCTCGTCCCGCAGGGGTTCCACCGCTGGCCGCTCAACCAGCGCATGACGTCGATGATGGCGCCCAGCGTTCTGCTGTTCCCCGATGGCCGGCTGGTCGCCACGGGCTCCGGCGGCTCGAAACGCATCCGCACGGCGATCCTGCACCTGATCGTCAACCTGATCGACTACGACACGTCGGTCGAGGAGGCGGTGAACCGCCCACGCATCTTCCTCGAGAACGGGCACCTCAGCGTCGAGGGCGGGTACGAGACCGCGCAGGTCGAGCGGCTCGTCGAGAGCTATCCCGAGCACCGAGTCTGGGACGAGATCAACCTGTTCTTCGGTGGCGCCCATACGGTCCAGCGGCGCGGGAGCGGGTTCGAGGGCGCGGGCGATCCGCGGCGCGCGGGCGTGTTCCGGGTCGCCGGGGGGAACTGAAACGATGAAACGACTCCTGCTCGCGACACTCCTTCTCGCGGCCTGCGCCGGCGGGCAGGACGGCGACGCGCCGCCGGCTGCGTCGGATCCGCGGCCGGCAAGCACGATCGCCATGGCGGAGCTGCTTGACGAGATCGCCTCCGACATATCCGAGGAAACGGCGATGTACCGCAACGACGAGTACGTCGCTTTTCTGGAGGCCAGGATCCCCAACGCCGGCACCCAGACGATCGTGCTCAGCAACCGGTTGTCGGTGCAGCTTCTTCGAGCGGGACGCACCGAAGAGGCGATCGCCAAGATCGACGAGGTGGCCGGGTACCTCGCGGCGGCGGGACTCGCCACGGAGACTAATCTACGCATCCACAAGCGGCTCCAGGCCTTGGCCTACCTGCGACTCGGCGAGCAGGAGAACTGCATCACGCGCCACACGATCGATTCGTGCCTGCTGCCGATTCGTGACGCCGGTGTGCACGAGATCGAACGCGGCTCGCGGTCGGCCATCGAGCTCTACAGCGAGCTGCTGGAAGAGGAGCCCGACGATCTGTCGTATCGCTGGTTGCTCAATCTGGCCTACCAGACCCTCGGGGAGTACCCGGACCTTGTGCCGGAGGCCTACCGCATTCCGCCCTCGGTTTATGAAGGTGAAGCGCAGTCGAGACCGTACCGCGACGTCGCCCCCGCAGCGGGACTGGCTCACGTCGCGCTATCCGGCGGTGCCGCGATGGACGACTTCGACGGCGACGGCTTGCTCGACATCGTCGCTTCGTCCTGGGGTGTGTACGATCCGCTGAAGCTCTTCGTTTCCACGGGCGACGGGACGTTCGAAGATCGTACGGAGACCGCGTTGCTGGAGGGTCTCGACGGTGGGTTGAACCTCAACCACGCGGACTACGACAACGACGGTGACCTCGACATCTTCGTGTTGCGTGGCGCCTGGCTCGGTCCTTACGGGGAGTACCCCAACTCGCTGCTGCGCAACAACGGCGACGGGACGTTCGAGGACGTCACCGTCGAGGCCGGTCTCATGAGCCGGAACCCGTCCCACACCGGGGCCTGGGGAGACTACGACAACGACGGGTGGCTCGATCTGTTTGTCGGGAACGAGTCGAGGGGGATCCCGCGCCCCTGTGAGCTGTGGCGCAACAACGGCGACGGGACGTTCACCAACATGGCGGTCAACGCCGGTCTGAACATCGTCGGATTCGTCAAGGGTGCCGTCTGGGGGGACTACGACAACGACGGTTTCGTGGACCTGTACGTGTCGAGACTCGCCGAGCCCAACCTGTTGTTCCACAACGACGGCGGCTGGAGCTTCACCGAGGTCGGTGAGAGCGCGGGGGTGACGCATCCGCTCAAGAGCTTCCCGACATGGTTCTTCGACTACGACAACGACGGCTGNNTTGCCGACTTCGACGGCAGCGCCTTGGCGGACGTAGCGGCCGATTACCTCGGGGTTTCCGTGGAGGCGCCCCGCGCGGTGCTGTTCCGCAATCGCGGTAACGGCACGTTCGAAGACGTCAGCGCGGCGGCAGGCGTCGACCGCGTGCTGCTGGCGATGGGCTCCAACTTCGGCGACATCGACAACGACGGCTGGCTGGACGCCTACTTCGGGACCGGCGAGCCCGCGCTCGGAACCCTGGTGCCGAACGTCATGTGGCGCAACGAAGAGGGTCGACGGTTCGTCGACGTGACGTCGTCGACGAGAACGGGCAACCTGCAAAAAGGCCACGGGATCGCCTTCGGCGACATCGACAACGACGGCGACCAGGACATCTACGCCGTGATGGGGGGCGCCTACACCGGCGACGTCTACCAGAACATCCTGTTCGAGAACCCGAGCGAGGCTCGCTGGGTCACCCTGCGTCTCGTGGGCACGACGTCGAATCGCAGCGGCATCGGGGCGCGGATCAAGGTCGTCGCGCACGACGAGGCGGGGGCGCTGCGCGAGATCCATCGCGTCGTCGGGACCGGCGGCAGCTTCGGCTCCTCCAGCCTGCAGCAGGAGATCGGACTCGGCACGGCGCAATCCATCGAATCGATCGAGATCCACTGGCCGGCGAGCAAGCAGACCGACGTTTTGACCGGAGTGCCGATGGATGCCATGCTCCGGGTCACCGAGGGGCAGGGCGGCTTCGAGATCGTCACCGCACCTCCGATCCGGCTCGGTGCGACGCCCCACGGGGGGAATGCGGAGCACCACTAGTCGGTTGACCGTTCCGGGAGGGGCTTCATGCAACACCGCTTCGGATGGATCGCCGTCCTCGTGTGCCTCGCGACCGTGCCGGCGCTCGCGGCCGATTGGCCGCGTTTCCTCGGCCCGTCCGGCGACGGTAAGTCGGCCGAGACGGGACTGGACCTGACCTGGTCGGCGAGCGGGCCTCCGCTGGTTTGGGAGGTCGAGGTCGGCGAGGGCTACACGATGCCCGCGGTCGCAGCCGGCCGGCTGTTCGAGTTCGACCGTCGCGGCGACAAGGCCAGGCTGACCTGCCGCGACGCGGCGACCGGCAAGGAGCTCTGGCGCAAGGAATACCCGACGCAATACGAGGACATGTACGGGTACAGCACCGGACCGCGCGGGACCCCCGTGGTCGACGGGGAACGCGTCTACACCTACGGCGTGGAGGGCCTGCTGCGTTGCCACGCCGTCGACGACGGCACGCTGCTCTGGGAGGTCGACACCGTCAAGGAGTTCGGCGTCGTGCAGAACTTCTTCGGCGTGGGCACGACACCCGTGATCGAGGGCGATCTGCTGATCACGATGGTCGGCGGCAGCCCGGAAGGATCTCCCGGGATCCAGTCCGGCGAGGTCGGGAGCTCCGGCACCGCGATCGTCGCCTTCGACAAGAAGACCGGCGCGGTGCGCTACTCGAGCGGCGACGACCTGGCAAGCTACGCNNAAGCTACGCGAGCCCCGTCCTGACGACGATCGACGGCCGCCGCCGCGGCCTGCTGTTCGCGCGCATGGGCTTGCTGGGATTCGATCCGTCCGACGGCTCGATCGACTTTCACTTTCCATGGAAGGCCGGCAAGCTCGAGAGCGTCAACGCGTCCAACCCCGTGGTCGTCGGGGATCGCGTGCTGATCACCGAGTGCTACGGACCCGGCAGCGCTCTGCTGCGCTTGACCGAGGACGGCTACGAGGTGCTGCGCAAGGACCCTCCGCGCGGGAAGAGCCTGGCCTCGCACTGGGCCACGCCGATCCACGTCGACGGGGTCGTCTACGGCTGCAGCGGTCGCAACAGCGGAGACGCCGAGCTGCGCGCGATCGACCTCGAAGCCGGCACGGTGCACTGGAGTCAACCCGGGATGGGGCGCACCACGATGATCCACGTCCAGGACCACCTGATCGTGCTGGGTGAGCGTGGTCGCCTGTGGGCCGTCCGTGCGACAGCCGAAGGCTACAAGGAGGTCAGCGCGAGCGAGCCGCTGGTGTCCTATCCGGCATGGAATCCTCCGGTCCTTGCCAACGGGCTGCTCTACGTCCGCGGGGCGGACAAGCTGCGATGTTTC
>JABAOH010097570.1_pt1 | contig 12380 bp, 6 predicted proteins | sample 7062181 | NCBI WGS metagenome assembly JABAOH01 (sample SAMN14538630, study PRJNA623070) | marine sediment metagenome | biome: marine biome [ENVO:00000428]; feature: marine pelagic biome [ENVO:01000023]; material: deep marine sediment [ENVO:00002113]; isolation source: pool of 5 deep marine... | reverse complement strand
TATTCGATTTTCACACTGGCAATGCTGCCGGTGCTGGTCCAGGTAATATTATGATCGGTTCCACCTTCCCAATTCTCACTCCCATTGGGTGCGATAACGGCGATGGTTCTTTGCTCTGCAATGGTAAACGCCGCATTACTGACATCCGCAGCAGGTCCGGCGGTATCGCTGATTCTCACCAGGCAGGTGCTGGAAGGGGTATTGGGAACCGTCCAGTTATAACTGCCGCTGTTAGCCGTAGAAGCAGCAACTGTATTCCATAAACCACCATTATCCGTGGAGTATTCGATTTTCACACTGGCAATGCTGCCGGTGCTGGTCCAGGTAATACTANNCCCAATTCTCACTCCCATTGGGTGCGGTTACAGTAATGGTTCTTTGCTCTGCAATGGTAAACGCCCCATTACTGACATCCGCAGCAGGTCCGGCAGTATCGCTGATCCTCACCAGGCAACTGGCAGAAGGGGTATTGGGGACTGTCCAGTTATAACTACCACTGTTAGCCGTGGAAGCAATAACTGTATTCCATAAACCGCCATTGTCCGTGGAATATTCGATTTTGACAATGGCAATGCTGCCGGTGCTGGTCCAGGTAATATTATGATCGGTTCCGCCTTCCCAATTCTCACTGCCATTAGGGGCGGTCACAGTAATGGTTCTTTGCTCTGCAATGGTAAACACTGCATTACTGACATCAGAAGCAGGTCCGGCGGTATCGCTGATTCTCACCAGGCAATTGGTAGAAGGGGTATTGGGGACTGTCCAGTTATAACTACCACTGTTAGCCGTGGAAGCAATAACTGTATTCCATAAACCGCCATTGTCCGTGGAGTATTCGATTTTGACATTGGCAATGCTTCCGGTGCTGGTCCAGGTAATACTATGATCGGTTCCGCCTTCCCAATTTTCAGTGCCGTTAGGTGCGGTGACGGTAATGGTTCTTTGCTCAGCAATGGTAAACGCCCCATTGCTGATATCAGAAGCAGGTCCGGCGGTATCGCTGATTCTCACTAGGCAGGTGCTGGAAGGTGTATTGGGAACCGTCCAGTTATAACTGCCGCTGTTGGACGTGGAAGCAATAACTGTATTCCATAAACCACCATTATCCGTGGAGTATTCGATTTTCACATTGGCTATGCTGCCGGTGCTGGTCCAGGTAATATTATGATTAGTTCCACCTTCCCAATTCTCACTGCCGTTGGGTGCGGTCACGGTAATAGTAGGTTCCACTAATGTCGATGCTGAAACCTCCGTACTATACTCGCTGGTTACCGTATTTTGATTGTTGGCATGTGGGTCGGTAAAGGATTCTACAACAAAATAATAGGTGGTGTCGGCGTCTAAGCCGGTGACGGTATAATTATCTGAGGATTTATCAGCACTGGTCCCGGCCGATGTGTAACCGCTGCCAGGGGTAGTGCTGTAATAAACGCGGTAACCTCCGCTGTCTCCCTGGTATGAGATAGGCGTCCAGGATACCTTTGCGGATTCGTGCGTCTCTTCACTGGTGGACAGCCCTGTAGGTGCCGTGGTCTGGGTGCTTTCCCAATTGCCGCCTATTTGTTTGCTGTTCAAGAAATTCCTTAAACCGGCATCGTCTGTATATAACCCGTTCCACCTGAGGTCAAGGCTGCTGCTGAGTAAATTTGTCAAATCGGCCAGGGTGCCGGGAAGGCTGCCTATAAATTGATTACCCTCCAGGCGAAGATGGTTCAAAGCGGTTAAATTTCCAATTTCCGCAGGAATATTTCCTGTCAAACCATTGTCAGATAAGTAAAGATACTTTAAGGCCGGCAGATTGCCCAACTCCGGGGGAATACTCCCATTCAATCGATTGGAATCCAGTTTAAGGTCTAACAGGGCAGTCATATTCCCCAGCCAGACGGGAATACTTCCTGTAAGCTGATTTTCCCCCAGGTCCAGGGTTCTCAATTGGGTGAGACTGCTAATATCCGGGATGGTCCCGGTCAATTGGTTGCCAGATATAATAATAACTTCTAAATTGGTGAGATTATCAATCCCGGAAGGAATATCACCGGTCAATTGATTTGAATTCAGATATAGATACTTCAAAGCGGTAAGGCTGCTCAAATCCGGGATCATCCCACTCAATTGATTGGACTTCAAGTCAAGGGTTGTTAAGGCGGTCAGTTGATTAAGCCAGGTGGGTATCGTCCCGGTAAGCTGGTTGAAACCCAGGTTTAAATAAGTTAATTGAGAAAGGCCGCTCAAATCCGGTATGGCTCCACTGAGTTGATTGTTACTGAGTTCAAGGGTTGCTAAATTGGTAAGGCTGTTTAACCAGGTGGGGATTGAGCCGGTTAACTGGTTGGCATCCAGTTTCAGTGTTGACAGGTTGGCAAGCCCGCTCAAGTCCGGGATAGTTCCGGTCAAACTATTCCATCCCAGGTCAAGTTCCATTAAATTGGCAAGGTAATCGATTTGGGTGGGTATGTTCCCGGTCAGGTTGTTCATCTTTAATTTTAGAGACGTCAATTGAGTGAGGGCACTGAGATCCGGGATGGTACCCACCAGGTTATTGGCATTTAGATCAATTTGCAGCACCGTGGTTTTGCCGGCATTACAGGTGATGCCATACCAGGTATGTTCGGTTCCCGGGTCATTGAATTGTAAAGGGTCACCGGGTTTGCGCCAGTTGGTATTGTTATTCCAATTATCCCCGTCTGTACTATTATATAATGCAATCAAGGCATCCCGTTCAGCAGCGGGAATCATGGGTATAAAAATGGTAAACACCGAATCGCTGGTATCCACGGAAGTACCGTACACATCACTGATTTTCACCAGGCAATCGGAAGAAGTTGTACCAGGAATGGTCCAGTTGTAACTGCCGTCGTTGGTGGTTAGAGAATTGATTGTGCTCCAGTTATTGCCGTTGTCGATGGAATATTCGATTTTGACATAGGAAATATCGCCGGTAGTGCCCCAGGTGATATCCTGAACCGTTCCTACTTCCCAATTTTCGCCGCCTATGGGGGCAGTGACGGTTATTGTTTTCAGTGCTTCTATTTCAAATGAATCATTACTGGTATCTGTCATGGCAGGGTCGGCGGTATTACTGATCTTCACCTTACAAAAGTAGGACGGTGTGTTGGGAATGGTCCAACTATAGGTACCGGTGTTGGGGGCCGAAGCCTCGATAACACTCCAGGAACCGCCGTTGTTAACGGTGTATTCAATCTTGACGCTGGCAATACCTGACCTGGTGGACCAGAGGATATCATGAACCGTTCCCACTTGCCAACTCTCAAAACCATTGGGGTCGATGACCCAAACAGGTCCGATGATGGAAAAATAGGCATCATTCATATCAGACGCAGACCCGGCCGTATCGGAAATTTGCACGATACACCAGTCGGCGGGTGCCTCGGGCACGGCCCAGTCATAGGAACCGTCGTTGGCTGTCGAACTGACAATGGTATGCCATGTCCACCCATCATCCGTGGTATATTCGATCTTTACGTTAGAGATGTCACCGGTACTGGACCAGGTAATGGGATAAACATCCCCGCCGTGCCATCGTTCGAAGCCGTTGGGTGAGATCACGGTTATGGTTTTAGGCTCTTCAGTGAAGGCCGACATTTCATTACTGAATTCGCTGACAATTGCATTCTGGTTATTGGCATGAGCATCGGTAAAGGTCTTCACCACAAAGTAGTAGGTGGTATAGGGCTGCAGGTCGGTAAAGGTGTAACTGGTGGTACTTTTATTTGCGGTCACATAGGCTTCCTGGTAGCCGCTGCCGGAAGTGGTGCTGTAATAGACACGGTAACCGCCGCTGTCTTCGGTATAGGGAATCGGAAACCAGCTCACCCTCACAGAGGTGGTACTCAAAACCGTGGCTGCCCAAACCTCAGGGGCAACGGTCTGAGTACTCTGCCAATCTCCCGCATGCTTCGAATCGATAAACGAATCCAGTTGACTGTCCCCTGTATATAACCCATTCCACCTGAGGTCAAGGCCATTATAAGTTAAATTGGTTAAATTGGACAGCGTTCCCGGGATACTTCCTGTCAGTTGATTACCGTACAACCGGAGTCCATACATCAGTGTCAGGCTGCCAATTTCCGGCGGTATGCTTCCACTAAACTTGTTATCTCCCAGGTAGAGATATCTCATTTTAGTCAAATTGCCGATCTCCGGGGGAATATTTCCTTCCAGTTGATTTTTGGTGACCTGGAGCTCACATAACTCTGTTAGATTTCCAATGGACGATGGAATGGGACCTTGCAGTTGATTGTAGTGTATATAAAGATACTTGAGAGAGGTTAGATTCCCGATCCAGGCCGGGAAGCTGCCGGTTAATTGATTCGAGTTCAAACGCAAATCCCATAATTGAGTAAGGTTAGATAGATCGGGTATGGTCCCGGTTAATTGATTATCACCCAAATAAAGAGTCTGCAAATTGGTTAAACTGCCTAACCATCCGGGGATTTCACCACTCAGTTGGTTGTTTCCCAGCTTCAAAGAAGTCAAACCGGTCAGGCTGCTCAGGTCGGGTATAGTGCCGGTAAACTGGTTATAGTACAAATCAAGTTCGGTGAGATTGGTAAGATTATTTAACGAGGTGGGGATGGTCCCGGAAAGATCATTGAATGACAACCAGAGAGTCGTTAATTGGGTCAGGTTACCCAGGTCCGGCAGCGTTCCACTAAAATTATTTGAGCTTAGATCAATTTCTTTTAACTGATAAAGTTGATTCAAGCAGGCGGGAATCAAACCGGAAATAATATTTTGCCTCAATTCCAGGTATTGCAATTGGGTTAAACTGCCCAGGTCCGGTATTGTTCCGCTAAAGGTGTTGTAGGATAAGTCAAGGGTTGTTAATTGGGTTAGATTACTGATCCAGGTGGGAAAGTCTACACTAAAGTTGTTAGAACTCAGGTCAAGAACGGCTAAATTGGTCAGGCCGCCCAGGTCCGGCATGGGATAAAACGAGTAATTACCATAAATACCATTACCACTTACATCAAGAGTGGTTAAAGCGGTAAGGTTATTTAAAGAAGCTGGCAGCGCTCCTCCGATGGAATTGCCGGACAAATCGAGTACCTCTAAGGCCGCGAGACCCGTAAAGTCCGGGATGGTTCCGCTCAGTTCATTGGAACTTAGATTAAGGACTTTTAATTGGCTCAGTGCACTCAAATCCACCGGTATTGTTCCTACCAGGTAGTTGTCAACCAGTTCGACCCGTTCTACATTCATCTGGTCGGCGGTTAATGTAACTCCGAACCAGGTAGACTCGGTCCCGGGATCATTGAATTGTGTGGGGTCTCCGGGTTTGCGCCAATTGGAGTTATCGGTCCAGTTATCCCCGGCGGTGCTGTTGTACAATGCAATTAATGCATCCCGTTCCGCCTGGGGAATCACCGGGTACAACCAGGCACTGCATATCACCGTAAACATAATAATTAACATAAACCACTTTTTCATCTTACGTTTACCTCCTTTAAGTTAATGATTTATCGATATATTTATTTTGTCTAATCACAAGGTCTCCATTGGTAACAATACACCATGCTTTAATGTCGAGGCAATTATGATGCCAAAGCGGTTGGATTTATATAAAACCGCTAAGCCTTATTTATTCTACATATCCAGCCTTTCCAGTTTTACCCTGTATAGAGCCGGGAAAAATCAATTCCTCTATAGGGGAATTGGAAATCAACTTTTTTTTCTTGAATTGAATTTTTAACGCAGCTATTTCAAATTCCCTTATAGGGGAATTGAAATTCCGTTATAAAGGAATCAAAGGTTGCAACATCCTTCCCTTGCAATTTCCTCGATGTTGTGCTATTGTACACCTTCTACTGTTCAATTCATTGGAGGTAAGAAATCATGTTAACAGTGATGGGTATCGCAGGTAGTCCCCGCCGTAATGGCAATTCCACTACCCTGCTGAGAAGTGTCTTGAAAGGTGCGGAATCGAAAGGTGCCCGGACTGAAATCGTCCATCTGAACGATTTAGTGTTCAAAGGCTGCCAGGGATGTAAAACGTGTTCTCCAGGGGGGCATTGTGTTGTCAAAGATGCTCTGACTCCCCTGTTTGCTGCATTGAAACTGGCTGACATCTGGGTGTTGGCATCGCCCATCTACTTTGACGGTCTTTGCGGCCAGATAAAACAGTTTTTCGACCGCTGTCACCATTTTTTCTACAAGGATGGTAAAAGAGGACGGCAGTTAATGGGGAAACGCCGTGCAGCGATTATTGTCACTTATGAGGATAAACAGCGTGAGGAGTACCTGGTGCCGGCGAAAGCCCTGGCCTTCTATTTGGACTGGATGGGGGATTTCGGTGATATTAAGATCATTGCCGAAAGTAGACTTAGCAAAGCTGACGCTGCTTCAAAACGCCCGGATTTACTGGAAAAAACCGAAAAAATCGGCCAACAATTGGTGGACGAATTCCGGTAAAGAAAAAAACGAAAAAGGGGACAAACCAAAAAATCCCAATGAAATTAAACAAAAGTTTTTGCGGGGGTCCAGGGGGCGGTTTTTACTAAAAAGAGCCCCCTGGCCGTCGGAGACAAAAAAAAGATGTGGTATTCAATGATTTGATTTTTAATTTTAGATAGGAGATAAACAATATGAGTAAAAGGCAGTTGAATTTTTTCACCAAAACCTTCTTTGGTATTCTTTTACCATTAATTCTTCTAATGGTATACTGCGGTAAACAGGAAGACTTACCCGCATATAAGAATCCCAATCTGCGGGTTGAACAACGCGTTGAAGATTTGTTGGGCCGGATGACATTGGAAGAAAAAATCCAGCAGTTGAGCGGTGTGGGATTCGAAACCAAAAAAAACAAACGTCTTGGTATACCTGTGCTGAGAATGGCAGACGGTCCGGTAGGGGTACGATGGGAAAATGCCACAGCCTTTCCTGCGGCCGTGGGCATTGCCGCCGCCTGGAACCCGGAATTAACGGAGAAAATAGGCACAGTCATTGCCAGGGAACTCAAGTCCAAAGGCCGCCATTGCCTGCTGGGTCCTTGTGTGAATATTCACCGTCACCCCCTGGGAGGACGGAATTTCGAAAGTTACGGCGAAGACCCGTTCCTGGCTTCCCGGATGGCAGTGGCTTTTATAAAAGGTGTCCAGTCCCAAAACATCATGGCCTGCGTGAAACATTTTACTTGCAACAACCAGGAATGGGAACGGTCTAAAGTGGATGTCACCATCAACGAACGGGCTTTGCGGGAAATTTACCTGCCGGCGTATAAAGCGGCAGTCAAAGAAGCAGGCGTGTGGATGGTAATGGCGGCTTACAATAAAATCCAGGGAGACTACTGCAGCGAAAACAATTTCCTTTTAAATGAAATATTGAAAAAGGAGTGGGGATTCACGGGTTTTGTGGTTTCCGACTGGGGCGCCACCCACAGTGCGGTCAAAGCTGCCAATTCAGGCCTGGACCTGGAAATGCCTTATGGAGAATTCCTCGATAAAAAATTACTAAAAGCTGTAAAAAAAGGAGACGTGAGTGAGGAAACCATCAATGATAAAGTTCGACGGCTGCTGCGGGTACGCTTTGAAGCCGGGTTGTTTGATACCCCTATGACTGAAAATGAAACCGTGATTCGCCGGGAGGAGCACAAACAATTGGCCCTGGAAGCGGCAAAACAGGGTATTGTCCTGTTGAAAAATGAAAATAAACGATTACCCCTTGATAGGAAAAAAATCAAATCCATTGCCGTGATAGGTCCTAACGCAGTGGAAGCACGCACTGGCGGAGGCGGAAGCTCTAAAGTAACACCTTTGTACGCGGTTTCTCCACTGGAAGGACTGAAAAGAGCCGTGGGTGAAGATATAAAACTAAATTATGTTCCGGGCATTGCCATTCGCGGCGATATCCACCCTTTGGGACCGGAATATATGACGCCTGCCAACACGTCAAAAGGAAAAAATGGTTTATGGGCTGAATATTTTGCCAATACGGAACTGAAAGGAAACCCCGCCATAAAAAGACTCGACAAATTTGCCAGTTTTAATTGGGGATACGACCTGCCCCACCCGAAATTACAGCGGCCGGACGGCGGGCACCTTTTTTCTATCCGCTGGACCGGTCAACTACACCCTCCGAAAACCGGTGTGTATAAGCTGGATATCATTCATACCGATGGTGCCAGGGTCTACCTGGATAACCGGTTAATAATCGACAACTGGAAGAAAAACCGGATTGTTTTCCGCACCGCTTCTGTTCCCTTAACTGCCGGAAAGCAATACAATATACGCATTGAATATTACTCTGACGGGGGTATCTCCACAGTGAAATTCGGTTGGGAACTGCCGGATCACGACCCTATTGCCGAAGCAGTAGAAGCAGTAAAAATGTCTGATGCGGTCATTATTTTTGCCGGGCTTCACGATCGGTTTGAAAGTGAAAGTTATGACCGGCAGCGTTTGGAACTGCCCAACCAGGATGTTCTTATCCAGGCTGTGGCAAAAGTCAATCCCAATACGATAGTGGTGATGGAAACCGGCAGCCCGGTACTGATGAACCCCTGGATCAACGAAGTGGCCGCAGTGGTCCAGGCCTGGTACCCCGGCCAGGAAGGAGGAAATGCCATTGCTGATGTGCTTTTGGGCAATGATAATCCATCCGGTAAACTGCCTGTTTCTTTTATTAAATCCTACGACGATTCCCCGGCTTTTAAGGATTACAAAGATAAAAGCTTGAAAAGTCCTTACCCGGAAGGAATTTTTGTGGGGTACCGTTACCTGGATAAACATGGTATCGAGCCATTGTTTCCCTTTGGGCACGGATTATCTTATACTAGTTTTGACTACGCCAATTTAGCCGTTGAATCATTGGCAGATAATGAATTCATGGTGCATGTGGATATCAAGAACACCGGGAAACGTAAAGGTGCGGAAGTGGTCCAGGTTTATGTAAAAGATATGGAAAGCAGCCTGGAGCGACCGGAAAAAGAACTAAAAGGATTTCAAAAAGTATTCCTGGAATCTGGTGAAACCCAACGGGTAAGCATTAAACTAAACCGGGAAGCGTTTACTTTTTATCATCCGCAAAAGAAGCAGTGGGTAGTGGAGCCGGGAGAATTTGAAATATGGGTCGGCAGTTCGTCAAAGGACATCCGCTTGAAAGGCAAAATCATGATCAAATAATTTTGGGAACCACGAAGACACGAAGAGCACGAAGAAACACGAAGAGAGGTAAAAATGCCAGAATGCGATTACATAAATTACTCATCGGATTGGAGCGACCCGGAGACCGTATCGCTGCATGATGAATTGCCGCTGTGGTCTGCGCCTTTCGGAATGATGCTGCTGGACCGGGTGAAGCTAAACTCCAACATGACTGTGTTGGATATCGGGTTTGGCACGGGATTTCCTTTAATCGACCTGGCCGGGCGTTTGGGGAACTCTTCTACTGTGTATGGAATTGATCCCTGGTCAGCGGCCATCGAGGTGGTGAGGAGAAAAATCAAGATTTTCGGCATTAAGAATATCAAACTGGTAGAGGGTGATGCTTCAGCCATGGATTTCAAGGATAACATGTTTGATCTTATCGTATCGAATTTGGGGATCAACAATTTTGAGAATGTGGAAGCGGTGTTCCGGGAATGTTTCCGCGTGGCCAAACCGGGGGGTGGATTGCATTAACCACCAATCCTGTGGGGCACATGCAGGAATTCTATGATATGCTGGCTGAAACAATGCTTCAATTAAACCTGGGTCATTTAATGGACGGTTTGGAATCTCAACAGCAGCACCGTATCTCTTCTGAAAAGATTTGTCATCACCTGGAAACGGTTGGTTTTGTCATTTCAGCGGTTGAGCATGACTCGTTTTCCATGCGGTTTGCAAATGGCAGTGCGTTCTTGAATCACTATTTGATAAAATATGCGTTTATGGATGGTTGGAAGGGTATTTTTCCACCTGAGCTGGTAAAAGACGTATTTATTCGGCTTGAGGCCAATTTAAATGCTCTTGCGGAGGGGGAAAACGAGCTAAAAGTTACGATACCTATTGCCTATATTGAAGGTGAAAAGAAATAAAGTACCTGACCCCCTCGTCCCCTCGTCCAAGAATGTTCTCAAGAATGTCATTATTGTTTTATCCTTCATCCAGGACCTTTCGAACTTTCACGGCAAATTCACGCATAACCAAAGGTTTCGTCAAAAAGGCTTTTATACCAATCTCATACGCATTTTCTTCAGATATTTTTTCAGTGAAACCGGTACAAAGGATAACCGGTATATCAGGACGGATAGTTAAAATTTTCTTTGCCAGTATGTCGCCGGTCATTTTCGGCATCGCCATGTCCGTGATTACCAAATCGAATTCGTCGGGTTTAGAACGAAATAACTCTAAAGCCTCTACAGGACTCATTTTGGTTTCAACCTGATACCCCAGTCGCTCCAGTATCTCCCGTGCCATATTCACCATGGATTTTTCATCATCGATGAAAAGTATTCGTTCATTTCCAGTGGGAGATTCTTCTAAAACAGGTTTAAATTCTAAAGCGGCTTCTCCTTCAACAACGGGGAAAAATAGATTTACAGTGGTCCCTTTTCCAGGCTCACTTTCAACTGAAATGGCACCCCCATAGCTTTTGATAATACCGTGGACTACCGATAACCCCATACCGGAACCTTTTCCCACCTCTTTGGTGGTAAAAAATGGGTCAAAGATACGGTCAATTATTTGCGGGGATATTCCTTTACCTGTATCGCTTACCGTCACTTTAACATAGTTGCCCGGGACCAAAGCAGGGTCGATATTAACCGAATCTTCTTCCAGGACTACATTGTGCACTGCGATTTCCAGGTTTCCCCCGGATTCCTCCATAGCGTGATAGGCATTGGTGCATAAATTTATCAGGACCTGGTTGATCTGCGTCGGATCGGCAAGAACGGTATCAGCCTCAGCGTTTATCGTTTGATGAATATCGATATTTGTCGGGATCGCTGCGCGCAAAAACTTGGCAGAATCTTTGACCACCGGGATAAGTCTCAGCGGCTTTTTCTTGTACTCGATTTTTCGAACATAACTAAGAAGCTGCCTGACGACATCTTTTGCACGCAGGCTGGCTGCTCTAATCTCCTCGAGATTGTAATGGACCGGACTCCACTCAGGGACATCAACCAATGATAATTCCGCATTGCCCATGATGATTGCGAGAACGTTGTTAAACTCATGGGCGATACCACCAACAAGGGTTCCCAGTGCTTCCATTTTGGAAGCATCTCTAAGTTGCTCTTCGAGGTGTTTGCGTGCGGTGATGTCCCTGAAAAAACCAATAATACATTTTCTCCCGTCTATCACAGTTGTAGTTCCGCTAATATCCACATATATTATTGTGCCATCCTTTTTTAAACATGGAATATTTTCTGTAAATGTTTTTTCTCCTCTGGTGCGCGCTTCAAAATCAGCAATGATATCTTCCAGTTTATCCTTCGGATGAATATCCTCTACACCCATTTTCCTTAATTCATCTTCGCAATACCCCAACATCCCACATAAAGACGGACTCGCATACCTGAATTTCATTGTTTCAGCGTCTGCTATAAGTATTCCATCGGGGCTTGCTTCAAATAACGTCCTGTATCTCTCTTCACTCTCCCGCAGGGCCTCCGCGGCTCGCTTGCGCTCGGTGATGTCCCGGCACACACAGAAAATCAGTTTCTGCCCCCCGAATACAGCCGCATTGGTGCTGATCTCAACGTCCAACAACGTACCGTCTTTACGGCGGTGGGATGTCACGAAATGATCACCGGCTTCGTCGACCGTCCGCACCATTTCCATCAACTGCTCCCGCGTCCATTGGGTGTCCCAATCCCACACATAGAGTTGAAGGACTTCCTGCATAGAGTAGCCGAGCATATCAGCATATCGCTGGTTCGCCTCGTATACCTTGCCGTTTTGGTCGAGGACGACAATGCCGTCCCTGGATTGCTCCACCAGGATACGGCGCCGGATGGCTTCTTCCTTCAGCGTCTCCTCCGCCTGTTTAAGCAGGGTCTCAGATTTTTCAAATTCAGAGACCAACCGACGCATTTCTTTTAATTCAGCAATAAGCTGAGCTTTTGTTTTATTTTCGTCTTTCATTTTATATCTCTAAATTGTAAGCTGCCGCCTCCAGGGAATATCATTAAATCTCCATCACCTTGAGCAATTCCAAATCATGTGTTCTCCATCTAAACATCGCCGGTCTTTCCCGGAAATAGATTTTTACCACACCTTGAGAAAGAAAGTCAACCCTCTTTTCAGCAATTCTGATTTTAAAGGGTTAGGTTAGTTCAAAGGTCATCAAATCTAGCGATATGGATGGATGGATGGATGGATGGATGGATGGATGGATGGATGGATGGATGGATGGATGGATGAGATCATGGATGCATG
>JABAOH010019182.1_pt2 | contig 12381 bp, 10 predicted proteins | sample 7062181 | NCBI WGS metagenome assembly JABAOH01 (sample SAMN14538630, study PRJNA623070) | marine sediment metagenome | biome: marine biome [ENVO:00000428]; feature: marine pelagic biome [ENVO:01000023]; material: deep marine sediment [ENVO:00002113]; isolation source: pool of 5 deep marine... | reverse complement strand
GGGCTCGACACTCCGTATATGTACCGCGACGTGGTCGACATACTGGAGGGTCCGAGCGAGCGATTGGATTTGGTCTTGATTCCGAAAGCGGGAGTGGCCGCCGACGTCTATGCGGTGGACATGCTGATAACCCAGATCGAGCAAGCTACCGGACGGTCGAAGCGCTTGGGATTCGAGATCATGATCGAGACAGCGCTGGGTATGGCAAACATTGACGAAATCGCCGGCGCCAGCACGAGAAATGAGTCACTGCATTTGGGTCAAAACGACTATGCTGCGTCTGTCGGCATGGAGGTAGCAGTGGTGGGCGGACCACATCCAGACTATTCCGTGTTAACCGATCCGTCTGAAGATGGAAATCGCGAACGTCATTGGGGCGACATGTGGCACTACGCGATTTCACGGCTCGTGGTGGCCGCGCGAGCTCATGGCTTACGACCGATCGACGGCCCGTTTCTCGATTTTGACGATCCAGACGGATTCACTGCTGCGGCAAGACGGGCGGCGGTGTTGGGGTGCGAAGGAAAGTGGGGAAATAACAACGAGCAAATGAAATTGGCCAATGCGGCGTTCACACCAGCGCCCGAAAAGGTGGAAAGAGCCAGGAAGATCCTGCGGGCAGCCGGGGGAGCGGCTAACGGTGGAGTTGTGCAGTTCGAAGGTAAAACGATTCTCATGCCCGGAATCAGGCAAGCGGAGCTGCTGGTCAAGAAGGCGGAGATGATGGGAATGTAGAGAACGGCGGCAGTCGATCCTGTGCTGCCGCGCCGCTAGAATCCAATGCCGAGTGACCCTCTTTGGGTCGGATCCGGTCGTTTAGAAGGGCCTAATGGCGCCACACGGCAATGCTGCAGTGCGAGGGTGCGAAATCCGCAACCCACATTCGGTCATTCCGCGTTGTCGAATTCGACGTCTGCTTACCGATTAAGCAGTGATTCAGAACCCGCGAGCGAGCACTACGAACCCGTCGATTCGACAACGTCTTCCACGAGCACTTTGAATATGAATGGCGAGCCGAGCCCGCCGGCCTGGATGATGTTCTCACCTGTCTTCAGGTACTTGTGATCCTCCCCGAAAGCGTGCCCGAGGCACTCGCCGTTCACCTGGGTGCCGAGAGTGCTCCCCAGGTCTAGAACCACGTATCTGTTCGCTTGCTGCGAGATCGAAAAATGCTGTCTCGAAAGGCGAAAGGGCGGTGTATCGGGCAACGTGAGATCGATCGGCACAGCGAGAGCGGGCCCTTCCTCTCGCGTCAGACGTCCGACTGAAAAAGGCAGCTTGCTCAGATGAAGGCCTTCTTGCGGAAGCATGGAGCTGGCTTTCCGCGACGCAGGGAAAATCGTGATCCTCGGCTGTGCGGGTTCTGAGCTGGGTTTGGAAAGTCCCGGAGGCGTCGAACCGTCTACTTCTGCGGTGAAGTCCTCGATCGCGTAGATATAGGCGTTATTTGAAACAGCGACCTCGGCGAGTTTGCGGCTGACGGCTCGCAGTCTATCGCTAAGACGGGCGATTAGCCGGGCAGCCGAGCCGCTATCCTCGCTCATTAATCGGAAGAATTCCCATCGCTCCATGCTCGCCGCAGTCACCTCGTTCTTGGCGCGGGCGGAAGCGCAGCGCGGCTGCCCGTCGAGGATACCCAATTCACCGACAAAGTCACCCGGCTTGAGTGTTCCGAGCACCACGATCTGCCCCTCGCGCTCGCTATACACCTCCACTTCCCCACTGATAATGCGGTACACAAAATCCGTGGGATCGCCCTCTTTCAAGATGAGATCACCCGGTTGGTAGTCACGTGGTTCCATGTGCATGCCTCCAATTCACGATTGACGGATTGGTTCCCGCAGACGCAAGCGGTCGAGGTCAATCCAACTGTACTTCCCGATACTGCCAGTGTACAGGTCGAGCCGTCTTGAAGCCGGGGTCCGATGACTTGGATGAAGCGCCCCGGTCGCGCGTTTCATCCAAAGAGCGGGTGCTCATCACCGACGGTTCGATGGTGACTATGGGTCGGATCCTGTCGTTCGGAGCGGCTTTATCGCAGCAGACCGCGATGCTGCAGAGCAAGGGGCGGGAAATGGCCAAGAACGAACCAAATCTGGGGTGTAGCAATTTGTCGATAGCGCGGCGACTAATTGCAGTTAGCATGGGGTGCTGCCCAAATGTTGGCATCACGGCAGAATCAGCTCCATTATGCAAAGGACCAGGCGATCATCACCTTACCGGGGAGAGTGACCCTTGACCGATGCTTTCGGCTATCGCGCCGTGTTTTCTGTATTGCTGCCTGCCACTAATGCGGTGATGGAGCCGGATATGGCAGCGTTGCGCCCACACGATGTAACCAACCAGAGCTACCGGTTTCCGTTTCCTGGCTTACCTGGCGACGTCAAAGATCTGTCGCAACTCATGGAGTCGACACAGGAGATAGTGCTGGCGTGCGAGCCTGATCGAATCGTCGTCGCTTACAGTCCTGAATACATGAGCGACGGCGTCAATGCGGCTTCGCAGCTACGCCGTTTCTTCGAGGAACGATTCGAGATCCCTTTCACTCTCGCGTCGGATGCGGTGTCCGAGGCATTGAAAGCGCTTGGGGCGACGCAGGTCGGAATTGTGACGCCATTCCTGCCCGAGGCAAATCGTAACGTCTCGTCGTATTTTGCTGCCCATGGTATTTCGGTAGTTGGTGAGGCCGGTTTTTCCAGCGCCCAAAAGGGACGGGCCTATACCGCTCGGATCAGCGAGGCGGAGGTTCGCGAGGCGTTTGAACGTGTCGACACGCCCGAGGTTGAGGCGCTGGTGCAGGTCGGTACAGCCTTAGTGTGCGCCAGGCTCGTGGACGCGCTGGAGGCGCACCACGGCAAGCCGGTCGTGGCGGTGAATAGTGCGACCTACTGGCTGGTGTTGCGCGAGCACGGTATCGTCGATCGCCTTGATAGCCACGGGGCTCTTTTTTCCCGGCATTGATGACCAGCGCGTAGATATTTAACCGTGTCATTCCATTGAGAAAAGATCAGCGATAGACCGAAAAGAGACAAAATAAGATGAACAACGCATTCATGCCACATAACAAGACGGCGTAACCGACGGTCAGTCCGCCACTCGGCTGAACATATACCGAATGCCGCAAGTGGGGTTGCAGACTCGATCGGTTGCCGCACTGCAAAGTACTCAGAAATCGCGACACCTAAGCATGCATTAGTCACGCAATCCGTCAGCTCGAGCTTGCAACGGAGGTACCAGCATGAGTGATATTTCGGTCCTTGGTCTTGGCTTGATGGGGAGCGCGCTCGCACGGGCGCTGCAGCAAGCAGGTCACAAAATTACCGTCTGGAACCGGTCACCTGAAAAGATGAAACCCTTTTGTGCAGAAGGTGCGACCGGTGCGCCGAGCGTCGTTTCCGCGGTTACCGCAAGTCCCGTGCTCCTGGTTTGTGTCGATAACTACGCCGTAACGGAGGAACTCTTAGGTTCAGATCACGTTACTCCCCAGCTTTACGGTCGGATCCTGATTCAACTCAGTACCGGTACGCCGCAGGAAGCGCGAGCAGCGGCAGCGTGGTTGAACGATTACGGAGTTGCATACATCGACGGCGCGATACTGGTGCTTCCCAGTGGCATTGGGACAGAGGATGCTCAAATTCTCTTTGCGGGTCCCGATGTTGCATTCAGACAGGTTGAACCGACGCTCGAATGTCTCGGGGGCGATCTTCGATATCTCGGTGAAGATGTTCGTGCTGCAGCGACTCTTAACCTCGCATGGCTTTGTCAGCGCCTCGGTCTGATTCTTGGTGCCGTCCACGGCGCACTGCTCTGCAGATCGGAGGGGGTAGGTGCCGACATCTACGCAACAATGTTCCCGGAAGGTGACAGGGTGAAAATGCTGGCTCAGACCATTCACGAGGAGGACTACGGGACACCCGATGTGACCGTGGGAGCTTGGCATACAGTTCTGCAAAAACTTCAAAGACAGGCACGAGATACGGAAATCAACAGTGAATTCCCCAAGTTCGCTGCGGGCATTCTCGGAAGAGCTATTTCAGCAGGTTATGGAGAGAAAGATGTTGCCGCGCTCATAAAAGTACTGTGCTCCGACTAGCATCGATGCTTGGCGAGCTTGGAGTTTGTCAAAGTTTGGCTGTTTATGATTAGAAGCGGCCGATAATTGGCAAGACCGCTTCGAGTCGGACCTTGTCCTTCAGCTCGGTCTTTCGCAAGCCGGCCGGTCAGCCGGCGCGGTAGCGCGGTGCTCGGTATACCCACATTCGCCGCGCTGAAGTCAAGAGCGCATGGGCTTCGGATAACGTTTCCGGTGTGACCCGCAATGTCAGATCGGGCTGAGACAGCGGGAGCCCGAGTGGCATAACAGAGATTTCCGGATCACGGCGCGTTGAGGAGTATAAACGCCATCTCCTCCGCCACAACCAACTCCTCGCGCTCGTGAGCACCGGAGTGGGATCGCCGATCGAACCGGCGAACAGCCCCCTCCGGCATCCTGCCGCGCGAGGCCGTCCGAGCGCGGGTGTCTACGCGCTTTTGCTGTGTTGGCCGGCCATAGGGCCAGTCGAGCGATGCAATCCTGCGGAAGTTGACCCGGATCAGTTAGCCCCGGCCGATTCGGTCTCATGATTGTTCGGTACCGGGTAGGAACCACTATTTTTGCCGGTCACCGACTCGGGCCCTGCAGGTCAGTCTCCACAGCCGGTACATCGAGCGGGGCCTCCGTCGTTCGGCCGGGCGCGACAGGGGGATGCATCATGACTAGAGTAAACCGGCGCCAATTCGGCGCGATCCTCGCAACCTCGGCGGCGGCCTGTACCCTCGGCATGCCCGGTATCGCGCTCGCGGCGGCGCGCAAGGTCGTCGTCATAGGCGGCGGTGCGGGTGGTGCGAGTGTCGCCCGGCAACTCGCCATGAACTCCAAGGGCGCCATCGACGTGACCCTTATCGAGCCGTCCCGACGCTATTACACCTGCTTCTTCTCGAATNNNGGCGTGAACGTCGTCCACGATTGGGCAGTCGGCGTCGATGGTACCGGGAAGACGGTGACCCTGGGCTCCGGTAACAAGCTGCGCTACGACCGCCTCGTCGTGGCCCCAGGCATCGACTTCAAGTTCGACAGCATTCCGGGCTACTCGGTGGCGGCGCAGTCGCGTATGCCCCATGCGTATCGTTCGGGCACCCAAGTCCAGCTGCTCAAGTCTCAGATCATGAACATGCGCGAGGGCGGAACGTTCGTGATGGTGACACCGCCGAACCCGTTCCGTTGCCCGCCGGGGCCCTACGAGCGAGTCTCGATGATTGCTCATCAATTCAAGCAGCGGAATCCGAAGGCGAAGATCATCGTCATCGATCCTAAGCTCAAGTTCGCCAAGCAGGCGCTCTTTACCGAAGGCTGGGAGCAGCAGTATCCGGGCATGATCGAGTGGAGCTCGACCGGGCTCGTCGGCAACTTGAAGAATGTTGACCCAGAGAAGATGGTGATCGAGACCGAGGGGGAAACGTTCAAGGCGGACGCGGCCTGCGTCATTCCGGCGCAGAAGGCCGGCGAGATCGCGCGCATCGCCGGCGTCACCGATGGCGACTGGGCACCCATCGACCCGGCCAGCATGCGTTCCCGGGCCGACGCCAACATTTACGTTCTCGGAGACGCGTCAATCGCGTCGGCTATGCCGAAATCCGCGTTCTCCGCCAACAGCCAGGCCAAGGTCGCGGCCGAGGCGATCCTCAGCGAGCTGACCGATGCATCGGCCGGCAAGGCCCGCTACAGCAATACCTGCTGGAGCCTCATCTCGCCCAACAACAGCGTCAAGGTCGGCGCCACCTATGAGCCGGGCAAGGAAAAGATCGAGTCGGTCACCACGTTCATCTCCCAGACAGGCGAGGACGTGTCGACCCGCAAGACGAATTACGAGGACTCCATCGGCTGGTACACCGGCATTGCCGCGGACATGTTCGGTTGACGATCGGTGCGATACCCCGGCGCTCCGGCGCCGGGGTCAGGCGTTCCCTCGCGGCGCCCGCTCCGCAGACCGTCGTTTCGGTTGGCCTCAACAGGCTGCGCTGGAACAGTTACCGTTTGGATTAGCTCTGACTTTGAATTTCGTCTCGTCTTAGGAGCCTGGTTTCGCGCGCCGCGACAGCCCGTTTATCTTCGACATCTGACTACTCTCTCCTTTTGTAGCCCGTCAACATGGAGCGTGTGAGATTTTCCCTGTGCACCACGCTGGCAAGCAGCACTCCTGCAATATGCACAATGACGAGGATGAGCACGAAATTGGCGAGANNNNTCGTCGGCGAAGACGGCGAATCCGTAGGTGACTCGGGGCGTGCTGATCGGTACGGCGGACGAGCTGGCGAGGGGTCCTGCGTTTTCCTCCACGGCATAGAGCTCCAGGCCGCTCCAGACCGTGGCCGCAACGCCCAGCAGCAGGGCGAGGACCATGGCGCCGCCGGCCGGGCTGTGGCCCAGGTAACGCTTGGCCCGAAAGATGAGAAGGTCGAACAGGTAGCGCCAGACTTCCCGCGGTCCGTATAGAAAATCGGTGAAGCGCGCGTGTCGCGTGCCGACGAAGCCCCAGACGATTCGCGTCGCCACCAGCACTCCCGCCGTGTAGCCGGCCCAGACGTGCAACGTCAATGGCCCGTCCTCGGTGAAATAAGCGATAAAGAATGCCGCCGCGAGGGCCCAGTGGCAGAGCCGAACGAGCGGATCCCATACCCTTACGCGGGCTTCGTCGTTTACTTCTGATTTCGGCTGGCTCGACACTGTGCTCATTGACGTATCCACTTCAACGGCTTCGACGCGCCGATTGTGCGGCCCGGGTACCAGCGCAACCTTGATCCGGATCAGAAGCGAATGGGCGCCGCCGTTTCCGGAATTGCCGGTCAATCAGGCAATCCGGCCATGCGTAGGCCCTCGAGATAGTGCTCGAGATCCGCCTGGTCACGAAACGGCCGATCTTGCTCGAGGGCAACACAATAGTCCGGCTTGATTCTGAGTATCTCGGAAACCGTCTTTTTTGCCGCTTCCTTTTGCCCCAGCATTGCATAGGCTGCCGCAAGCTTCAGCCGAGGCGGAACGAAATTCGGATTTCGCCGGCTGGCCTCCTTCAGAGGCGCCAGTGCCGCCTGGTAATTTTTCGCGACATAGAACGCGAAGCCCGTAAACCAGAGATGCCAGGCGGGGTGAAAAGGACTGAGGCGTATCGCGGTGGCGAGCGCTTCGATGGCGGCATCGTTCTCACCCAGGTAGGTGAGCAGGAGTCCATGAATCGCGTGCGCATCGGCGTCATCGGGATTGAGCGTCAGCGCCCGTGCCACGTGTTCTCTCGCGCCGTCGTAATCCCGACGGAAGAGCAAAAGCTCGGCCAGTACCCAATGGGCTTTGCTGTCCGCCTCGTCCAGATCGAGGGCGCGATCCACGCAAGCGAGCGCGCGCTCAAAGGACTCCGCAGGGGAGCCGCCCCAATGACTGGTCCAGTCGATCAGGTGACAAATCGCGAGCCCGCAGTGAGCTCTGGCGCAGTCCGCATCGAGATCAAGGGCTCTTTCGTAGTAGCGGCGGGCACGGCGGTTGTTTTCGGGCGTATCGCAAATAGTGTGCTGTGCGCGCAGCACGTAGTCCCATGCCTTCATGTTCTGGGTGGGAGTTCGCTCGGCGCGATCCTCGGCGCTCAATATCAATCGGCCCACGACCGTGGTCGCGATGCTTCGGGAGATTTGGTCCTGTAACTCGAACAGATCGGACACATTCCGGTCATAGCGTTCGGCCCAAAGATGGTGATCCGTCTCGGCATCAATCAACTGGACATTGATACGAATCTTGTCTCCGGTGAGGCGAACGCTCCCCTCGACGACATATCCGACTCCGATGGTGGCTCCGAGCTCGGTCGGCCGTATCGACTTGCCCTTGTAGGTGAACGCGGTATTTCGGGATAGCACGAAGAGCTCGCGGAATCGTGACAGCTCGGTGATGATGTCTTCGGTGAAGCCGTCGCTGAAATACTCCATGCGATCGTCGCCGCTGGTGTTCAGGAAAGGCAGCACGACCACAGAGGGCCGGTCGGAAGCCTCGACCGGCGGCAGCGCATGCTCTCTTTCATTGGCAGACGGATTCTGCCAGCGCACGCGATAGGCACGGATTGGCTCCTCCGCATGCTTGACCCTGCGTTCACCGAGGTACTCGTAGCTGAAAGGCAGCTGGTTTCCGATTGCGCTCAGGACGGCCTCCGAGATGCAGATGCCGCCGGGGTCGGCGATAGACTCGAGACGTGCTGCCACGTTCACACCGTCGCCGTATATTTCACCGCGATCGGTGATGACGTCACCCAGATTCACCCCGATACGGAATTCGACGCGTCGATCTTCGGGCAGCTCCGCGTTCTTGAGTCCCAGGTCGCGCTGGATGCTGACCGCGCAGGAAAGCGCGTCGACCACCGCGTGGAACTCGGCAAGCACCGCGTCTCCGGCGTAGTGCACGACCCGCCCCTCGTGCGCCTGCACCGTTCGTTCGACCAGGTTCAGGTGCGTGCTGAGGTGGCGGTGGGTGCCCTCCTCATCGATTCCCGTCAGCCGGCCATAGCCTGCGACGTCGGCATACAGCACGGCCCTCAGCTTGCGCGGTAAGGACGGGGCGGCCATTCAATCCCCTCTTGGTTCTCGGCTCGGCCAAAAACCTTTCTATCACCGATACTTGCTTATGCTCACCTGTGCCTTGACGCAGGTCAACGCGTGGTCGGCCACATGGCCGGCAGACGCGAGGCGGCGCTACAGTCTGAGGCGGGCGTTGCCGGGATCATAGGCCGGCTCGGAGAGCACGCGGGCCGCTCGCTTCTCGCCGAGGAGCGCAATCTCGAAGGTTTCCCCCGGCTTCGCCAGTTCGGCCTCGACGTAGGCGAACAGGAGACTCTTGCCAACGGTATGTCCGTAGCCGCCGGACGTGGTGACTCCCACCACCCGGCCATCCTTGAAGACGTCCTCGCCGCCGAGCGAATCTGCGTCCCTGGCATCGACTTCGCAGTATACGAGCTTGATGACGCCGCCGGCGGCGGCGGCGAGGGTGGCGTCGCGGCCGACGAAATCGTTCTTCTCGCGCTTCACGAAGCGCTCCATGTCGGCTTCGACCAGGGTGATCTCGTTGGTGAGCTCGGCGCCGATGCCGCGGTAGGCTTTCTCCATGCGCAGCGAGTTGAGGGCGCGGACGCCGAAGTCGGCGATACCGTGCGGCTCGCCGGCCGTCCAGAGGGCGTCGTAGAGCTCGACCAGCCGGTTCAGCGGCGCGTGCAGCTCCCAGCCGAGCTCGCCGGCGTAGTTGACGCGGAGTGCACGCACGGGAACGCCGGCGACCTGAATCTCCTGAGCCGTGAGCCAGCGGAAAGCGTCGTTGGAAAGATCCGCGTCGGTGAGGGGCGAGAGCGTGTCCCGGGCTCTCGGGCCGACCACCACCAGGTTTCCATAGTCGTCGGTGACGTCACGTATCTCGACCCGTTCGTCGGCGTGGCGCGAATGTGCCAACCAGTCGAAGTCGCGAATCTGCCAAGCTGCTCCCGAGAGCAGGTAAAAACGATCGTCGGCGAGGCGCGTTACGGTTGCCTCGCTCTGAATGCGCCCCCGCTCGCTCAGCAGGTGGGCCAGCACGATGCCACCCCTCTTTCGCGGCATACGATTGGCGCACACGCGATTGAGGAAGATCTCCGCATCATGACCAGACACATCGAACTTTGCAAAGCTCGACAGGTCCATGATGCCAACGCGCTCGCGTACCGCGCGGCATTCCTCGCCGATGATGTCGAAGACGTTGCTGCGTCGGAAACTGTGATGCTCGGCGATGCCGTCGCGGGCGAACCATTCAGGGCGTTCCCATCCGAACGCCTCGGTATGCACGCAGCCCTTGGCGGCGAGCTTTTCGTACAGCGGTGTTGTGCGAGCGCAGCGGCCCGCCGGCCGCTGCTCGCCTGGGAGGACTGTGGCGTACATGTCGCCGTATTCCTGGTAGGCTTTCGCGCGCACGTAAGTCGGGTCGGCATAGTGGCCGAAGCGGCGCGGATCGAGACCGGCCATATTGATCTCGCTGTCGCCGTGAATCATCCACTGCGCAAGATACTTTCCGCAGCCTGCTCCCTGGACGATGCCGATGGCCGAACCACAGCACTGCCAGAAGTTGCGAAGGCCACCGGCTGGTCCGAGCAAAGGATTGTCGTCCGGGGTGTGCGGGATGGCGCCGTTCACCACCCGGCGAATGCCGAGCTCGGAGAGGATCGGCATCCGTTCGAACACGATGCCGAGGCAGTCTCCAATGCGATCGAAATCCGCATCGAAGAGCTCGTTCTCGCTGTCCCACTCGGGGAAACCGCCGCTAGACGCCCAAGCCTCCTGACCTCGCGGCTCGTAAATGCCGATGAGGCCCGACTTCTGCTCCTGACGGTAGTACGAAGACGGCCACGGATCGCGCATGACCGGGATTTCCTCGTCGCGCTCGACGAATTCCGGCACCGGCTCGGTCACGACGTAGTGGTGCTCCATGTTGGCGATGGGTGTCTCGATACCAACCCACTTGCCGATTTCGCGGGCATAACAGCCACCGGCGTTGACCACGTGTTCGCAGGTGATCTCGCCCTGCTCGGTGAACACGCGCCACTCACCGCTCGGCATGGGCTTTATGTCGAGCGCGCGATTGCGGGTGACGATGGTGGCGCCGAGATCCCGCGCTGCCTTGGCGAGCGCGTTGCACACTCCGGCCGGATCCACATGCCCATCGTTGGGTGTCCAGGCGCCCATCTGCACGCCGTCGAGGGTTATGAACGGATTGATCTGCTTGATCTTCTCTTTGTCGATGAGCTCCATGGGAAAGTCGAGGCCGGCGGACATGGCTTTGACGTGCTTGAACCAGTCGATCTGATCCTGATTCACAGCGAGACGAATGGAACCGGATCCGTGCCAACTCACGTACTGGCCGGTCTTCTGTTCCAGCGTCGGATAAAGCTCGACTGCATATCTGTGAATCTTCGCCATGTTGTAGTCGGCGATGAAATGCGTGCAAAGGCCGGCGGCATGCCAGGTCGAGCCCGAGGTCAGCTCGCCTTTCTCTACCAAGATTACGTCGGTCCATCCCTCGGCAGCCAGATGATAGAGGATGCCAACCCCCATCATGCCGCCGCCGACGACTACGACACGTGCGTGGTCCCGCATGGAATTTTCCTCGCGCCAGGAAACCTCGGGCGGCGCCCTGGTCGTTTTACCAGCGCATGTTGATGTTTTTTATGCGTGTATAGCTGAGGAGTTCCTCGAAGCATTCCTCGCGACTGATACCGCTCTGCTTCTATCCGTGATATGGAGCGCCGAGGTAGCGGCCACCGGCATAAATCCATACGTAGCCCGCCTCCACAGGTTCGGCGGTCTCCATCGCTTTGTCGAGATCGTTCGTAATCACGGCAGCGGTGAGACCGTAGACCAGACCGTTTGCCTTGGTCAACATTTCCTCGTAATCGCGCCATGTCAAAACTGACATCACCGGGCCGTCAAATACTGTCGGAGAGATTAAAAAACCGTTGGCCAGCGCCGGAGCTGAGGGTGACCGCTCTGCAGAGCGGATTCGCGGCGACAAGATAACATTCGGCCATGCAGCCTTAAAAGCTACACATGTTACTTATTTGCTGTTTAAATCACGGTCGGAACGTTTCCTGCCCATACCCGCCCCGCACACGGATCTGCGCCCGTCGCGAGGGCCCGGGTACTCGCGGGCGACTCTTGCTACCATGCCCCACGGGGTTCCGAGATAAACCGCGGCACTTGGCAGACACCGGTCATGCGCATCATCAGCTGGAATGTCAATGGCCTGCGTGCTTGTGCAAAGAAAGGCTTTGCCGGTTTTCTGCGCAAGTGCACGGCGGACGTCGTGGCCGTGCAGGAGGTGCGCGCTTTTCCCGATCAGCTTCCCGATGATGTGCGTGCTCCGGCCGGGTGGCATGCCTATTTCTCGCCCGCGGAGCGGCCCGGCTACAGCGGCGTCGGTCTTTTCGCGCGTGAGCCCTTGAAGCGCGTCGAGACGTCGCTGAGCAAGCGGCGATTCGACACCGAGGGACGCCTGCAAATCGCTCGCATCCAAAGGCTGACCATCGTCAACGCCTATTTCCCCAAAGGCAGCGGAAAGGACCGTGACAACAGCCGCGTGCCTTACAAGCTCGCCTTCTATCGCGCCGTTTTCGACCGGATTCAGAAACTTCGCCGACGCGGCCCCGTGCTGGTGGTCGGTGATTACAATACCGCGCACCGGGAGATCGATCTCGCGCGGCCCAAGGATAACGTCAAGAACAGCGGGTTCCTGCCCGAGGAACGCGCCGAAGTGGATCGTTGGATCGAGGCAGGCTGGGTAGACGCCTTTCGCGC
>JABAOH010050465.1_pt1 | contig 12386 bp, 11 predicted proteins | sample 7062181 | NCBI WGS metagenome assembly JABAOH01 (sample SAMN14538630, study PRJNA623070) | marine sediment metagenome | biome: marine biome [ENVO:00000428]; feature: marine pelagic biome [ENVO:01000023]; material: deep marine sediment [ENVO:00002113]; isolation source: pool of 5 deep marine... | reverse complement strand
GCTAGCTCTCTTTTGTCTAGGTTTCCTGCCAAGAATAATTTGTTTCCATATTTTTTCCTTATGGTTATTGCGTCCATTCCTGAGTTGACTTCGAGGGGCCATACACCGGTGATTCCTGCTTCAATTATCAAGTCTAGCAGTGGATTGAGGTTTCCGTCGCTGTCCATCATTATTCTATTTATCTTGTTTTTTCTTAGAAAGCTTGTGACCTTGGTGTAGTGTGGAAGGAAAAACTCCTTGTAGAGTCTGGGTGAGACGCATGGACCATGTTTTTCCGCCATATCTTCCCACCAGTATACCATGTCTATTCGATCCTTCAGAGTCTCGGCAGCCTCTCTAACCGTTTCTATCGTGAAATACTCCCAGTATTCAGCTATGTCATGCATGAGCTCAGGATCCTTGTAGAACATCACGTTAAACGTGGGAATGCCCATGATTTGGGCACCAAAGCCGTAAAAGCCGTTGAATGCGAGTATGGTGTTGCCAGCTTGATAGTTCTCGAAAACTTCTATGTAGGCTTCTTTATCCCAATCCTTCGGATACCTTCTGGGATCCTTCGGATTTAGACGTTTTTTATATGCTTCCCAACTTTTCCTGTCTTTGACAGGGAAGCTTACAAACATCGGCATACTATACCATGTGTACTCAGCCTCCTTAAATCGCCTTAAAACAGCTCCGGTTTCGGTCACAAGTTCCACGTATCTGCCATTTTCTCTTATGATCCTCTGTTTGAATCTGGGTATCGGCCCACCATCAAGAGGAACAACGCAGCCAAAGAAGCTCTGGCACCCAAAGTAGGAATGTGGATCGAATCCCATAACCTTGGGCCAGTTGAGTAAAAGTCCGCCCCAGGACATTTCCCATTCAATTACTGTCAATTTGTCGGCTGGCAAACCCTCCGTGAACCATTTAACGAGGGCTTCTTCATAGAAACTCTCACACCAAGGTAATACGTCTGGTTTCTTAAAATGGATCACAGCTTTGATTCTTTCTCTTGGTGTCATCATTTTTCTACCATCCATTTTTTGCATATTTCAATTCCTTCTACCGCATTGAGTGCAGTCTCGTCCGCGCCTATCTCTCCTGCAAAATCTTTTGTCACAGCATTTCCACCGAGTAAGACTTTAACCTTACCTCTTATTCCAGCCTGATTAAGATGGTCTATTACAGTTTTCATCTCCCATCTGGTGGTAGTTAAAAGCGCAGATAAGCCCAGTATCCCTGCGTTAGTCTCCTTCAATTTCTCAACGAAAGTTTCAGGCTCCACATCAACTCCAAGATCATGGACTTGGAAGCCAGTTGCTTGAGCAAACATCTTGAAGATGTTTTTGCCGATGTCGTGAATATCGCCCCTAACGGTTCCAAGTATTATGACCCCTTTACTTTCAATTTTCTCGAGCTTCAAACGTGGTTCTAATATTTCGAACGCGTCGTTCATCAGCGTAGCCGCAAATAAGAGTTCGGAGAGAAAATATTGGCTGGCCTCATACTTTTTCCCGACGGAGTCTAACCCTTTTCTCAACCCCTTTTCGACTATTTCTACCACCGGAATCCCTTGACCGAGCGCTTCATTAACGAGTTCCTTTATTTTTCCCGAGTTCTCGAGTTCAGCGAGGGTTGTAGCAATATTTTCAAGCAAGTTAGTGCTCATTTCAACAATGCCACCTTGAAAGCTTTAATTCCATTTGTTCGTTATGATTTATGAACCTTTTTTCCTTGCATTGCTGTTCTCTGGAGTATCTGTAGCGGGAGGAGAATGGCGTTAAGGCAACTTAAGTGATAATATTTATTATCTACCGTGAGGGTTCGTAGCTTCTGTGGGGCGTGTAATATGGTAAGGATATTTCACTCGGTGGACCCTCATGGGAGCAGACTGGTTTGGCAGAAATATTTGAGAGCCGCGGTGCATTACGCCGCGGATGTAATTATGTTGTGCGGTGACCTCACCGGTAAAGCGTTAGCGCCAATCGTCAAAAAGAAAGATAATGAATGGTACAGTGCACCGTTTGGGAAAGTTAAAAGATATTACTCGAGAGAAGAGGTTGAGAAGAAGAAGATAGGGTTTCAAGAAAAGGGTTTCTATGTATTTGAAACAACTGAAGAAGAAGTTGCGGAACTTCAGAAAAATCCAAGAAAATTAGACGCTCTATTTCTAAGAATAATGTCGGAGACGCTTGAGGACTGGCTTGTAATGATTGAGGAGCATGTTCCAAGGGGTGTTCAGGTGATTGTGTGCCCTGGCAACGACGACCACACCGATATAGATAGAGTTATACAAAGGCATGAAAGAGTTGTTTATCCTCTAAACAAAGTTTTAGACGTTGGCGGAGATTTTCAACTGATAAGTTGTGAGTGGGTTAACACTACGCCTTGGGACACACCGAGGGAATGCTCTGAAGGGGAGCTTAGGAAGAAATTGGAGAAAGAATTCAGAAGAGTAGATGGTTATGAGAATGTTATCTGTAACTTTCACGCTCCCCCTTATAATACGCTTCTTGACTTTGCTCCAAAACTAGAGAAAGACCTCAAGCCAGTAACACATTTTGGGAGCCCCGTAATGGAACACGTTGGAAGTAAATCGGTTAGCGAAGTCATACTTGAATACCAACCACTGTTGGGTCTGCATGGTCACATTCATGAGTCATCCGCTCACTGTGAATTGGGAAGAACATTATGCGTGAATCCGGGATCCGACTACCGAAGCGGTGTCTTAAGAGGTTACGTAATCGAGATGCCATCTACGAAAAGTTCGGAGATAAAATGCTGGCGTGTGCAAGGATAAAAAAAGGGGAGAGATGTTGGGTTCTACTCGGGTGGTAGCTCGCCGTAAATCTTTGAAGGCGGTACTCCTCGCTTCTGGTTCTTGAGGGCGTAATAGCCGAACATTAGAGCACCAAAGAAGTAAAGAAGCCATATGAACATTCCACTGTCAAGCGGGTTTGCGGTTAGAGTTGCAAGCAGGTAGAGATGCATAGATCCAGCGAAAGCACCAATGATCGTCATCACCGGAAAACCGGCGATTGTCCATGCAAAGCCTTGTTTCCATATCTCGGGTCTGCTAAACGGAAGCTCGATCTCCGACCACGCGTGCCACATACGGGCTAGGGAGTACACGAAGGTTATGCCGAAGACTACAGAAGCAATTGTCCCAGCATATCCTGCGGAGAGAGTCAGTGTGATCAGACTCCATAGGAACCAGAATAGGGCTCCCACCCATGGGCTGTGGAACCTTGGATGGGTTCTAGTGAAGACTTCTGGACCCATTCTGTCCATTCCTATGGCGAATAAGGGTCTAGAACAGTAATAGCAGTTGCCTACCATGTCTGCGAAGTTGGAAAACTGAGGCGCGAAAGACGCTATCCCCGATAATGTGGCGTTGGGTGTCAGGACTGCTGAAAAGCCTGAAATGTCCATTGGTAGGTTCACGTTTATGTTGACTTCAGCCGCTGCAGCTGGGGTAGCCCAAACGAATGTATACCTCCTAGCAAACTCACCGTATGTGCTTGTGAGGTTGTATGCGCTGAGTGAGTTAATGACCAGCAAAACAACTGCACTGCCCACCATGCTAAATGGAATGTTTCTTCGTGGTCTCTGTACCTCACCGATTACAGGCTGGACCGTGTAAGGCCAGGTGTTTGCAACGGGAATAAGTAGAGAGGAGAATGTTACTCCCCAGTCTAAGGGGGCTGGTTGAAAGCCATGTGTATTAGACACGGTTACGATTTCATTGTATGCCCCGGTACCGAACGTTGCATCCCATCTAGTTTGAAGGGCAGCGGAGGAGGTACCTAGGTAAAGTGCGTTAACTGTTAGTATTCCAAAGAGTGCACCAATTCCCCATATACCCATCCATTTTCCCATAATGCCCGGGCCTAAGACGTCGATAAGGAAGCCGACTACTTGGAATATAAGTCCGATTCCAACGAGAAGCCAAACGTTAGCCGCCATCGTGCTCCCGATATCCTGAAGACCTGGGTTATTGGTTATTATCCCCGTAACTGTGAGGAAGGTTGCCAGTTGTCCTGCTCCAAGGAAAGCGGTGACGCCCCTCTGTGTCGGATTTGTGATTATTGATCTCCAAGCCTCCATCATACCGAGCATTGGGGAGGTTGCCCTAGATAGTGGAACGTAAATTGCTCCTGAACGTGGTATAGCGACAGATATTAAGGCCATTCCCAGGCACTCTATAACGACGAGTAGGCCGCCGAAGATGTAGACAAAGGGAAGGTTTATCCCTGGATACCATGTCGGCAGTGCCGATATAATGAAGTAGTGCCATGGCATGAAGCCTACTGCGAGACCAAAGAAGATCACGGTCCATGCTGAAATAGCTCTCGTAAGTCCCGATGCCTTCCTTACAAAGAGTAGTGGTTTTTCTTCAGACATATTCCATCGTTCAACTAGTTTCATATGAAGCTTTATTAAAACTTTCTATAATTATCAAAATTGCGCCCATTATGAATTGGGCGGCATCATCAGAGCCGTCAATCTATACCGAAATACTCTCATAAAGAGTTGGTTTTATGTGGTTTTGAAATCTTGGGTGCCACAATGGAATATTTCCTCAGTAAACCGGGCTTCTTGACGACTTTAACTCCAGCATAATCTAAGTTAAACAATTCGAATTCGAACTCATATTCAATGGTTTCTTTTTTCGGTCTTCTGAGAATCCAACGGATGAAGCCTTTGTACGCTTGATCCATGCTGACAAGAAGACCAAGAGGTTTTTCTTCCTCGCTTTTTAAGCCACGGTTTTTGAGGGATATCGTCAAAGAGTAGATAAGTTTCTGTATAGTAGCCTTCAGAATCCGGTTGTATCTTTCAAACTTTTCTGAATGTTCGTCTCGGTAATCATCAAGTTCTCGATAGATTTTTCTAGCAATGAGTGGCGGACCAACAAATGACAGAACAAAACCGATCACTAGGGGAATTCCAAGATATCTCAGGATAGACAACACCCAAGCCATACCAGAGGGATTTTTCCCCCAAGAAAAGAAGAAAGTCAGCCCAATGACAAGCATTGTAACTGAGGAAAGAACTAAAGCAACAAATCTGAGAAGCATCTGGACTTTAGCCAGCTTGAGGAGGTATGTTAACGACTTTGGCACTTCAGCCATACCTGTCAAGATTTTTCTAGTGTCTTTCCAATCTTGCTTAAACTTGTAACCCATTTCTCCAGTCTTAATAGCTTTATCAGCCCAGCCAAGTTCTTCATAATGATGTACTCTATATCCATCCAAGAGAAAAATTATATCCTTCAGAGTCTCTACGTCCTTCACGTTATATAACTCTACTCTGCCTTTTTTAACAGGCACAATCTGTCACCGTAAACTTTCTTTTTTCAGGGACCACAACAACTACTCCCTAATAGCTGAAGAATGCCTAAAAGCTTTTTTAGGAATCTTCAATGAGAGACAAAATTACGGGCCGACTTCCAACAAACCAAAATTTTTATGCCCGAGCGAGCGCATATCATAAGAAACACACTGAGTGAAAAGCGATGATGCCAAAACGTACAGAAAGAGAATTCATAGACAACGCCGTTAAGATAGTTGAAGAAGCTAAGAAAAGAGACATAGTTCTAAGGATTATAGGAGCTATAGCACTAAAACTTCACTGCCCAAAATATAAACACATCACAGCAAGAGAGCTTTCAGACATAGACCTCGTTGGATACAGCAAGCAAAAATCTAAACACGAAAAACTCCTTGCAGAGCTCGGATTTCAAAAGAGACCTCAGTCCCTCGTAACAGCATATTCTGCAAGGGATATATACTTTGATCCTGAAGGAGGACTGATTGTTGACATTTTCCTCGACGAACTTCGAATGTGTCACACCGTCAACTTTCGTGGTAGATTAGAATTAGATCACCCTACCATATCCCTCGCTGACATCTTACTATCTAAAATGCAAATTGTAGAGCTAAATGAAAAGGATGTAAAGGACATGTTCGTTTTGTTAAGAGAGCACAATGTTGGAGATAATGATAACGAGACGATAAATCGTAAGTACATAACAGACATCCTTTCAAAGGACTGGGGCTTCTACTATACTGTAACAACAAACCTCACGAAAGTCAAGAATTTCCTAAGTGGATATAAGGAGCTAGCAGAAGAAGATAGAAATGATATATCAGCCAAGATTGATAATATTTTGGAGGCCATAGAGAAGAAGCCCAAATCTTTCAGGTGGAAAGCTCGTGCTAAGATCGGCACGGCAAAGAAATGGTACAGAGACATCGAGATAGTTTCACCTTAATTGCACGTGCGCGTACACTGCTACATATGTGCGTTCATTACTTTCCAAGTTTCTTTGCTAAGGCAAGTAATTCTGGGTGCACCATCTTTCCCTCTCTCAATATTTGGGCATCGTCAAGCCATACTGATGAGTTTAGGCATATGCCATCTGCATGCGAGCTTGCGGGCCCAGCCTTACCCTTGAGATGAGCCCCTTGGTGGCCGATCCCCCATTCGGTGGACCCCCAAACTCGTTCATCCTCTAAGCAAACCCCAGTCAGCTTGGCACCTGGGTTAAAACCATAACATACGTGTGCCATGTTATACATGTTTAGATCATTGAAGCTTGCTAACCACCCTTCAACAAACTTAGCTTCTTTGCCTCCTTCAACTTTTACTATTTTTCCCTGTTTTACGGTGAGTTTTATCGGCTCTTTAAGAATCCCTAGATCTGCTTCCCCCCCTCCGGAAAATGATCCATCAAAGACAATTGTGCCGTTTATTGATTTCTCAATGGGAGCCCAACCTATCTGTCCTCCAAGAAAGTGCGGACCCGGAGTGTCAGCATAGCCAAGTTCATTACATATCGGTCTTCCTATGTCGTTTCTAAGATTTACATCAGTTCCAGCTGGAGTCGTTATTCTCATTCTTCTCGCCTTATGAGTCATCTCTGACATCATTGTTTGAAATTCTCTAAGTGCAGACCAGTTGACCTTACCAACGCATCTGACCATCATAGGAGCGTCCATGCCAACGAGACACAGATATCTAACTCTGTCCGTCTTCATGGCTTCTTCCCAGGGTCCGGAATAGAGCAACCATTCATAGTTAAACTCAACCCACACGTCGCAATTCAGCACAGCCGCCTTGAGTGGGTCGGGTAAGTGAGGATCGGCGACCTTACCATAACCTGGTGGAGCAGTATGCCATAACACTGCGACCTTTGCATCAACAGCTTGCGCAGCCCTCGCCGTTGCCACGGCTGCCCTCCAATCAGACTCCGTGTCAAGGGTAATGAGCAAACTTTCTCCGGATTTCAACATAAGCAATTCTCTTACCAAAATATCCGCAGCCTTTGCCAATTCCAACTCTAGGTATCCTAACACCCTTATCACCTACTCCTAGCTTGAAAGCGGCAGACATAAAACTTTTTCACAATCGAATCGTCAAGCGCATTATTTGGACTTCATAGTTTCTAGTACCTCTCACGACAGATTTTACCTTCCGGCATTTCAAAACTAGAATTTTTATTAATAACCCTCAGTTTGTTACCTTAAGAGATGAGCGTCGTTGTTAGATAAAAACGAGATTCATGAGAAGTTAGTTGAGATTTTTGGTCGTGCAAGGGTCAGTGGCGAGGATTTTGAACTACACGCTTACAGTAGAGATTTGAGTCCAGCGAGGCCCAAACTTGCCTCCTTTGTTGTTAGGCCAGAAAAAAAGGAAGAAATTGTAGAGATGGTCAAGCTTGCAAACAAACATAAAATTCCAATCTACGTTCGCGGTTGCGGATGCTCCCACTGGGCAGCGTGGCTTCCAATAAGGGGCGGAATCCTTGTCGATATGACTAGTATGGACCGGGTAATCGCAATAGATGAAGAAAACTTGACGGCTGTTGTGGAATGTGGATGTACGTGGTTCAAATTGGTGGAAGAGCTTAGAAAAAAGAGTTTGACCTACCTCTCGAGCGAATTGGGCGGCCCAGCCATGAGTGTGGGAGGAAGCGTTATAAAAGCGGGGGGAGGCCCCTATGGAACTTGCAAATTCGGATTTCATGGGCAGACGGACGTTTTGGGCTTTGAAGTTGTCTTGCCAACCGGAGAGGTTGTAAAAACCGGTTCTTGGGTTATGCCTAAGATGCCGCCTTTTAGAAGGGAGGGTTTAGGGCCAGATTTAACTGGTCTTCTGATAGGTTCAGAGGGAATATTTGGCATAACAACAAAAATTGCCCTTAGAGTAAGGCCCCTGCCTGAACATGAAGAATATTTGTATTTCAATTTCCAAAATTGGGAAGACATAGTGGAGGTTGGAGACGCAGCCACACGCTTTGTAGGAGATGAAATGGCCTACAGCCTCGACTGTGGAGAATCAGCAGCTGAACCGGGAAAAATAGATGTCAGAATCCACGTCTTTGGATACGAAAAGGAGCTCGTTGCGTATAGGAAAAACAGGATTAGAAGCGTATGCGAAAAAAACAATGGTGAAGAAGGTGACGCCAAAAACGCGTCTGAATTTTTCAACAAGGTCGTAACTGGACTACCTGACCTTTTTGCTGCTGGAGTTTGGCATTTCGCAGGGTGTGGAACAGTTCCCATCCGTGAACTTCCAAAATACGTTGAAGCTTGGCGGGAAACTGTTAAGAAACATGGATTCATGAGAAGCACCTTTGGAGCATGGACGTTTCCACGGGGTTGGACGATTTACGTTCACTTGTTATATTCGGAACTAACAGAATACGAGAAGTTGACAACGATTTCCGATGAAATTAACAAGAAATTCTTTGAGATAAGCCTAGTTCCCTACGGTATAGGCGGACCCGAAGGCCTACAACCATACGTTCGTAAAAGATGGGGCCCATACTACGACTTGATAAAGAAAATTAAGCGTTGCATCGACCCCAACAACATTCTACAACCTGGAATTCTTGTTGAGTGAGGATTAGGAATGTTAATCGAGAATTATAAGGAGCAAATTTACAGTTGCGGTAGATGCGGCTATTGTGTTGGTGCCTATCTTCATCATGTCTGTCCATCACGATTTATAGCTGGCTTCGATTCGGCGACAGCGAAGGGAAGGATGCTAATAGCAAGAGCAATTCTCGACGGAAAACTTGATTATTCAGAGGGCCTTGCCTCCATGCTCTTCACTTGCTTTCTTTGTGGAGCCTGCGACACAAAATGCGAATTGGCCGCAAAAATAGAGATAACTGAAATAACAAAGGCCATGAGAAGCGACGCGTTAAATGCTGGAATCCAACTTGAAAAACTGAGCCCAGTTGCAGAGGCATTAGCTGAAACACATAACATTTACAACGAACCCAAAGAAAAAAGAACAGCCTATGTGAGTTCTGGCGTTAAAATAAGCGAAAAACCAGATCTACTGTATTTTCCGGGATGTGTAATCACTTTTAGACAGTCAGAAATCGTGCAGAATGCGCTGAAAATTCTAGACATTGCGGGCATAGACGTTACTGTTCTTGGTGAAGATGAATGGTGCTGTGGAAATCCGTTGCTGTTTATGGGAATAAGAGACTTGGCCAAAGAAACAATGATGCACAACATTGAAATGATAAAGGAAAAGGGAGTAAAAGTAGTTTTAACCTCTTGCCCTGGATGCTACCGAACGATGAACCAAGATTACTCAAAAATCTTAGGCAAAGAACTTCCCTTTAAAGTGGTTCACCTAACCCAACTCCTAAATAAACTCATTCAAGGAGGCGTGATTAGGCTCAAAAAATCAAGTTTCAAGAAGGTTACATATCACGATCCATGCGAAATTGGGAGATACTTCAAAATATACGAGGAGCCTAGGGACATAATTCAGAGCGTTCCCGGTCTAGATTTTGTTGAAATGGCGAGGAACATGGAAGATTCGTGGTGTTGTGGTGGAGGGGGAAGTGTCAACGTCGCTCACACATACTTAGCATTGAAAGTCGGAGAGTTAAGAATTAGAGAGGCACAGAAAACAGGGATGAACACGCTAGTTACCGCTTGTCCTTCCTGTGTTCAAATGCTTGAACTAGCCTCAAAACGGAAAAGAGTCGGAATGAACGTAATTGACATTTCAGAGCTTGTTTTGGACGCTATTAAAACCACCTAACAGTCAAGTGCTATTCCTCTTTTTGCTAGCGCTAGAGGCGCGCTAAAGCTATATAAATCAAACACGCGTTAACTAGAGTGCCCAAGTGGAATCATCGATGGAAAGAGTTGTAACTTTCGGTGAAATCATGCTGCGTTTGACGCCCCCTGGCTACTTGAGGATCGTTCAAACTAGGTCTTTTGGTGCGATTTATGCGGGAGCCGAAGCCAATGTCGCCATAACTTTGGCGNNTTATGCGGGAGCCGAAGCCAATGTCGCCATAACTTTGGCGAATCTGGGCATGCCAGCAGACTTTGTAACTCGACTTCCAAGAAACGATGTGGGCGATGCGTGCATAAACTATCTACGCCAGTTTGGTGTAGAAACGGAAAAAATAATGCGTGGAGGAGAACGCCTAGGTGTCTACTTCGTAGAGATCGGAGCCGCCCAAAGAGGCAACAAGGTGATCTACGACCGAGCTAATTCAGCGTTTGCCACCATAAATCCAGGAATGTTCGACTGGGAGAAAATTTTCTCCGGTGCGTCCTGGTTTCACTGGACGGGAATAACCCCTGCCATAAGTGAGGGAGCCGCTGAAACCTGCTTAGAAGCCGTTAAGAAAGCAAAAGAGATGGGACTAACCGTGTCTTGCGATCTAAATTATCGTTCCAAATTGTGGAAATGGGGCAAGACGCCGGAGGAGGTTATGTCCGAGCTGGTGAAATATGTGGATGTACTTATGGGCAATGAAGAAGATGCGGAGAAAACTTTCGGAATTAAGGCTCCGGGGGTGGACGTGGCTAGAGGAGAGCTGAAGGCTGAAAGTTACACATACGTAGCTCAGCGGTTGATGGACAAGTTTCCTAACACTAGGCTGGTAAACTTCACCCTTAGAGGAAGCATCAGTGCAAGCCACAACATGTGGTCAGGAGTCTCATACGACGGAAAAAAGCTTTACACCGCACCTGTTTACGATATAACCCACATTGTTGACAGAGTTGGAGCGGGAGACTCCTTCGCAGGAGGCTTTATGTACGGATTGCTAACATACAAAGACGATCTGCAGAAAGCCCTGAATTTCGCGGTTGCGGCGTCTTGCTTGAAACACACACTACACGGAGACTCTTTCGTGATTAGATTAGAAGAGATAGAAAGACTAATGAAAGGGGCAGTGTCAGGAAGGATATCAAGATAGGATAGAGAGTGTTCAGGTATGCCCAAATTCTCGAAACACGAGGTTATCGCAAAGATCCTAGATATAGGATTGCTTCCGACCTTCTACAATGAAGATGTTGGAGTAGCCAAGAAGATCGTTGAGGCATGTGCCGGAGGAGGAGCCAAGGTCGTAGAGTTCACAAATCGTGGGGCCCTCGCTTACCAAGTTTTTAGCGAATTATCAAGATGGTGCGATCTACAGCTTTCCGATGTTGTTTTTGGCGCCGGAACAATAATCGATCCAGCAACGGCGTCCCTCTACATAAATAGTGGAGCAAACTTCATTGTTGGACCAGTTTTCAACCCAGAAGTAGCCAAAATCTGTAATCGCCGTAAAGTGGCTTATATCCCCGGCTGTAGCACTCCCTCTGAAATTTCCAGAGCAGAAGAGATGGGAGCAGACATAATCAAAGTGTTTCCAGCTAGAGTGTTAGGACCTTATTTCATAAAAGCCGTGCTTGGGCCGTGTCCTTGGTCTAAGCTCATGCCGTCAGGCGGGGTTGAAGCTACACGTGAGGGTGTCTTTAGTTGGATCAAGGCTGGAGCTGCCGCTTTAAATATAGGAAGCAGCTTGATACGCAAAGACTTGGTTAGGTCAGAGGACTTTGAAGGGATCAGAAAGAGAGTTGAAGAATGCATTCTGTGGATGAAAGAGGCTAGAGGGACTGCTTAAGAATAAAGGAGTTGCGCGCGCTTTGAGATACGCTTCTTAGCGCGAGAATTTTATGTAAGAATAGGAAAAAGGGAACAAGGAGAAGTGATATTGATGAAGATTCATGTGATAAAACCGATACTAAGTCGTAAAAGCTCTGAAGAATTAACAGAGCAGGAGTTTAAGGCTGCTGCCCGATCAGACACCGAGATTTTTGTTAAGAGTATTCGAAAGGGCATGCATGCATGCATGCNNGCTGCCCGATCAGACACCGAGATTTTTGTTAAGAGTATTCGAAAGGGGCCTGCCTCGATTGAGTCAAAATACGATGTGGAAATAGCGGCTCCGTGGATTTTGGAGGAGGTAATTAATGCCGAGAAGCAAGGATATGATGCAGTGATCATAGATTGCATGTGTGATCCTGGCCTGCACGCGGCTAGAGGGATAGCAACGATTCCGGTCATAGGTCCTTGCGAGGCATCCA
>JABAOH010090702.1_pt1 | contig 12387 bp, 13 predicted proteins | sample 7062181 | NCBI WGS metagenome assembly JABAOH01 (sample SAMN14538630, study PRJNA623070) | marine sediment metagenome | biome: marine biome [ENVO:00000428]; feature: marine pelagic biome [ENVO:01000023]; material: deep marine sediment [ENVO:00002113]; isolation source: pool of 5 deep marine... | reverse complement strand
ATTACCGCTTTGCACATAACATTTGCTTTAATAATTCTTTCAATTACTTTATTAGCCTGGTTCAACCTAAATAATAAAAAGTTAGTCTAACAAATATTAATGGAAAACAACCAGAATAGATCTCCAGGAAAAGTATTGGTTTCAGCAATTTTGCTTGCAAAACCGGGGATAATTGTAAGCGTAGCATTTACAGGCCTTGCAGGCATGATAGTAGCATCCAAAGGAATTCCCCCTGTTTTGACTATTATTTTAGGAATTATAGCTTTGCTTCTAAGTGCAGCCGGTTCTGCAATCCTTAACAACATACTCGATAAAAAAATAGACAAGGAAATGAGCAGACTCAATAAAAGAGTCGAAGCTATGGAAACCGTAGGAGACATGAATGCACTGATTATTTCACTTTTGATAATACTAATCTCGTTAATCATCTCCATTCTATATTTTAATTATTTAAACACTGCACTAATATTATGTGCTATCATCAGTTACACACTTCTTTACACTCTGTTTCTTAAGAGAAGTTCTCCTTTTGGCACTATATTAGGTGGTATACCCGGTGCACTACCCGTATTGATAGGATATACAGCAATTAATAATTACATAGGTTTTGATAGTTTTGTCCTTTTCATTTTTATGATGTTATGGCAGCCGCCTCACTTCTGGGCATTAGCACAAAAATACAAAAAGGATTATGAGAACGCAAAAATTCCTGTACTACCCGTTGTTTTTGGAAAGGAATACACAAATATTTTAATTCTTATATATTCATTATCATTGTTACCATTAACTTTAATACTATGGTTTATCGGACTAAACACAGTTTACTTTGCAATATTTGCAACAATTGCAGGTATATATTTTAATTACGTTGTAATAAAAAGTGTTTACAGGGATTCCGGTTATGGCAAAGCATTTGCAATCTCAATTCTTTACATGCTTTCCGTCATGCTTTTTGTAATTATTGATATAATAATAAATTCACTGTCTCCCGTACAAAGAGTAATCAGCGGTTTATAGGCTGTTTCCCATTTCCGACAAAAGTTTTTGAAGTTTATCATGGGGCTCTTTTAATGTATTAATAGAATTAATCCAAAATTCCTTTGATTGAATATCCTCACCGATAGATTTTTTAACTACACCCTCGGCATCATCAGAACCTGTAAGTCTAAGAAATTCTTCATATACTGGAAGAAATTCGTTGCCCTGTTCTTTAAATTTAGAAAATAATGACCTGCTTAACAAATATCCGAATGTATAAGGAAAGTTGTAAAAACTTACCCCGGTAATATAGAAATGAAGTTTTGATGCCCAGAAATAAGGATCATATTCAGATAATACATCCCCAAAAACACTTTGTTGTGTTTCAACCATTAGCTCTTTAAACCTGCTAACACTTAATTCACCTTTTAATCTTTCTTCATACACTTTTTTTTCAAATTCATATCTAACAGGGATATCCAAAAGGTATATTGCTCCGTGATTAACTTCAGCATCAAGCAAAACCACCTTGTCCTCATTACTTATATCAGGGTTATCCAACAAACCTTCAATTAATAACATCTCTCCAAAAGTTGATGCTGTTTCAGCTAATGTCATAGGATAAAAATGCTGAAAACATCTCAATTCTTTCATTATATAACTATGAAACGCATGCCCTGCTTCGTGAGCAAGAGTTAAAATATCTCCGATTGATTCGTTATAAGTCATAAAAATTCTGGATTCGGTAGTTAGCAAAGATCCGGTACAAAAACCACCAGGTCTCTTTCCCTCTCTTACCTCCCAATCTATCCATTCATTTTTATACATATGATCAAGAAAATCACCTAACTTATCATATGAATTTGAAAACGAATTATAAACCATCGATTTTGCATCTTCCCAATCTATGCTGGTATCCGTCTTTAATTCGATAGGGGCTCCCAGATCATACCAGGAAACACTTTCTAAACCCATACTGACAGCCTTCGACTTCAATATCTGCTTTGGTATATCAATACATTCATATATCGCGGCTATCATTGCATCCAATGTTTCCCTTGAAATTGCAGCATCAAATAGTGCAATATCCAAAAAATGATTAATGTTTCTATGTTTGTATAATGTGTGTCTTGTACCTGAGATTGCATTTAATGCTGCCGCTGCAACATCTTCATGTTCTTCCCACGATTTGTTTCCACCTGCAAATGCAGCCTTCCTTATATCTCTTTTTGTATTTTCCATCAAGGATCTTCTTTGCGACATTGGCAAAATTTCTTTTTTTCCATCAGGATATACCATTTCAAATGTCATTTTAGAAGAAACAGTATCATAAAGTCTTCCCCATGCACTAATACCATCAACACTAAGATCCGATGCTAACACCTCTTTTGGAGTTGTCATTGTATATTTTGATTGAGTATAAATTCTTTTAATATAATATTTCGCAGACTCCAGTTCATTTAGTGATATAAATTTTTCAAAAACACTTTCTTCGACACCTTTTAAAGCCCTGTTTAATTCTACTTCTATTTTTTCCAAACTGGCTCCCAAAAGACTTATAGCTGCCTCTTCCGATAAATATTCTTCATTATTTGAATTGGCTGCTGAAAGACAGCCAACATATGAACGTATATGCGAATATTTTGTAATTAAATCTTCCGCATCTATAAAAACCCCGCTCCACTCTTTTAAATTATTAGAATCCAGTTTTTTTAAATCTTTTGTATTATTTAAAACACTTTTAATGCTTGAATTAAGTTCACTTTTAAAATCAAAATATTCTTTGCCGTTAAATTGAGGGAAATACGAAGTAAGATCCCAATTCATACCATTATAATTATCCTGTATACCCATGTGTTAAACTCCCGTATTTTTGTTAATGGAAACAATTATAACCTAATGATATATTAGTTTAATGTCTTCAGAATTTATAAAGAATTTTTTCAGAAAGGAAACAACATACACGGCAATAAAAGTTGCGGTATTTATAACACCTGTTCTTACATTAATCAATGAGTATGACGTGATGGTAAATGGTGAATTTGATAAAAAATTTTTCATGAAATTATTTCTTACTTTCCTTGTTCCATACTGCGTATCTGCATATTCTTGTGCTAAAACATACAGTTCTAAAAATTAGTATCTTTATCATTTAATGTCCAGTCATATTCCAAGTACATTAATTCAAAGTTACTTGATCTAATTATATTCTTTATTTCTTCTGAATTCGTATAATTGTAAATAAAGCCTAATACTCCCTTTTTATCTTTAAAATTATCGCTAATATTCACTGTTTTGGAATATGAATCAAAATCATTACCAAACCATTTCAGAATTTTTGATATTTTAATAATTTTTCCATTAGATTCTAGTTTTAATCCTTTTTCATAATTANNTTCCAGTTGACTTTCCAAATTAACAAATGTATATGCTTCACTCTTTAGATCAGGACAGCTTTTTGAAGCGCAGTTTATAGCCATATGAATCCTTGGTTCATAGAAGTCTTTTCTTAATATCTGATGCTCAATAGTATCCAGAGTCACCAATTTACCCATAGCTTTAAATTCTAATTTCTTCCATACCCCGGGTATCTGTAAGATACTGTTTTTAGGTGCATATAGAAGTCCAATCAGGGTCCAGCTTCTTTTAATTGGATAATTATCAATGATTGCCTTAATTGTGAAAGCATTATATGCATTGATCCAGTAAGCCAGCTTTTGATTTTTATTCCAAAGCATATACTCCTTTTCGGAGATCCTGGCTAACGAATTCAAGTATTTATTTAATAAGTCTTTTGATTTTATGAATCCTTTGTAGTCAACCTCATTATTCTTTACATATGTTTTCAATAAATAATTAAAATCACTATGATAGTGATCAAATTTGGTTGGTTCTTTTTTAGAGAATGTAACAGTATAAGGTAGCAGAGATAATAAAAATCCAAGTAAAAGTAATTTTAATTTATTCATAGCCCCTGTTAAATATAAAATGGAATTACTTGTATTTGTTTCTAAACTCTTAAGATGTGTTATTCAGTACTTAGTTTCAATAAAGATTTAATATATTTCGAGTCAATTTTAAAGATAATTAAATTCTTTATTATATTTTATAGTCCCGGATTTATTTTTCAGTATTCCTTTATGAAGTTCCAAGACCATAAACACATCATCCGGCACATTATATTCAGACTTAATTCCGTAATTAACTGAAGGAACAAATCCGAATTTTATATAATAATCAGGATGTCCTAGAACAAAAACGGCATCAACTTCCTCTTTTTCACAATATTTTAATCCTTCCTCAACAAGCTTTGAGCCAATACCCTTATTCTGATATTCCGGTATTACTGCCATTGGAGCAAGCCCCATTAATTTAATACTCGGACTATAACCGTTAAGCTCAACAGGAGAAAAAAATATGTGCCCAACTATTTTCTGATCCAATTCCGCAACAATAGATATATAATTGTCCAGATTTGTTCTTAACTTATTGACCAGCCTCGCTTCCGCACTTGACTCAAATGCTTTAATATTCACTTTATAGACATCATCTAAATCATATTCATTCTCTATTCTGATATTCAGCATCTATTCGTTATTAACCGATTTTACGATACATAATTCAATTATTTTAATATTCCAAAAATCCTGGCCTAAAGCCGACTACATCCATCGATAGCATTAATATTATTGTTAATATATAAATAATTCTGAATTTTCTTTGATCCTCATAAGAGATCGAATAACCCAATATACATAACATTGAAAAAAATGAATTTTCATTTGTATAAATGTAAGTAAACCAGACAAAGGATATAAGCAGTATATGAGTAAGTCTTTTGTATCTTGGATAAATTATTAAAAATAATGTAATTATTGCCTCATAAAAAATTGTAAGAAAAGAGAATATTTTTGTAAAAACAAAAAATTCTTCCCCTGGAGAAACAATATTTTGACTGATATCCTCATCAAAATATTTATTTAAAATTTCTGTGACAATCGAGCGGTTTTCCTCTATATAACTATTAAAATTCGGCCATAAAAATACTATTGGGAAAAATCTTCTAAGTCCCAATAAAAATTCGTAGGACATAAAGCTCCCACTGTAAAAATCCTGTGAAGTAAATTTATGAATTGTTGCCATACCCAAAACCAGAGCTAAAAGATATTTTGATGAAATTCTTAATGAATCATGCAAATTATCTTTTGAGATTAATATTAACGTCACTATCCATGAAAAATAAGTAGCAACAAAAAGATGGTTTGAAGTATGCAGATAATTAAAATATAGATTTAACACAAGAGAGATAGAAATAATCAGCCAAATTTTCCATTCTTTTANNAGCTTAACAAAATATTCAAGCCTGTAAGGATTTAGAGTTGAAACTATAAGAAACACAAAAAAAAGAAAAAAAATAAATTCCTGATTTTTATATCTTTTTAAAAGATTTGAAATTAGCATTTTAATCCATTTAAATTTCCAGAATTTTTGAATACAGCTTTTGGGTTTGAAAACTTTTATCTTTAATATCTATGTTTAGTTGATTTATGTAGACGTAAACAGTTATTGGACTATTAATTGATCGCATTTTTGATCTTAAATCAGGATTAATCTCCAATAATTCATTTGAAATTTTTCTTATATATTCATCAGTAAGAGCAAGCTTTGGAAAGGTTCTGATTCTATCTGATTCTTCAATTAATTTTTCCCAATTATCCTTTTTCTTACCTTCCAGATTTTTAATATAATTAAAGAGCTTGTTATCAAGAGGATATAGTCTCAAGTGGATTTCCCCATTGGGATTTTTTAATGAAATACCAAGAATCCTGGAATTGTTGGGATTCGGTTCAGAATACATTCCAAAACCACCCCCCTCCCATCTGGTCAATGAAAAATTGGAACTTAATACAAACTGAGATATAGCTATAATTAAAGCAATAAATAAAGGAAGGTAATAAATTTTTAGTATTTTATTGAATAGATTCATTTTAATTCGAAAATTAATTTTATTATTACCTTATTCTAAAATCATAGCTCCTATAAAATAAATGTTGCAAGATATTCATACATAATATATATTACAATATATATATATGCATATATAGGAGGATGACATGCTTGTACTGTCTAATTACAAAAAATTTTTATTACCACTTGCTTTTTTTCTTTTTTTGTTTCTTTTTTCTAATTTACTAAGTTCCCATGAAACTTCAAACAGACAAGATAATAACAAAGAAGAAATATACGTAGTTTTTCCGGAGAGAGGCATAATAAGTCAATATTCTAAATCGATAGAAAATAAAAATTTAATTCAAGAATTAGAAACTTATCTGAATAAATACAACGAAAAAGTTTTACAAATCAACTATGATTATAAAGAACTCCCAAATATCGACCATATTTCTGAAATTCAAACACATTCCTCAAATGATACTAGAGCATTATTTATATTGGAGGATGAAACAGATCCTGATAAATGTATCAAATGGGCAAAGAAAGTTGGTAAAAAAGAAGTGTATTTTATACCTCCTAACCCACCTAAAGAAGGCGAACTAGTTCACTTAAAATACGAAGATTTGAAAAAATCTATTTCTAAAACAAAAGCAACCCTTTCTGAATTTATTGTTCCTAGAAAAGCGTATGCTTCAACAGTACAACCTAATTTATTTGCTCCCCATCCAATTCCAGCAGGAGCATGTGTAAATTGGACTTACGTTGATGACAATGGAAGTGATGGGTTTATTCCGAAAGTAACTATTTGTTTACAATATATATCGGAACCTTTTCACTTTTATGGAATGACTTATCATATACGACAAAATATAGCAGGATTAAATAATTATCCAGGTCCAACTTCTGCTATAGAATGTGAAAAGTACTTTAATGGTTCCAATAGCTGGTTTCGTCCCACAAGATTAAAAGTTTTAGTATATGAAAGCCAGAACTTACCTAGTGGTAGGGCCTGTGGTTCTACACTAAAACCTAGAAACCCCACATTTCCCAGAACCTCTGACGGATCCACGATAAGAATTGCCGAACCTTGTGAAAGAAATGATTGGCATGTTTCCAGACATGAAATACTCCATACATATGGCTTTTCACACTGTGATTTTAATAATAATATTGAGAAAACAGGAAGCTGTCAGGTCAAAGTTAGAACATGGGGAGAATGTAATTATCCTACAACAATAATTCATTCACCAGATATTAGATTTTACTAAATAAATTAATTAAACTCTAAACAAGAATGATAAAATCTAAATCAGTTGCTATTTTTTTGATAGTTTTTACTTTTATTTACTTAATTTCGTGTAATACGAATGGAGACAATGAAAAAAACATAATTAAGCAGATATCCATTTTTTACCCTGAAGAAATTAATGGCATAGAACCCATAGATACTCCAGAACCCCCCTCTGAATGTATTGAAGTTATGAGTAGCAATATTTATAATTCTCAATGTTTCGGTGAAGATATAAAGAACATTTGTAATTCTTGGGGTTGTCAGTTGCCAGACACAAGCGCTTTAGACGATTTTGATGATCCTACAGCCTTTTATGTTTTTTACTTTGCCTGTAAAACAGTTTCATGTAATGAACTTCAATGTGATGATGTTAATATCATCATAGATAATTTAATTAACGATCTTGAGATTATAGCAAATTATGATGATGGGAATTCAAATAAACTCATTTGTTTCCCAGTTGTATATTAAGTTGAAAAGATTAAATTAAATGTCATTTCTTAATGATTTTTAATTCCAGTCACCCATATAATTTTTTCGTTCCACTGGAGCTTTTCCCGTTCTGATATGCTCTTCAAATTCATCTCTGAATTTTCTTACAATAGAATCAATAGGCATTGCACAACCATCTGCAAGTGCACAAATAGTTGTTCCTCTCATCTGTGAACATGCATCAAGGATAATATCAATATATTCCAAAGAACCCTTACCTTCGTCAATTTCCCTTAACATTTTCTCAAGCCACCAGGTCCCTTCCCTACACTGCACACATTGCCCGCAAGACTCATCTCTGTAAAAATGTGCCAGATTATGTGCAACTTTAACCATGCTTACGGAATCATCGATAACGGTTACTCCTGCTGTTCCCAGCATTGAGCCAGCAGCAGCCAGTGTATCGAAATCTAATTTCGTATCTAACTCATCAGCAGCCAGAAGAGCAGAAGATGAACCACCCGGGGATATAGCCTTAATTTTCCTGCCTTCAAAAACACCGCCTCCATATTCATCTATTAATTCCCTTGCTGTTATACCAAGTGGTAATTCATATAAACCGGGATTATTTACACAACCGCTTAAACCGTATATTTTGGTACCAGTATTTTTAGGTGTTCCCATTGAAGAGAACCATGCTGGACCGTTATTAATGATATGCGGCACACATGCTAGAGTTTCAACATTATTAATAATTGTTGGACAGCCAAATAGTCCGATCTGGGCTGGAAATGGAGGTTTTGGCCTTGGTTCACCCTTTTTTCCTTCTATAGACTCCAAAAGACCGGTCTCTTCTCCACATATATAAGCTCCTGCTCCCCTATACAAGACAACATCAATATCAAATCCGGAGTTAAGAATATTTTTACCCAGATATCCCTTCTCATATGCTTCTTCAATCGCATTTACTATTTGTTTTGCCCCATAGGGCATCTCCCCCCTGATATATATATAAGCTTTATGAGAATTAATCGCATAACATGATATTATTATCCCTTCTATCATTTGATGAGGATCTTTTTCAAGAATTTCCCTGTCTTTAAAACTTCCGGGTTCACTCTCATCTGCATTACAGCAAAGATAAACAGGTTTGTCCGTACTTGGCGGAACAAATCCCCATTTTATACCGGTGGGGAATCCTGCACCGCCTCTCCCCCTTAAACCAGATCTCTTTACGGTTTCAGTGATTTCGGCAGGCTCCATCTTTAACGATTTCTCAAGTGCTTTATAACCACCTGAAGATATATAAGATTCAATAGTATGTGAATTTTCCCTTTCTACATAATTTCTTATAACTCTTAATTCAGGCATAGTAAGTATCCTTTTGTATAGTATGGATTAAAACAGGAGTTTTAATTACCTTATATTAAATGTGATTCAGTAAATATTTCAAGTGTTGAATTCAATATTTCTTAATAATTGACTAATAATATGTTACAGATGAATACTAACAAGTCTTGGATCAGAGAATCAACTAAAAATTGATTTAAATCATTGTTTTGATGTTATTGTAGCCGGCGGAGGACCTAGCGGTCTTTTTGCATCCTATCATCTATCCAAAAAGGGCTATTCCATTGCTCTTTTTGATAAGGAATCATCCATTGGTGAGAACATTGTTTGTTCCGGTGTAATTAAGTAAATAAGCATTGAACTTGAGAAAAAAGCTAAAGATTCGGGGCAAATATATTCTCAAATTCTAAAGTAATTTCTGCTGTAGGGGAAGCAGCAGGTCTTGTAAAAACAACCACAGGAGGGGAATACACTTTGGACTAATAAATGCCGAAATAGCATCAGGGTTAATTACAGAAGCATTTAATCCAAACAGGTTTGATGAAAAGTTTTTATACAGATATCAGGAAATTATTAAATCCGGTTTTTCAAATGAAATTAAATTAGGTGAATATTTCCATAGATTCTATTCCCGGTTAGATAATCACCATATAAACAAATTATTTGATGCAGCCAAAGAAGATGATTTACTTTCGTTTATTTTAAAGAAATCTTTGATTGGCACAAAGATGAGATCTTGAAAATTTTCAGAAGCTCTAATTTAAGATACGTTCTATTAAAAGAATTTCTAAGACAATCTACAAACAAATTTGCTTTAAACTTGTAATAATTTATTACCCGATCAAATCACAAATATACTTTGCAAATGACATTGATGAGGTAAAAGCCGGTGAAATTGCGTTAAGTACATGAATCGTGTCCGATTCTTTAATTACTTTATAATCCATAACCAATTCATTTTTATATAAATTTACTAACTGAGGCCTGATTCCCTTTTTATCAGAGCTTTTAATATCATACTTATTAATGGAAGGAACCAGTTTTTTAGCTTCTTTATATGTAAAATCGCTAAAGAACTTTTTCATTTCTGAAACAGCGTTTGATCTAAAAGAATCATTTGTTAGAAACATCCGCATATTCATATAAAATATGCTTAGTGATTCAAGATCCAAACCTTCAAAGAAATTATAATTTTCTCGCCCCAAAACAGGTAGAGCTGTTGGACCAATATAAACCCTGCCATCAATTGATTTTGTAAGATGAACACCGAGAAAAGGATTTCTAATATCAGGAACTGGATAAATATTTCCATTCACAAGATAAGACTTCTCTTTTGCAACTTCCAAATATGTGCCCATGAAAGGAAGAGATCTATACTGTTTCCCAACTTCAAACTCATGAGCAATTTTATCAGCATAAGCCCCCGATGTATTTATTAATACACGGTATTTAATTTGACCTGTTGTTGTTAAAACTTTTGAGTTTCCAACAGGTCTTATAAATTTGGTATTAAATTTAATATTACAATTTTTTTCTAGAACTTTGGTCTCAAGTGCTTTTAATACTTCGACTGGATTAAATACCGCAGTGTCAGGTGAATATAATGCTTTTTGATAAGTAAATGCAAAAGGTTCTATCCGCTTTAATTCACTTTTATCAATAAATCTTGAACTAACACCATTTATATCGGCTCTTTTCTTAATAACTTCTAAATTCTCAAGTTTCTGTTTTGAATCAGCAACCAAGACTTTCCCACAAACATTTAGAGCTACACCATTTTGGAAACAAAACTCTTTCATAAGTTTGTTTCCGTTTACACAATATTTTGCTTTTAACGAATCCGGAGTGTAATAAATTCCGGCATGTAAAACTCCGCTGTTTCTCCCGCTTGCATGTTTTCCTATAACTTCTTCCTTTTCAATTATAATAATGTTTTCACATCCACGCTGAAGGAGCTCGTTAGCAATAGTTAATCCCAATACACCTGCTCCGACAACTAAAACTTCACATATATCCATATTAATCGCTATTACAAATTGACTTTTTTTTATATATAATCTTAAATTTAACTAAAAATTGATACCATCTAAATTATATGATATTATATATAGAACAAATCATATGGCGAAGAAGTTTAAAGTTGGTCAAAAAGGTGTTTATCCGGCACATGGTGTTGTAGAAGTTCAAGGGATAGAAGAGAAAGAGATTTCAGGTTCTAAAAGTTCATTCTACATATTAAAAGTTGTCGAAAGCGACGTTACATTAATGGTTCCTACAGCTAATGCTAAAACTGTAGGGTTAAGGTCTGTTGTAGCCAAAAAAGAAGTACCCAAAATTTTAGATATTTTAAGCAAAAAGAACAAGAATAATAATGATAAAGTCGACTCTCAAAGCTGGAATAAAAGGTATAGAGAATATGCAGACAAGCTTAAAAGTGGCGACATTTATGAAATTGCGCATGTACTAAAAGACATTTACCATCTCAGAAAAGAAAAGGACCTTTCTTTTGGTGAAAAAAGGATTATGGAAAGTGCCTTGTCACTACTTGTAAAAGAACTTTCAGTTGCCACAAAAAGAAAAGAAGAGCAAGTTTCCGTAGAAATTAAAGATTTGCTCACGTAACCAAATACCCCAAAAAACTAACTTATGAGGGACTCACCATCAATATCTTCGGGTATGTTCGATCCCAGGTGTTTTATTATAGTAGGAAAAATATCAACTGTTCTAGCGTGATCTTTTTCAACTTTTTCATTAATTAATATAGGCACCATCATGTGTTCTTTTCGTAAAGAGCCATGAGAACCGCAATGCTCGGGTTTTTCATGTGTAGCTCTTAAGTCAAAACCTGGCTTTGCACTTAAAACAACATCTCCGGTACGAGGTGATTCAAATAATTGCAATATCTGAACAATAGCATCAGGATATTCAGTTTTTATTGAATTTGAAATACCCTCATTTAAGAGCATCTTTATTGTTTTGAGTCCATATCCAAAAATATCACCGGAAATAGATCTATAATTAATCATTCCCTCCCCATCAAACCAAATGTTTGCATCCCCATTATCCCCTCTTACATAAATCTTCCCTTCTTCTTCTCTTGCACAAACAATATCTATTTCAGGTCTATCAGCTAATTCATCTATCAATTGCGGGATATCATTTCTGTAAGTATTTGTTTCCCATTTTCCTCCGTTTTTAAAATAATAATGTGCCATTGAGTTTCCTGATACCATTACGGAGGTATCAGCATTAAAAAAATGTTTAAAAATATTAGTATAATAAAGTGGTTTATAACCCTTATTCTCAAGATAATACAATGAATCAAAATGAGAATGTGTGGGAGTTAGTCCATGGTCACTACCAACAATGATAAGTGTTTGCTG
>JABAOH010000312.1_pt1 | contig 12389 bp, 9 predicted proteins | sample 7062181 | NCBI WGS metagenome assembly JABAOH01 (sample SAMN14538630, study PRJNA623070) | marine sediment metagenome | biome: marine biome [ENVO:00000428]; feature: marine pelagic biome [ENVO:01000023]; material: deep marine sediment [ENVO:00002113]; isolation source: pool of 5 deep marine... | reverse complement strand
GAAATGTCAAACTTGAATTAGGAAAAAATGAGTCTAAATACTGGGCTGTATTTCCCTCAATTAAGTGTTATCCCATTGTGTTACTTGTTCAAAAGCCTGAGCAGGAATTTAAGCAGAAAATTACGTATCGAATTAGAATTTTAAAATGATTGCCACCATAAAACTAAAAAATTAGGAAAATAATAATGCTATTTAAAAGAGTAAAATTGTGTTCACTACAAATTACTTTTATCCTAATCGGAGTAATTCAATTATGCTATTGCTCAAAACCAACTGGCACCAAAGATTGTCCATAAAAATCTGGATAAATGATGAAATAGCTTTTCAAAGACGGAGAAAGAGAAGAGCTTTTTTCCAGGAAATAGCTTATGGACTTTATCAATTTCAAGATATGTTTAAAGTAGATTTAAAGCCGGGTGCCAATAAGATTTTGATCAAGAGACCTTCAATGAATGATGAATGTTTTTTTCCACTCAGACCAATAAATAAACAAGATACGAAAGTGAAAAATCTCTTATTTTCTCTGGAACTATTTGCGCCAGAGGTCAAAATGACGAAATGGTTATGTACTGAACCTTTCCGATATATAATCGGATAATTACGTGCAAATGAAAGGAAAACAATGAAAGAAAGTATTCATCTCATCTTCAAATCATTCGTAGTTTCTGTCTTGTTCTCGTTAATCGCAGTAAATATCTTAGATGCTCAGGAGACAGGTATCATTCAAGGTACTGTCTTTGACAAAAAATCAGGTGAAGCGCTTTGGAATGTCAATGTTACAATAATCGGCACAAACTCAGGCGCTGCATCTGACAAGAATGGTAAATTTCTCATCGAGAAAATCCCAGTTGGTGAATTCACACTTCAGTTTTCTGCCATTGGTTATGAAAAACTGTTGATTAAAGATGTCAAGGTTGAACCTGGTAAAACTGTAAATATTCAAGTGAAATTAGAGCCGACTGTAATCAAGACACAGGAAATTGTCGTGACGGGAACACGTAGTATCCATTCGTTGAAAGATGTCCCCGTAGAAACAAACCTTATCTCCGAAAAAGAAATTCGAGGAATTGGTCTACAAACACTAACAGATGCCATTCGCTGGGTTCCTGGAGTCAATATTTCTGGGGGCGCGCCGAATGGTGCTGCTCGAAGATTTACAGGAATGATTCACGGCTTACCTGCTCAGTACAGCATGATTCTTGTCGATGGTGAACGAGCAAAAAGTGAGCATATTCATACGGGTATCAATCTTAATTTAGTGCCCATGAACAGGATTGAAAGAATTGAAGTTGTGAAAGGTCCTGGTTCGGCACTCTATGGCAGCGAAGCTTTTGGTGGTGTTATAAACATTATTACAAAGACACTGACACAAGAACCAGTCACGAGTGCTGAAATATCTTATGGCAACTACAACACACAGAATATAAATCTAAGTCATGGTTCGAGCTTCGGAAAATTTGGATATTATTTTAATGGGAATCTGATCCGAACAGATGGTGTGCCCGATGCCAACGACATCAAATTTGATTATTTCCAAACCAATTTGCTTGGGAAGCTATCATACAAGATGACCGATAATAACCTCCTTAAATTCAATGTCCGATATTATGGCAATAAATACTTGAGGTCAGCGGGAAAGCCAAAAGTCAATGATACCTGGTTTGATATGGTTGGTCACTGGGAAAGCAAATTCAATGATAAATCAAATATCTCGACAGGACTTTCCTATTCGCAGTTTAAGGGAGAGTATCGTGACGATGATAACCGCACCATATTAGCAGACGCTGTATATCAAGGTGAATTTAACAGCAATAACACAATCACCACAGGAATTGAAATCCGTAATGAAAGATTTAGTCGGGATGCAACTCCACAGAGACAAACGGCTATCGCCAGCGCATTCATCAAAGATGAAGTTCAGTTGAGCACGCCGCTGACATACATCACCGCAATACGTGTGGATCATCATCCAAATGTGGGCACAGAATTCACGCCAAAATTTGGTGCCTTGTATAGATTAACCGTTGACACGGATATTCGTGCTTCTGTCGGAAAGGGTTTCAGGGCGCCTTCCCTGCAGGACATGTATGAAAAAGAATTCGATCATCAAACTTATTATCGTAATGGAAATCCCAACTTGAAACCAGAATACTCGTTAAACTACAATTTAAGTGTTGAACACCGTTTCAATGAATATATTTTAGCACGAGTTTCTGGATTCAGAAATGATTTTAAAGATATGATCATGGTCCTGGATACTGGTAATTCTTTAAATAGCAAACCTATTTTTAGAAGAGAGAATGTCAAAGAGGCGCTGGCACAGGGAATAGAATCGGAAATCAGGGTGAAAGTCGGTGAATTAAATGCTGTGCTCAGCTACACATATTCCGACACAAAGGATGATAACGATGATCCCCTTGCTTATTCACCCAAACACATGACTGTTTTCAGACTCTATCATCATGTAAGAAGCCTTACTCTCGGTACGATGCTTTCTGTCGAAGATGCCAGAAGTCGTTACTACAAACTAAGCAGTGAGGGACAGGGCAAATTGAAAGATTACACATTGGTTAACTTGAGCATTAATAAAAAAATTGTCGGGAATTTAATGGCGTTCTTCAGAGTCGAAAATCTGTTTGATCAGGAATTTGAAATATATGAAGATGGAAAATCACTTGCTGGATACGGCAGATCGTTCCTTGGCGGTCTTAAATTTAATTATTAAGGTATGGTATAACAATGTTAGAATTAATTAATTATGTTCCGATGTACCCTGTTCTTGGAAACCCTGATGACCATACGGACTACTATTTTCAATAGTTTTCACTTCCAAAAAATGAGATGTATTATCCCTTTAATTATGGTAACGCACATTTCATCGTGTTAGATTCCGATGATGATGACTTCCTGGAAGGAAGCGCAGATAGTGGGCGGTTAAAATGGCTAATTAAGAAAGAGATGGAATAATGATTAACAGCAGACCAGAAAAAAATATCAGTAGATAAGCTGAAAATTGAGATATATTCTAATCGAGAATTAATGGAAAAAACTGCTGTTTATAACGTAATTTGAATTAACATACAATTGAAAGGAACATTTCAGTGTTATATCCTCAAAGTAATCGTTGCAGAACAATGCTTGATCTTTCTGGATTATGGGAAATGAGAAAAGATCCTGATGATAGCGGTGAAGAAGAAGGATGGATAAATGGGTTTGAGTCTGAAACTTATATTGGTGTCCCAGGAAGTTGGAATGAACAGTTAGCGGAAATGGGGATGATGAATTACGTAGGTTCTGTATGGTACAAACTTTCATTTTGGATTCCTGACTATTTATTGAATAAGAAATTATTTATAAGATTTGGTTCAGTTGATTTTCATGCTAAAGTCTGGGTAAATGGGGCTTTTGCTGGAGAGCACAACGGAGGTTATTTACCTTTCGAATTTAATATAACCTCACACATTAAAAAAAGAGAGAAAAATATTTTAGTTGTTCGGGCAAATAATGAATTAACGCATGATACAATCCCACAAGGTGTCACTATAGAGGATTATGAAAAGTTTGGAAGAAATCGTGATCAAACCTACCCGACGACTGTATTTGATTTTTTTGCTTATGGTGGAATCCAAAGACCAGTAAAAATAATAGCCTTAAACAAATTTCATCTTAATAACATCAAGGTGGGAACAAAACTCGATGGTTCCACGGGAAAAATTAATCTCGAAGCAGAATGTAGTAACACATCTCATACAGCAATAGTGGAAATATCTTTATATGCAAATAATAAAAAACTAAAAAAGCTAACAGGTAGCTTAGATAATGAAATTATGAAAAAAGAATTGTTTATTCCGAACTGTCATGTTTGGAGTTCAGATGATCCATTCCTTTATGAACTTCAATTTGAACTTTTTGATGAAGGCGAATTGATAGATGAATATTACCTTGAAGTTGGTGTTAGAGAAGTTGAAATCGAAGGGTCAAAATTATTACTCAATGGAAAGCCAATTTTTCTTAAAGGATTTGGTAAGCACGAAGATTTCGCTGTTCTTGGAAAAGGATTGTCTTATCCATTGATAATAAAAGATTTCGAATTAATGAAATGGATCGGAGCGAATTCATTCAGGACTTCTCATTATCCGTATGCAGAAGAAGTCATGCAAATGGCTGATCGATTGGGTTTTCTAGTAATTGATGAGGTCCCCGCTGTCAGCTTGAATTTTAGACATGTAACGCCTAAAACTTTAGAAAATCATAAAAATTCCATAAGCGAATTAATATCGAGGGATAGAAATCATCCTTCAGTGATCTGTTGGAGCCTGGCAAATGAACCAGGCATCTGGGGTGAAGATGAAGCGGGATCGGATAAGGCCGAGAGTTACTGGGAAGATATTTTTAAATTTACACGTAATTTAGATTCATCTCGACCGCTTATTTTACCTGCTTGTATCGAGTGGAAGGATAAAGACCTTTCTTTTAAATTCTCTGATATTATTTCTATAAATCGATATTGGGGATGGTATGATGTCCCAACTGATGTAGATAAAGTAGAAGAATTTTTGAAAACGGAATTAATAACGCTATTTAAAAAATACAATAAACCAGTGTTCATATCAGAATTCGGTGCAGATACCATCGAAGGTGAGCATGCTACATTTCCTCAACTTTTTACGGAAGAATATCAGACAATGCTGATTATAAAATATTTTGAAGTCATTGAATCACTTCCCTTTACTATTGGTGAACATATTTGGAATTTTGCAGATTTTCGAACAGCTCAACATCATAGGCGTGTGATTCTAAATAAAAAAGGTATCTTTAACAGACAGCGTGACCCAAAGTCAGCAGCTTTTGCAATTCGTAAACATTGGCTTGAAAAGGGATAATCATGTTAGGGATTTCTGCTCTTGATTGGATTGTATTGATTGTATATTTTATAGGCATAACCATTTTAGGGTTATGGACTTATAAAAAAATTAAGTCATCTGGTGATTTTTTTATGGGAAATCGCCGGTTTGGCAAAATTTTAATGATTGCTCAGGCTTTTGGCGTTGGTACTCATACCGATCAGCCTGTTTCGGTAGCAGGTGCCTCTTATACAACTGGCTTAGCGGGAATTTGGTATCAATGGCTCTGGATGTTTACAACACCATTCTATTGGATCATCGCCCCAATATATCGTCGTTTACGCTATGTTACAATGGCGGATTTTTTTCAAGAACGGTACGGAAAATCATTAGCTATTTTTTACACGTTGATCGGTGTCCTGTATTTCTGTATGGATATCGGTATCATCCTCAAAGGGACTGGCATTACTATTGAAGGAATCACAGGTGGCGCCTTGACCGAAGGCCCGGTAATTTTAATAGCTACCGTATTTTTCGTTCTTTATGGTCTTGCTGGAGGACTTATTGCTGCTGCTGTGACTGATTTGATTCAGGGAGGGCTTATCCTGGTATTATCATTCCTTTTAATTCCGTTTGCTATCAATGCAGCCGGCGGCATGAGCGCTTTTCATCAGGGATTACCTGATTTTATGTTCAGCCTTGTAGCACCATATGAAATAACTCTTTTTTTCATTATCATGGCAGTATTGAATGGTTTGGTTGGTATTGTAATTCAACCCCATCACATGGCAATTGGTGGTGCTGGTAAATCAGAAGTGGCGTGTCGCACAGGATGGACTTATGGCAATTTTTTAAAGCGTTTTGCCACGATGGGATGGGCGTTCACCGGTGTTTTTGCAGCATTCTTATTTCCAGGACTTGTTATGGAAAATAGAGAATTAGCTTTTGGCATTGCCGCAAGGAATCTGTTACCAATAGGATTGGTTGGGTTAATGGTAGCAGCATTAGTCGCTGCCGTAATGTCAACATGCGATGCGTTTATGGTTCATGCTTCTGCTTTGTTTACGAGAAATGTTTATCTGTCTTATATTAATCCGAATGCCAATGATAAACAATTGTTAAGAGTTGGAAGAATTATTTCACTATTTATTGTCAGTGGAGGCATAGCGTTTGCCTTCACATTTCCCAGTGTTGTTCAAGGATTAATTGAAGTATGGAAAATAGCTGCCTATTTAGGATTGGCTTTCTGGTTTGGGGTAATCTGGAGACGAACAAATCGCTATGGCGCATGGGCGAGTGCGTTGATAATGGCTTCTATGTCTATATTTACTGGAAATTTCCTGGGTTGGCCATTACCCAATCAAATCGCTCTTTACTTACCAGTTGGAATTGTGGTCATTATCATTGTCAGTTTGTTAACTAAACCCGAACCTGAAGCAAAGTTGCATCAATTTTATATGCTTCTTGATACACCGGTTGGTAAAGAACAGAATTTAAGAGAAGCAAATGTAGAAATTAAGCTTGAAGGTATTTCAGAAAGTAAGAAGAGGAAAGCTATCAAGAGATCAAAGATTGAAAAGTATTTGACAACAAAAGAAGAAGATGATGGCTTATTGATAGTTGACTTATTATCCCTTGGTAAGAAATTTTCATGGCAAAGATATCGCACCGATATTTTCGGGTTTGTTGCGGCTGCGGTTCTAGCCCTATTTATTATTATATTATTGATTGTATTAGCCAGTATTGGTGCCTAAATTTTTAAGTAATGTTTATGGTTTAAAGTGATTTGTAATGAGAAAATATAAGAAATCATGAAAAAAGCTCGCAGTTCAAAGGTCTGTAAACGCCCAGAGTTAGTCAAACAACTCTATGCGGAATATCCGATCCAAGTTGATGAGTGGATTGTAGCGGCGGTTAGACGGGAACGAAGACCTTTGCTCTTTGAACCTACTTTGAAAAGGAGAGCAGCAAGTATGGTTTGCACCAGCTTTCCTCTTGCTCATTTCCACCAAATCAAAACCAATCCTGAAGCACCTAAAATACGAAAAGCTAACCTAAGAATTCAAAGAGTTCTCGATGAAGTAGCCATTGCATTAGTCTTTGATCCGTCAGGATCAATGGCATCAGGCAAGAGAGAAATAGTAGCTCAACAAAGTGCTGTAATCTTTTGCAAAGCACTTTGCTTTGCAGTACTCCCAAAGCTCAAATCTATCTATTCGGATTTAACGATATGCCTATTGTGATAAAAGGACGTCATCAACTATCACTGACAACAGTACTTCGAAGAATCCCGTTGGCATTGAAAGCAAAAGGTGGTACTGATTTCCCCTTGGCTTTGAAAGTTGCTATCAATCTGCTTGAAGAGTTTGCTGTCCACAAGAAGATCATTTTCATACTGACTGATTGAGACATAATAGGTTCTGACGATCCAATTGAACTTACAAAAGAAGCCGAGAGAAAAAACATTGAGATATTTGTGTTTGGAATGTAAGGAACTGCTGAGTTGGAATTGGTTAGAATATTTGGGAGGACCAAAGTTTTGAAAGTTGAATGTATTTCTGAAATAACTTTTTCAACTATAATATCTAATAAAAATTTCATTAAAGGAAAATAACTAACGTTTAACAACTTTCTAAGCAAAAAAACAGCAATGATACTGCCTTTAATTTTTCAACATGGAATTTAAGCTCTAATTAAAGTTCAAAGTTTGGGATTAGACAATACATAAACATTGGGTACGATAAGAAATATATTTATAATTTAAATTTTTTTATCATATTGTTATCTTCTTCAAATTTGAATGGGCATCTTTGCCATAGGTTTCTGTTTACCGTAAATAACCTGTACTGCCGATCGCAAGTTCTCTCTGCTACCAGCAGTGAATACTGTCAAAACCGTGGGGAAATCTTTTGGTGCTGCCATTTCGTAAGGATTATTCGTGATTACTACTACTGGCTTGCTTTTTTTATGTATTTCACGCACCAGGTCCGTCATAATTGATGCGGCTTTATGATAATAATAGTTAGTTGTGACGATGACGTCCGCCTCCTCAATTCGACGGAAAATTCGTTCTGAATCGTGTTCACTCGGCGTAAGCGGAATCTCAACTGAGCCGACATTGGGCGACATTTCGCACATTTCTTCCCAGAGCATTCCAGGATGGCAGGACATATTATTTGCCATTTGATGAGTTGAGAATACCTGCTCGACCAACAAAATTTTTTGCCTTGGATGCAATGGCAATAAGTTACCCTCATCTCGAATCAGCAGCACAGTTTTTTCTGCCGCCTCTTTTACAGTTTTCACGACGAATGGATCATCAATAGAATCAGTCGCCTTATCAGGATCAACTTTACCGCCACTTTTAGCCAAGCCCATATCCCAACGCATTCTCAAAATCCTGCCAACAGATTCATCCAGCCGAGATTCAGGTATACGTCCCTTTTTACTTGCATCCACAACGGCTTCGATAATACGGATACGAAGTGGACTCTCATCACGACATAAAATTAAATCGTTCCCAGCGATAATTGCTCGGATAATTGCTTCTCGCATTTCAAAACGCTGGATGATTCCTCCCATCATCATATTATCAGTTGTAATTACTCCCTTAAATCCTATTTCGTCACGCAATAATTCGGTAATGATTTTTTCTGATGTACTTCCAGGGATATCGGTCACACCCAGGGCGGGATACTGGCAATGAGCAGTCAATACGGCTGGAAGTCCTGCACTAATCAGGGCACGATAAGGGGCAATGTGAACTTCCTGCAAAGTCTTCAAATCCAGATCGACTACAGGGAGTCCCCAGTGTGCGTCAGCCACCGATTCACCACGCCCTGGAAAGTGCTTTCCAGTCGCAATTAAACCAGTTTCATGGAATCCTCTTAAACTCTGTTTAGCGAATTTTATGACATCTTCAGCATTATCGGAATAAGCCCTGGTACTTATCTCTGGATTTCTGGGATTTGTATTAACGTCCAGAACAGGTGAATGGATCATATTTGCGCCGAGCGCTCTGGCTTGCATACCGATAGCAACTGCGACTCGGTAAGCCAACTCAGGTTCGCCAGCGGCTGCGAAACCCATTGGATGTGGGAAAAGACGCTGACCGATAATCAAATCATCCGAGCCATTGCCTTCCTGGTCAATAGTAAAATGAATGGGGATACCTAAACGCCGATCAAGTGCATAATCACGTAAACGATTCAATACCTGGGTATATTCCTTTGGAGTACAGGCGACGCACTGTGTAGGATTAGCATAATCACGGTTTAATCCCTGTGGTAAATGAAGAGAACGATACACGGATTCATTCGGCTTTGTCCCTGGCTTTATATCATGAAAAAGGGTTTGAGTTCGAAATTTTAAACAGATTCGTAATCCGCCTACATGATATTTATTAATCAACTCAATAACATCAGGGGTGATAATTGGACCTGCAAAACCAAAAACCATCATCTGCCCGACTTTCTGCTCCAGACTCATTTTACCAAGTAAATCATCTACCCATTTTTCTCTTGCTGTTGACATTTCTGGTCCTCCTAGTTTATATAGAGATTATTTCATTTTACCTTCAAATACTCGAAATCCTTCACATGTCCTCCTACCTTGCGCTTGGCATGAAGTACATCGTAATTTGTCTTTGCGACCATATCTATAAAAGGTTGATAGGGATCGTTTTGATCGTTTACAATACCAGCGTTACGTCCCCGATACCGACCGACTGGTCCATAGCCATTGCCCCATTTATAAAAATGTGCTCCTACCATGTAAGGTAAATACGCCCAGGACATCATGGTACGGCGATAAGCCTCACCTCGTTCTTTCATTGTGCCAACAATCTTACCTCCCCAATAATCCAGCGGAATGTTGGACTCATTCGCGTGAAACGAAAATTCACCAATTAATAAAGGACGTTTTGTTTTTTCGTAAAGGTACTGGAGTAAAGCCATTTGATCCGGGCTGTAGGAACCGCCTGACTCTGCATAAAGGTTAGTACATACAATGTCATACTTACCAAAAAGATCAATAAAATTATCCACTCGTTGAAGTGCTTTGGTTTTGTTACCAAGGGCAAATCGATTACTGATAATAAGATGGTCTTTATCATATTTATGGATGGTTTCCACAGTGAAATCAATGTAGGCCTTCACCAGATGACGCACAAAAGCCTTAAGGTCTTTTTCACAGTCAGATGTCGGTTGTTGATCGGGAATATTTTTTTCGATGTCATCAAAATTTTTGTATTGATATTTCTTTTCTTTCATAGACCATTTCTGGTTGAGTTTTTCAATATTGCTAGAGTAACGTTGCTTTAACCATTGAACAAACTCTTTACGACAGTATGTGCTATGCAGATAGCTGGTTAATTTTTTAAAATTAATCTCATTATCGACGAAATAGCCGACCAGCCAGGATATACCTTGATAAAGAGACGTTATTTCTTTTACATTTTCTTCAGCGTGGAGACGCCAATCCGGATTAAATGGATCGACCATGGCATGTTCGCCAAAATCATTGACCATTCCCTGACGATTCCGAAGGCTATATTCTTGATCTCCCACCGTGGTAAATCCGATAAAATGAAACGATGGAAATGGTTCTTCTCCTTTGGCAATTAAACGGTTATTTAACTCATAAAATGCTGGTCCTGACCAGGAACCCGAAGTGGTGAAATTCCATTCACGAAGTCTCGGAATTTGATCTTCCATGTAGTAAGATTGATTTCCACCGTACTTTTCCTCGACGAGTTTGCTAAGAGTTGGATTTTCCCAGAGTATGTTGCCAATGCTCTGAATGCCAATACTCCAGGTCAGCTCCCCCCCAGGGTTCACCAGCCACCATACCCCATTGACTTCTTCCACACGGTAAAATCCAGTGGCTTTAACACGAGGCTGTTCTTCAACCGTTTCTAGATCGGGGATTTTTTGAATGTAAGGCGGCTCCAATTCAGCGGCTTCTTCAAGAGTTAATGCCCGTACAGATATATCATCGACATAAACGATACCAGTATTGATCAAACGAATGATAATCCGCATCTTAGCTTGCCCCTTTCGCGGCCGAATATAGACCTGTTTATGACGCCATCCTTTGACTCCAAAATCCGAAGACCGAATATTCCGATCCTCTGATCTTGCAGAGACGATTTGTTCATAGCCTAAACATTTATCGTTTGCATCCAGAATTGAAAAGACAATCCGAACAAAATCATGATAGCACATGCCAGTGTTTTCAATGAAAGCTTCTGCCAGATAAGCGGTGTTGGGTTCAAGTGCGAAATCCTCAGAATACCAGGCAGGAAATGCAGGCGCATCAGACAGAAAGATGCTTCGTTTTCCAGTATGCGCCACATCCTCTGCAACTCCCCAACCCTGTTCTTTTGGCAAGTACCCACGAGAGTAAGCAGCAACTATTTTCCATCCGTTTGGGATATTGACTTGATATTCAGGTGGGTCTGTTTCTAAGGCTGGACGGGCTGCGATAAAATTTATGGGTGGAATAGAAAGGGTTACTTCTTCAAAACTGGGATTGGGAACGAGATTCGGACCTATAGCAAAGGGTTGTGAGGCATCCAACCATATCATTAAAATTAGAATCAAGCATAAAATTAAAGTTCGTTTCATGGCTTATACTCCTTAATTTCATTCAATTATAAATTTCTTCGTTTAATTAGCTTAAGATTCTCAGACAACTTCTGTCAGCATGTCAAAACAACTTTCTGCTCGCCTTCCTCCACATCACCTAATTTTACAGTCACTGATTTCCCATCATAAAAAGCAATAGTTACTCGACGTCCTTCACATATACAATTTACAATCAAACTCAGCTCTGATTCTACATTAAAATGAGCTGGACGACCAATTACTTCACAAACCAAAATTTTTTGTGCTATTATGGATTTACTCGTTTTCACATAAGGCAGACAGGCATATTTACCCTGTGGATTCATCCCTACTGAACGACTTGTCCCTACTTCATCATATCCCAAAAGCCCTCGAACACAGCACTGCGCTTTTTTTGTTTGGACACTCACCCAATTTTCCCCGTTTGTAATTAATGGGGATTGCTCGTCATAAGCCAATGAATAGCCACCTTCATAAACCAGCGGTCTATTGGGGCTAATTACCCAGTGGATACGAATTTGATGGTCGTCCTTCATCACAATAGCGGTCTCGACGCGACTGTCACGTTTCATTCCATATCGTTCGCCAAAGGGATAATGGTAAGAAATCGCAATATGATCTGAAATGTACAATGAATAGACCCTTTCACGATGACTAAACCCACGTTTTTCTTCGTAAAGGCTGATCATATTCCCACAAGATAGGCAATCCTCAGTCGGACCAATATCATGAAACAGATGGCTGGAGTATGCAAATTTGTTATAATGATAATCCGATGCTGGATTTTTCCAGTCAGTTGGTCCGTTGACATAGGAGTCACTGCCCTGATTAATCAATTGAATATGTCCAGTCTCTTTATGTCCCTGTACCAGGAAACCAGGCACTTTATGGCTGATACAGTAATCCGATTGTTCTACTG
>JABAOH010148368.1_pt4 | contig 12391 bp, 15 predicted proteins | sample 7062181 | NCBI WGS metagenome assembly JABAOH01 (sample SAMN14538630, study PRJNA623070) | marine sediment metagenome | biome: marine biome [ENVO:00000428]; feature: marine pelagic biome [ENVO:01000023]; material: deep marine sediment [ENVO:00002113]; isolation source: pool of 5 deep marine... | reverse complement strand
CGACACCGAGACGTTGATTGCCTGGTCGGCGAGGACCTCTTTGACGGCAGTAGCCGAAAGCCGCTCGGTGACGAAGGTGACGATGCCGCACTTCTCCGCCCCGAGGTCGGTGACCCGGACCCCCGGAAGGTCGGTCAGCAATTCCCGCAGCAGATCGGCCAAGGTCCGTACGAAGTGGGCGATGGTGTCCAGGCCCATCGAAAGGGCGTATTCGATCGCCGTTCCCATGCCGAGCCGCCCCGCCACGTTGCCCTCCCAGTTCTCGAAGCGGCGGGCGTCGTCACGGATGCGATAGCCGTCGGCGGCCGTCCATTCGGCGGCCTGAAGGTCGAGCAGAGGGGGCTCGAGCTCGGTGATCAGTGGGCGGCGGACATGCAGGAAGCCCACCCCGCGCGGGCCGCGCAGGTACTTGCGGCTGGTGCCGGCCAGCATGTCGCAGCCGATCTCGGTCACGTCGACCGGCATCTGGCCCACCGACTGGCAGGCGTCGAGCAGATAGAGGACGCCGTGGTCTCGGGCGATCCGGCCGACGGCGGCAGCAGGGTTGACCAATCCGCCGTTGGTGGGCACATGAGTGATCGAGACCAGCCGGACGCGGTGATCCATCATCTCCTCCAACGCCGCCACCGAGATCTGTCCCGCGTCGTCGTTGGGCACCGCCTCGACCACGGCGCCGGTTCGCTCGGCAACCTGCAGGTAGGCGATGTAGTTGGAGGCGTACTCGGCCCGAGAGGTCAGGATCCGGTCTCCGGGCTCGAACGCAATCGAATAGAAGGCCATATCCCATGCTCGAGTGGCGTTCTCGACGATGGCGACTTCCGCGGGATGGCAGCCGATCAGCGCGGCGACCAACCCGTAGACCCCGGCCAGCTCGTCGGCGACCTCGGCTTCGGCCTGGTAGCCGCCGATCTCGGCCTCGAGTCGCAGGTGCTCCACCACTCGATCGAGCACTGGTTGAGGCATCAGCGATGCCCCGGCGTTGTCGAAGTGGAGCACTCGCTGGCAGCCCGGCGTTTCCCGTCGGGCCCGCGCCACATCGATCATCATGGGATGAGCCGTCCCTCCATTCCGCCGGCGACCGTGACTACTGCTCCCGTCACGTGTCCCNNNGCGGTATCGATGCCTCTCTCGCCGATCATCCGGGTCAGCGTCCAGCCCGGAGCCACGGCGTTCACGCGGACCCCGTCTCCGATACGGGCCGCCTCGTTCTTGGCGCTGAGGAGCAGCCCGGTGAGGATGCCCCCTTTGGCGGCCGCGTAGTCGGCGTGCCCGGCTTCACCGAAGATGCCGGCGGTCGAGCCTACAAGAACGAGAGATCCCGACTCGGTGACTGTGGCATGGCGCAGGAATGCCCTGGCAGTGAGGTAGGCGGCAGTGAGGTTGGAGCGGATAGTCCCCTCCCACCGTTCCAGAGGCAGTTCCCAGATCGGGAGGTCTTCGGACGGCCACGCTCCGGCATTGGCGATGCAGACGTCGAGCCGACCGAGTGTATGCACCGCCGCGGGCACCAGGGCATCGGCCTCGGATTCGACGGTGAGGTCGGCTCTGAGCGCCACCCCGTCGACCTCGGCGGCGAGGAGTTTGGCCTCTCGTTGCGAGGTGCGATAGTGGATGGCCACCTTCGATCCCTCGCCGGCGAAGGCCCGCACCAGCGCCTGCCCGATTCCACCGGCAGCTCCGGTGATCAGCACCCCTTTTCCGTCGAGCCCGGTTTCCATTGCGGGAGTGTATGCAGCGAGGGTGGTTCGGCGCCCGGGCCTTGCTACTGTCGCCGAGCCCGACGGAGGTGAACGTGGAACTGCCCCGGACGCTGAAGGACCTGCTCGACGGCCCGAATATGGCCGTCGTGGCCACGCTCATGCCCGACGGATCCCCTCAATGCTCGACGATTTGGATCGAGCGGGATGGGGATTTGATCACCTTCAACACCGCCGAGGGGAGGACCAAGGTCGACAACCTGCGGCGAGACGGCCGGGTGGCCATTGCCGTCCACGACGCCGCCGACCCTCTGGTCGCGGCCTCCCTACGAGGGCGGGTCGTAGGGATGAGCCATCAAGGTGCTGATGAGCAGATCGATCGGCTGGCCGGCAAGTACCTGGGACTGGACGTCTATCCGTGGCGGACGCCGGGAATGCAGCGGGTGTCGGTGACGATCGAAGCGGACTCGGTGTCCCTCCACTGACGCTCGGCAAGGACGTTGCCCCCGAGCCGACCGGCCCGCTGGACCATGATCTACCGCCACCTCCCAGTCCTTCCGAGGGTCCGGGCGGCCCGCCGCGGATCCGGGCATCTCACTCGCCCCAGCTCCCGATCGGTCCTTCCGGGTTCACATAGACCCCAATCTCTTGGTAAGGGATCGATATCGTCGGAGCCCCGAATACGCCCGGCCCGATCTCCAGCTCCTCGAAGCTCATCTCGAAGGCCGCCGGCCCGAGTGCCCAATGGGGGGAGATGAGCAGCTCATCATCGGAGACCCAGGCCGCCAGCGCCTCGACATCCCCGTCGTACAGCTCGTCGATGATGTGTTGACGGGCCAGGGCGTCCAGCGCGAATCCGAACTCCGAGCCCCCAAAGACGTCTGAGAGCTCGAGTGGCCGACCGGTGGTGAGATCGAAGTTGAACGTATCCACGGCCGCCAGGGGGTTGGCGGCGCCCGAGCTGTAGAAAGTCTCGTCGAAGCGAATACTGAGGACCCGGGGGTTGAGGGTGCGGACGTCGTATGTGATGGCTATGAAGCTGGGCGGCTGGGCGGCCGGATCCACCCCTTGCTCGGCGAGGAGATCCAGGTAATCGGCCTGGTCCACGACGAAACCTGTCTCGAGCGTCTCGACGTGGTTGGCCAGTTCACCGTTGATCCTCTCCTGTATCGTTTCATCGGGTAGGCCCTCGAGTTGCGGGATCGTCACCAGGACGTCGATGTAGGGGGCGATGACCTCGATCGCTTCGGGGGAGAGGTCTCCGTCGGCAGTCAATTGGTTGCGCTCTCGGCCAATGATCTGGAGCTGGAGTGAGGTCGTCGGCGGCGCCGTATCGATGGGTGCAGCGGTCGTGGTCGGTCCCTCGGTCGTCTGCTGCTGGTCCGCGGCCGGAGCGGCAGTGGTCGGTGGGGCGAGTGGTGTCGTGCTCGTCTCGGCCGAACGGCCGCATGCCGCAGCGAGGAGAGCGAGCCCGACGAGCGGCGGTAGCGTTTGGCCCAGCATTGCGGCGGCCAGCCTAGGGCGGCGTGTACCCCCCATCCTGGGACCCGATCGCAGCGCCGAGCGAGGTCATTCCTCCAAGAATCCCTGCTCTCGCATCCACTCGTCGTTGAAGATCTTGCTCAGATAGTTGCGTCCGCTGTCGGGGAGCAGGACGACGACGAGGTCGTCGGTCCGCTCCCGAGCCACCCGGAGTGCTCCCTCGACGGCCATGCCGCACGAGCCTCCGACGAGCAGTCCCTCCATTTCAGCCAAGTGTCTGGTCATTTTGAACGCGGCTGCGTCGGATACGGTCTCGTAACGGTCCACCACCGATCGGTCGAAGGCTTCAGGCCAGAAGTCCTCGCCGACGCCTTCGGTGAGATAAGGGTGCACCCCCTCTTCGTCCTCAGCGGTGTAGATCGAGCCTTCGGGGTCGATGCCGACCACCGTTATCGAGGGCTTCATCTCCTTGAGATAGCGGCCCGCTCCCGAAATGGTTCCGCCTGTGCCGATCCCGGCGGCAAAGACTGCGATCTCGCCGTCCGTCTGGTTCCAGATCTCGGGACCGGTGGTGGCGTAGTGAGCCTCGGCGTTGGCCGGATTCGAGTACTGATCGGGCCGGTAGGCCCCCGGGGTGTCCCGGGCCAATCGCTCGGCGACTGAGTAGTACGAGCGCGGATCCTCGGGCGGCACGTCGCTGGGACAGAGGACCACCTCGGCGCCGTAGGCACGCAAGAGATCCTGTTTCTCCTTCGATTGTTTGTCGGCCATCACGCAGATGAGCCGATAGCCCTTCAGCCGAGCGGCCATGGCCAGGCCGACGCCGGTGTTGCCACTGGTAGGTTCGACGATCGTGCCCCCCGGGTGGAGCAGATCGAGTTCCTCTGCTCTCTCGATCATGGGGAGGCCGATGCGGTCTTTGACCGATCCTCCCGGGTTGAGGTATTCCAGCTTGGCTACGAGGTTTCCGGCCGGATGGATCCGCCCCAGCCTGACTAGAGGGGTGTTTCCGACCGCCTCGGCGACGTTTGCGAATACGTCCACGATGCTCCAGGCTAGGCACCGCGCTGCTTCTGCTCGGTGCCACCACAGCGGAATACGGCGAGGCCGGGTCCGGTTGAGGCGGTCGGCGGGACCACCCACCCCGGGTGGGGTGGGAACCCGACAGGCGCGAGGAGGAGCGGCATGAAACAGGGTCACAAGCGGTCGGCTCTCAATCGCCTGAAGACGGTGCGCGGCCACCTCGACGGCGTGATCGACATGGTCGAGGAGGAGCGCTACTGCCCCGACATCATGAAACAGGTGTCGGCGGTTCAGGGTTCACTCGAGAAGGTGAATCGGATCCTCCTCCAGAACCACGTCGAGACGTGTGTTCTCGAAGGAGTCGCGGCGGGAAGGTCCGAACAGATCGTCGATGAGCTTTTGGAGACCTTGAAGTACACGCCGGCGGTGACCGGGCCGGCCAAAGGAGCACGATGAGAAGAGAGAAGCTGTCGGTACCCGAGGTGCATTGCGACCACTGCAAGTCTTCAATCGAGGGAGCGGTGGGAGCTTTGCCCGGTGTGGTGCGCGTCGAGGTGGACATCGAGGGGCGGAGCGTCGACGTCGACTACCGGGACGATGACGTCGAACGACGGGCCATCATCGATGCCATCGAGGAGCAGGGCTACGTCGTAGCCGACTGACCCCAACACGGATGAGCGATCAGCCCACTACCCGGCTCTTCGACGTCGAAGGGATGACCTGCGCCTCGTGTGCCTTGCGCATCGAGCGCATCCTGGCGCGCCAGCCAGGGGTCGACGAGGCGGTCGTCAACTTCGCCGGCCAGGAGGCCAGGGTGGTCTTGGACCCCGAAAGCGGCGACGTCGAGCAATTGAAAGAGGCCGTTCAGCGCATCGGTTACGAGATCTCTCTCGCCGCTCCCCAGGCGGAGCGGGCCACCCCGGGAGAACGCTATGCGGCCGAGACCGCCTACCAGCGTCGCAACCTGGTGGCGGCTGCGGCGTTCACGATTCCGTTGTTCCTCCTCAGCCTGGTCGGCGGCGATTCGACGGTGGCTCGCGTCTCACAGTGGTTGCTGGCCACCCCGGTCGTGTTCGTTTTCGGCCGGCAATTCCATCGCGCCGCCGCAAAGCGGTTGCGCAGCTTGGCTGCCAACATGGACACGCTCATCTCGATGGGCACCTTGGCCGCCTACTTCTATTCGGTGTGGGCGATCTTTGCGAAGGAGTCGCTGTTCTTCGAGACGGCGGCCGTCATCGTCACGTTGATCCTCACCGGCCGCTTTTTGGAAGCTCGCGCCAAAGGCCGAGCCTCCAATGCCATCGGAAAGCTTCTCGAGCTGGGAGCCAAAGAGGCGACGCTGCTGCGGGACGGGGTCGAGGTGGCTGTTCCGGTCAACCGCGTGGTGCCCGGCGACCTGATGGTGGTGCGCCCGGGAGCCAAGATTCCCACCGACGGACGGATCACGGAGGGACGCTCTTCTTTCGACGAGAGCATGTTGACCGGGGAGTCGGTTCCGGTGGACAAGGGCCCGGGCGACGATGTGTTCGGAGCGACGATCAACCAGCAAGGCCGGGTCGTCGTGGAGGCCACCCGGGTGGGCACCGACACCGCTCTCGCCCAGATCGTGCGCCTGGTCGAGGAAGCTCAGGCCACCAAGGCTCCGGTGCAGCGCCTGGCCGACCGGGTGTCGGGGGTCTTCGTTCCGGCGGTGATCCTCATCGCTCTGGCAACCTTCGCCGGCTGGCTGATCTCCGGCTCCGAGCCGTCGGCGGGGTTGCGCAATGCAGTGGCGGTGCTGATCATCGCCTGCCCGTGTGCGCTGGGCCTGGCCACTCCCACTGCCATCATGGTCGGCAGTGGCCGAGGCGCCGAGTTGGGCATTCTCTTCAAGGACGCCGAGGTCTTCGAGGAAGCTCGGGCCGTCGACACGGTGGTCTTCGACAAGACCGGCACCTTGACCAAAGGTGTGATGTCGCTGGCAGAGATCTACGTCGAGCGAGACCAAGAGCTGTTTCTGCGCTTGGTGGCCAGCGTCGAGGCCGCCAGTGAGCACCCGGTTGGTCGGGCGGTCGCGTTGGGGGCCGAGGAGCAGGGTGTCGGGCTCGCCCCGGTGGAGGACTTCCAGGCCCTTCCCGGCCTGGGGGTGCGGGGCACGGTCGACGGGCGGAAGGTGTTGGTCGGGAAGGCCAAGCTGATGGCCGATGGGGGGACGGCGATCCCCGACCGTTTCCTCGAGGCCCTTTCCGACATGGAGAATCGGGGAGAGACGGCGTTTCTGGCCGGATGGGACGGTGAGGTTCGCGGCGCCTTGTCGGTTGCCGACACGGTTCGACCCACGTCGGCCGGCGCCGTGCGCCGGCTCGGAGCTCTCGGTACGCAAATCGCGATGATCACCGGGGACAATCGCCGCACTGCTGAAGCCATAGCCGCCCGGTTGGGAATCGAGCGGGTGATGGCGGAGGTGCTCCCCGCCGAGAAGTCGGGCGAAGTGGCGCTGCTCCAGGAGGGCGGAGAGCGGGTGGCCTTCGTGGGCGATGGCGTCAACGACGCTCCCGCGTTGACGAAAGCCGACCTGGGAATGGCGGTGGGCACCGGTACCGACGTCGCCATAGAGGCAGGGGACATAGTGCTGATGTCGGGAGATCCGGCGTTGATACCCAAAGCGCTGGAGCTGGCGCGGGCCACGTTCCGGACGATCCGCCAGAACCTGTTCTGGGCGTTCGCCTACAACACTGCGGCGATCCCTCTGGCGGTAGCCGGCCTCCTCAATCCGATGGTCGCTGCCGGAGCGATGGCGTTCAGCAGCATCTCGGTGGTGACCAACAGCTTGCGGCTACGCCGCTTCACCTCGGCCGAGTGACATCACCTGGATCGGCGAGCGGCTACGAGGTACCGCTACCCTCGGCTCGTGGATCCCATTCACCGGTTCGACAAACCGGAGCTCCGCCGGCCCAGAGCGCTTGTGGCCATGGAAGGCTGGGGAGATGCCTGCGATGCCGCTTCCGGTGCCCTGGCGTATGTGCTGGGACAGCATGAGTTGGAGCCCTTTGCCATCATCGATCCGGAGGAGTTCTTCGATTTCCAGGCTCGTCGGCCCCTGGTCGAGGTGGATGAAGGTGGGACTCGCGCGCTGACCTGGCCGGTGACCCGGGTTTTCGCCGTGCCGCAACCCAAGGAAGCCCACGATTTGGTGGTCGTGCTCGGAGAAGAGCCCAACTTGCGCTGGAAGACCTTCGCTCGGCACGTGATCCAGGTGCTCACGGACGTAGGTGTGGAGCAAGTGGTCACCCTGGGCGCCTTCGTCGGCCAGGTAGCTCATACGGTCCCGGTACCGATCATCGGTGTTGCCACCGACCCGGCGGTCGTGGCCGACTACGCCCTCCTCACCTCCCGCTACGAGGGTCCCACCGCGGTCCTGAGCGTGATCCTCGAGGCATGTCGGGAAGCGGGCATACCGGCCGTGTCGCTGTGGGCGGCGACTCCTCACTACTTGGCCGCCAATGCCAATCCCAAGGCGATGCTGGCGCTCCTCAACAAGGCCGCCGAGATCCTCGATGTTGCTGTGGACACCGNNGAGCAGGCTCCCGAGGCCGCTGGAGAAGGCGTCGAGGTGGCCGGGGAGCAACTGATCGCCGACATCGAGCAGTTCCTGCGAAACCAGCCGTAGCCGGGTCAGACGAGGTCGGCTACCACTTCAAAGAGCCGATCGACATCCTCGGGAACGCTGTAGACATGGGGGGAGATGCGGATCGAGTCGCTTCGCAGGCTGACGTGGACGTCGGCCCTGGCGAGCTCCTCTCCCAGGCCGGCCGCTAGGCCGGCGGGCATCCGGACGCCGATCAGGTGAGGCCCCCGTCGACGGGCCGGCACCGGTTCCAGGCCGATCCTGGTCGCATGTCGCTCCACGCGGGCGGTCAGCACCTCGATGTAGTCGCCGATGGCTTTGGAGCCCCACGCCAGGATCTGGGAGAGGGCGGCGATGGCCATAGGGGCGAGTACGAAGTTGCTCCGTTCCCCGACGTCGTACCGGCGGGCCCCCGGTTGGTAGTCGTTCCGATAGTCGACGAGACGGGCGAAGTCCTCGCTGCCGGAACGGGTGATCCAATTGAACTCCAGCGGGACCCCCATGCGGCGCTCGGGTGAGGCATACAGGTAGCCGAAGCTGTAGGGCCCGAGCAGCCATTTGTATCCGACGGCGACCAGGAAGTCGGGTGCCACGGAGGCCACGTCGAAGGGGACGGGTCCGAGAGATTGGGTGGCGTCGATGACGAAGGCTGCTTCGACGGCTCGGGCAGCTTCTCCAACGGCGGCCACGTCGACCAGGCTGCCGTCGGTCCAGTGGCAGATGGGCACGGCCACCACGGCGGTCCGCTCATCGATGGCATCGAGCACCGACGCGGCCCAGTCGAGGTCCGCCGGTCTGGGGACGGTGACGATTCTGGCGCCCGTGACCTCGGCCAGTCTTCGCCACGGGTACACGTTGGATGGAAACTGTTCGGCAAGGACGACGATGGCGTCTCCCCGGCCTACCGGACAGTTGGCGGCGGCGATGCCGATCCCGTACGAAACCGACGGCATGATGGCCACGCCGTCCGGATCGCCGCCGATCAACTCGGCGAAGAGCCGCCGGATTTGCTCGCCTTCGGTAAAGAAGTCGTCGGCCGTGACGTTCCACGGTCGTGCCTTGCGGCCCACCGCAGCTTGCCCGGCGGCGGTAACCGATCGGAGCTGAGGCGACAGGTACGCGGCGTTGAGATAGGCCACCCGGTCGGGGAGCTCGAATAGNNGGGAGCTCGAATAGGTGCCGCTGGGAGTCCATGGAGGCAACTCCTGATCAGGGTACGGGTTTCGGTGGGGTCGCAGATTCCCTTCCCGGCCCTCGTGCTCGGGGAAGCCGCAGGTCAGGTCTTCCGCTTGTGGCGGTTGGCGCGCAAACGCTTGCGGTACTTGTGCTTGCTCATCTTCTTGCGCCGCTTCTTGATGAGCGAACCCATGCTCACCTCATGTCCTACGGAGGCCCGACCGCGCCGGCGCGGGGGCCGACGATGCCATAGCTTGGTGGCTCCTGGGCCGGACCGCAAACGCCCACAGTAAGGTAGCGGCGGTGGGACCCATTATCGGCATCACAACGCGCCAGCGCGAGGTGCAGAGCTCGGCCGGAACCAGTCCGACGCACACTCTGAACCGCTCCTACACACTGGCGGTGGAAAGGGCCGGAGGAATCCCGATGTTGCTGACCACTCAGGATCCGGCCGCGGTCCCCTCGATTGCGTCCCGTCTCGATGGGGTGATCTTCAGCGGCGGAGGCGACATCGTGCCCGATGTCTACGGCGCAGCGGACCACGAGACGCTTTACGGTTTGGAGCCGGCCCGGGACACGTTCGAGTTCGCGCTCGTACGAGAAGTCCGCCAGCGAAAGCTACCCACCTTGGCCATATGCCGCGGCATGCAGGTGACCAACGTCGCCCTCGGCGGCACGCTGATCGTCGACATTCTCAGTGAGCTTCCGGGGGCCCACGACCACTTCCTGTCTGGGGATGCGGTGTACGAGACACGCATCACCGTGACCCTCGACACGGACAGCCGGCTCGCCAGACTGTTGGGCGAGCACCGGTTCGATGTCAACTCGATTCACCACCAGGCCGTGCTCGATCTGGCCCCGGGCCTCCGAGCGGTGGGCTGGGGAGACGACGGCGTCGTCGAAGCTCTCGAGCACGAGGACGACGACTGGCCCTTCGCCGCGGTCCAATGGCATCCGGAGTACCTGAGCGAGAAGGGCGATGTGTACGCCCTTCGCCTCTTCGAGTCCTTGGTCGAAGCGGCCGCCCGCTAGAGGAGCCCGGAGGCCGCTACCTCGGGGGTCACCACCCGTCCGGCGTCGCCCAGCACGCTCGATAGGGCGGACACGACCGAAGGGCGTGCTTCGGCCACGGTCAGCGCCAGCACTGAGGGGCCCGCTCCACTCCAGCATGCGTGTAATGCCCCGGCACCGCGGGCCGCATCGATCAGGTCGGCGGTGATCGGGGAGAGGGTGCTGCGGTGGGGCTCGTGGAGCTCATCTCCGGCCGCCGCCGCGAATGCAGCGGGATCGCCGCTGCGCAGCCCCTCGACGAGGAAGACGGCCCGGGCGACGTTGCGGGCCGCGGCGGAGTGGGTCACCTGGGCCGGAAGGGCGCGCCGAGCCTCGTCTGTGGACAGCCGGTATGCCGGAACGGCCACCACCGGCATGAGGGTTGAAGCCAGGGGGAGAGGGCGGACGTGCCGGTCGGCCACCGCCACCAGGCCGCCGAAGACCGCTGCGGCGGCGTTGTCGGGGTGTCCGTCGAGATGGGCCGTGATGTCGAAGATGCGGTCCGATTCGGGTTTCCGGCCTTGATGGCGGGCGACTGCGGCGGCTACGGCCGCAACCAGAGCGGCGCTCGAACCCAGGCCCCGTGCGATGGGGATGCCGGTGGCGATGGACACGTCGAATTCTCCAACCGCTCCAGCTTGCTCGGCGGCAGCGGCAATCAGGCGAAGGGCGTTCTCTTCCACCTCCTTGCCGTTGGAGGTCGCTTTCCAGGAATCGGCTGTTTGGAGCGTCACCGTGCAGCGCAACTCGAGCGCCAGCGCCAGGCAGTCAAAACCGGGACCGAGGTTGGCGGACGAAGCGGGTGCCGAGGCGCGTCCGATCACAGCGTCTGGCGCTCGACGAAGACGAATTGGGCGGCCGGCACCGCCTCTCGGATGGCGGCCTCCATCCGGTCCACGGCCTCCTCGACTTCGGCGGTGGTCAGGCCTCGCTCGAAGTCGGCCTCCATGTTGACGAGGATCTTGTCGGCTCCTATCTGCATCGTGAGCAGGCGCCCGATGCTGGAGACCTCGGGCACCGCCAGCGCCGCCGCCCGTATGGCCGAACGGTCCTCTCGACTGGCCGCCTCGCCCACCAAGAGCGCTTTGGTTTCGAAAGCGAGCACCCAGGCCGTCAGTGCCAGCAGCACTCCAATGGCGAGCGAAGCTGCGGCATCCCAACGTCCATTGCCGGTGACGTGAGCCGCCACTACCCCGGTGGCTGCTATGAGGACCCCGACCATTGCCGCCGTGTCCTCGAACAGCACCACCAGAAGCGCCGGATCCTTTCCCTCACTGATGCTGCGGCGGATGCTCCGTCCTCCCCGGGTGCGATTGAATTCGCGCATCGCCGGACGGTAGGCAATGACGTATTCGAACAACGCGGCCAGTCCGAGGACCACGAGGTTGAGGACCAGGTTCTCTGGTTCCTCGGGATGCAGCAGCCTCTCCCATCCGTGGAGGATCGAGACGACGGCCCCACCGACGAATAGGAAGACGGCCACCATGAAGCTCCAGAAGAAGACCTCCTTGCCGCGGCCAAACGGGTGGCGGGCATCGGCGGCATAACGGGAGACGGCAGTGCCCCTCAGCAGGAACAACTGGTTTCCGGTGTCGGCGACCGAGTGGAAGGCCTCGGCCAGCATCGCCGAGCTTCCCGAGATCCCTGCGGCCACGAACTTGAGGACGGCGATGAGCGAGTTGGCCAACAGGGCCAGGAGAACGAGGACGCGGGACTCGGTGGCCATCGGGGATGTGAGTCTACGGACCCGTGGGCGTGCTCCCGGTGCCATACCCGGCTTTCCGGGCGGGGCCACCCGGTCGCCTCGCTGAGGCAATCGGTCGGATGCTCCCTAGGCCCCGCTTTGGGTGATCGTCACCAACGCCGTGGCAACGCCCCCATTGCCGTCGCTCGCAAGATAGGTGAAAGTGTCCGGGGCGCCGTCCCAGGCGGCGGGAGGGTCATAGGTGCATATCGTGCCGGCCCCGGCCGTGCAATCGACCGAGCCGCCCAGGGCCGAGGCGGCGTCGAACGTCGCGACCACCAGTGGGTCGCCGTCTGCGTCGAAGTCGTTGTCGAGGACAGCAATGTTCACCGAGTTTCCGGCATCGGTGGTGGCTTCATCGTTGTCGGCCACCGGGGGGTCGTTGACGGGATGCACGGTCACGTCGACGCGCCCGTTGCGGCACACGCCGTCGGTGTCGCACACCGAGTACTTGAAAAAGTCGCTCCCGTTGAAGTCCGGGTCGGGCGTATAGGCGACTCCGGATCCGCTGATCACCGCGCTACCCCAGTTGGCATCGTCCCATACGGTGAGCGTCGAAGGATCGAGGTTCTGGTCGAAGTCGTTGGTCAGAACGGGCACAACCACCGCAGT
>JABAOH010013892.1_pt1 | contig 12391 bp, 9 predicted proteins | sample 7062181 | NCBI WGS metagenome assembly JABAOH01 (sample SAMN14538630, study PRJNA623070) | marine sediment metagenome | biome: marine biome [ENVO:00000428]; feature: marine pelagic biome [ENVO:01000023]; material: deep marine sediment [ENVO:00002113]; isolation source: pool of 5 deep marine... | reverse complement strand
CCAAGAACCGCGGCCAGGCGGGCTCGTCTTCTAAAATAAGGTGGTTTTGACCTTCGAGGGGCACAAAACGCGCCCCGGGGATGGACGTGGCGAGCTGGCGACCTTCTTCAAATGTTCCCGAGGTGCCGTCACCTCGGACGTGCAGAACCAAGGTCGGTACGGTCACTTGAGACACCAGCGAGCTCACGTCAATCTCGCCAAAGGCTTGCCGCAGCCTGACTGCATTCTCGGGCGAGGTTGTGATACGTTGAAGATCATTGAACCACTGCATTTGTTTTGTCGTGGCGCCTGGCATGAAGCGCGAAGTAAAAAGCTGCCGAAAGGCGGGATTCTCCTGTCCCCAGCCCTGCCGTACCAAAGTCTGAAACGCTTGATCCTGTTCGATCAACTCCTGAGAGCCGCGTCTTAGCACCCCTTTCACAAACCCGCCGTAAAGGACTAAATGCGTTACGCGTTCAGGATGACGCGCGGCGTAGGCGACCGAGACTGGACATCCTTGCGAGATCCCAAGAAGCGCAAAGCGTTCCAGACCGACGACATCAACCACTGTCTCGAGATCGCGCACGAACGCTTCAAAGGAGATGTCATCCACATCCCAATCAGATAGGCCGTTCCCGCGTTCATCGTAGCGCACCAACAAGTGGTCCTTCGCAAGCTCCCTCGGAACGTGGCGCCACACCGGGCTATGCCAATCGTATTCGAGATGGTTCAACCAGTTCGCCGCTTTGACGAGCGGGGGTCCTTCGCCAACTGTGGCGTAGGCGATCCGCACACCGTCGGAGGCAGTGCAAAACCGGATCTCTTGTTCCATGGGCGGTTCGTGCCCAGCGCCGGTGGGACGGGTCGGCTTAAATGACACGGCGCCGGGCTTGAGGCGGGCATGATACGCCTGTACAGGTTCTTCGATATTCTTGACCTGTTGTTTGCCTAGCGACTCGTAGTCAAGCGGCAGCCTCTTGCCAATGGCGGTACGCACTGACTCCGAGATGCAGATGCCTCCTGGCTCGGCCAGGCTCTCGAGCCGTGCGGCAACGTTGACCCCATCGCCGTAGATGTCGCCTCGGTCCTCAATCACGTCACCTAGGTTGACCCCGATGCGGAACTGGACTTTGCGTGAATCCGACAGGTCTTGATTGCGATCCTTGAGTTCATGCTGAATCGCAACGGCGGCGGATACTGCATCCACCACGGCGTCGAATTTGGCAAGCACCGCATCGCCTGCATAGTGCATCACCTTCCCACGCTGACCTGCTATTGTTTGCGAGATGAGGTCGAGATACTCGCTAAGCGCCTGATGAGTCGCGTCTTCGTCCTCACCGGTCAGGCGACTGTAGCCGGCGACATCGGCGTAGAGAATGGCGGCGAGTCTGCGTTCTAAAGGCTTGGTACCCATGCGCGAGACCCCTTGGTCTTCGGCCCGAGAAGAATGACTATGTTACGCTTTTTAAGGGTCGTTTTCTGCTGTTCGCAGTCGCTCACTCCCTGGGTAACCGAGCACTGACCAATCCTATTGAGTTGTATTGACGGTGCGGCGTGCGCAGTGGCGGTATGGTCGAGCACTGCTACGACGAATCGAGCGTAAATTCGCTGTCATATTTGGTCGACGTCCGAATTGCTCAAGAACGGCCGAGAGCGGCTATTCGTGACGAGTCGGCCGGACTCAGCGCCTGTTGGAAGTCGGCGATCAGATCGTCGGTATCTTCGATTCCCACCGATATTCGAATCAGCGATTCATCGATCCCCATGCTCGCGCGCCGCTCCGGGCCCATTTCGTAATAAATCGTATGCGATACCGGGATCGCCAGCGTCCGATTGTCGCCCAGATTGCTCGACAGCACGACCAAGTCGAAGCGGTTCATACACTCAAACAAGTCGATATCGTCGCGCAATTCGAAAGACAGTATTGCGCCGGGATACCGGAAAAGATCACGGGTGAGATCGTATTGAGGGTGACCGGTCAGACCTGGATAGTAGACCCGCTTGACCGCTTCGTGCTCGTTGAGGAACTCCGCCAACGCCCGTGCGTTGGCGCAGGAGCGTTCCATCCTAAGGGCCAGGGTCTCTGCTCCCAATGCGATCTGGTGGGCCGCGTCGGGACTCAGCGCGGCACCGAAGTCGCGTAAACCCTTCTTGCGAATCTGCAACAGCCCCCAGGTCCTCGGATCGCCTTTCTTGTAGTAGTCGTAGATGTTGGGAAAATCCGACCAGTCGTAGAGGCCGGTGTCGGTAATGGCACCGCCCAACACATTGCCGTGCCCGCCGATGTACTTGGTGAGCGAGTTGATGATCAGGCTGGCGTCGACCTCTATCGGCAGGAAGAGGTAAGGCGTGGTCAAGGTGTTATCGACGAAGTAGACGAGATTATGTTTGCGACACAATGCACCGATGCGGGCGAGATCGCTGATCTGGGTGCGAGGGTTGGCGATTGTCTCGACGAATACGAGACGGGTATTCGCTTGGATGGCCGCTTCAACGTTGGCTACGTCCGTCGCATCGACGAAGGTCACGTCGACCCCGTGGGAGGCGAATGTCTTGAACAGGCTGTCGGTGTTGCCGAACAGAAACGAGCTCGAGATAAAATGATCGCCCTCGCGCAGCAGCGCGAACAATACCGTGCCGATGGCGGCCATGCCGGTCGAAAATGCGACCGAGGCGAGGCCGCGTTCCATCTTGGTCAGCTTGGCTTCGAGCGCCGCTACCGTCGGGTTGACCTGGCGCCCGTACGAGAAACCCGGCCGGCCTTGAAACACCGCGGCCAGATCTCGCGCATCTTCGTAACCAAAGGCGACTGAGTGGTGCACCGGCTTGTGTAACGAACCGTGCTCGATGCCATCCTTGCGATCCCCATGCAGGATGGTGGTGGTAAATCCCGTGTTTGCCATGATCGACTCCTAAAAACAGAAAAACCCGCTCGGCACGGCCAAAGCGGGTTCTCGATCGAGTCGCTTTAGCCGTATTTTTTACGCGCCCGCAAGCTGATCATCAAATCGGCGCGAAGCTGCTTTATAGCCCCTTCAGGGCACTTTCGTCAACCTCATAGACAGGACATTCGTGAGTGCCGGGGGGTTCCTACTTGATGTGCGCGCGTGCCGCCGCGGCAGCGCGTTCGGCCGCAGCCTCGGGATCGAGGTAGAAGTGGCGGATCGCGTTCAGCTCATCGTCGAGCTCGTACACCAATGGGATACCGGTAGGGATGTTGAGTCCCGGTATGTCCTCGTCGGAAATTNNCGCGAGGGTGTTTTATAGCCCCTTCAAGGCAGTTTCGTCAACTGCGATTTGGGTGCTGCGCCTGCCGATAGCGGCGCTGTGCGGCTTCCCCGGCCACACCCGCTTTTCGCGTCAGGCTGCAGGACAGTGATGGGGTTACTCTTCCTTGACGACAAAGGGCGTCTCGGTACGCCGCTCCGGATCAAACTGAGAACGTCCGGTGAAATTGATGTGCCTGCCGTACGTGTGCAGAGACAGGGTGACCCCATCGGTGTCGTTCCAAACGGTATGAATCTCGCCCGGCAAGAACGAGACCACTTCCCCCGGCCCGTAGACGCGCTCGCCGTTATGTTTGAGCTCGGCATAGCCAGGGCGCGAGCCGTCGTCGAGCCGTTTCCAGAAGGTGTTCCTCTCGTCGCCGTCGATACCGGCCACGACGGCCCAGGTCCCGTGATCGTGGGCGGGCGTCCCCCGCTTTGGCAGCCAGGCAATGGCGAACACGGCCAGCGTGTGGTCCGGCTCTTCGTGCAGCAGATGTACGCCGAAACCCTGTTCCTCGTCACAGCTGTAGTAGCGCGGATGCACCCAGTCTTTCTTTGATACCAGGCGCCGGGCGAGCGGCCGCACGCGTTGGACGATCGCCTCATCGCCCTGGGTTTCGGCGACGATGGTACGGAGCTCGGAGATATACTGAGCAAGCGTATACGTGTCGTTTGTCATCTCTCCGCTCGCACGGGATTATTTGGTGGTCTTCACGTGAGCCTTGGCGGCAGCGGCGGCGCGCTTGGCCGCGGCCTCGGGATCCAGATAGAAGTGACGCATCACGTTCAAGTCGTCTTCGAGCTCGTACACCAGCGGGATGCCGGTGGGGATGTTGAGCCCCGGTATGTCTTCGTCGGAGATGTTATCTAGATGTTTCACCAACGCGCGTAGCGAGTTGCCGTGCGCGGAGATGATCACGCGCGTGCCCGCGCGCACGGTCGGCGCGATGGTCTCGTGCCAATAAGGCAGCACCCGCTCCAACGTGTCCTTGAGCGATTCGCAGGCCGGCAGGGTCTCCGGATCGAGGCCGGCGTAGTTGGGGTCGAAGCGCGGGTGGCGCGGATCGTCGTGGTCCAAAGGGGGCGGCGGGATGTCGTAACTGCGCCGCCAGATGTGCACCTGCTCGTCACCGTACTGCTGCGCGGTTTCGGCCTTGTTCAGTCCTTGCAGCGCACCGTAGTGGCGCTCGTTCAGTTGCCAGCTCTTGACTACCGGAATCGATGTTTGGCCCATCTCCTCGAGCACGATCGTGAGCGTATCTATAGCGCGTTTGAGCACAGACGTGTAAGCCATGTCGAAGACATAGCCGCGGGCCTTCAGCATCTCGCCAGCGTGCCGCGCCTCTTGTCGGCCAGCCTCCGAAAGCCCGACGTCGGTCCAGCCCGTGAAACGATTTTCGCGGTTCCAGTCACTTTCACCGTGACGCAGCAATACGAGATCTTTCACAGTTTTTCTCCCATTCCCTGAATGCCTACGAACGCGGGTTTAGTAAAGCACGCGTGTTTCGCGGGTAGTGCCCGTATACAATAGCTGCAGCAGTTCGCTGTCGCCCCTGGGTCGAGATGATACCGCGTCTGCGGGGTCCAGGGGCACGCCAGTTTGATGAGTGCTAAAGGAAAAGCATCCACGGCCGCCGCCGCGCGCTTGCGCGATCCCGCAGAGACGCTGCTACAGCTCGTGAGGCAGCTCGCGCAGGACCTGCGGCCGCGCCAGAGCCAACTCGTCCGGGTCACCCTCGACAGCCGGCTCGAGCGTGACCTCGGTTTCGATAGCTTGAGCCGCATCGAGCTGTTGACCCGCATCGAAAACTGCTTCGGCGTGGCGCTGTCCGAACAAGTCTTCACCAGCGTCGAGACCCCGCGCGACCTGCTGCGGTTGTTGAGTCGTGGCGGTACGCACGCTCGCCCGAGCGCAGTCGCCGTCGAAGCACCCATCTCGCTCGAGGAAGCAAGCGCTGCGCCACAGGATGCCCAGACGCTGGTTGAGGTGCTCGAGTGGCATGCCCGGCATCAACCTGAGCGCCCCCACGTCTACCTGCTTGACGACGGTGGCGAGGAGCAGGCGATGACGTACCGCCAGCTTCTGCAAGGCGCGGAAGACGTGGCCGCGGGGCTTCAATACGCCGGTTTGGAGCCAGGCCAGACGGCCGCGATCATGTTGCCGACCGGCCGCGACTATCTGCTCAGCTTCTTCGGCGTGCTCATCGCCGGCGGCGTGCCGGTGCCGATTTATCCGCCGATGCGCTTGGCACAGATCGAAGACCACCTGCGACGCCATGTCGGCATTCTCTCCAACGCCGACGCACGGATGCTGATTACGGTGCCGGAGGCGCGACCGTTGGCGCGGCTTCTGAAAGCGCAAGTCGGGAACCTGCGCCACGTCGTCAGCGTGGGCCAATTGCTGGCCTCGCGCGACGTGCTCGCGCGCCCGGCGCTTCGCGGCGACGATACCGCCTTTCTCCAGTACACCTCGGGCAGCACGGCGGCACCCAAGGGCGTGGTGCTGACGCACAAGAATCTGCTCTCCAACATCCGCGTCATGGGCAAGGCCTTGCACGTGGATTCCACCGATGTGTTCGTCAGCTGGCTGCCGATGTACCACGACATGGGGCTGATCGGCGCGTGGCTCGGGACCTTGTACCACGCCGTGCCGCTCGTGCTGATGTCGCCGCTGACCTTTCTCGCGCGCCCGTCGAAATGGTTGTGGGTAATCCATCGCCATCGCGCCACGCTCTCGGCCGGACCCAACTTTGCTTACGAGCTCTGCGTGCGAAAGATCGACGATGCCGAAATCGAAGGTCTCGACCTCGGCTCCTGGCGCATGGCGGTGAACGGCGCCGAGCCCGTTAGTGCCACGACCGTGCGCGCGTTCAGCGAGCGCTTCGCGCCATATGGCTTTCGCCCCGAAGCGATGTATCCCGTTTACGGGCTCGCCGAGTGTTCGGTCGGCCTTACCTTCCCGCCCTTGGCACGCGTGCCGGTCATCGACCACATCCAGCGCGAGCCCTTTACCGGCGAAGGACGAGCCATCCCTGCGACAAAAGACGATGCGCGCGCGTTGTCGTTCGTCGCCTGCGGATATAGCCTGCCGGAGCACGAGGTACGCGTCGTCGATGCCACCGGCAGCGAGATCGGCGACCGACAAGAGGGGCGCCTGCAGTTCCGCGGACCGTCGGCCACGCACGGCTACTATCGCAACCCGGAGGCGACGCAGCATCTGTTCGACGGTGACTGGCTGGATTCGGGCGACCTTGCCTATACGGTCGACGGCGAGGTATACCTGACCGGTCGCGTCAAGGACGTGATCATTCGCGCCGGCCGCAATATCTATCCGCAGGAGTTGGAAGAGGCCATCAGCAACATCACCGGCATTCGCCGCGGCTGCGTCGCTGTCTTCCCGGCGCCGGATCCGGCCTCGGGCAGCGAAAGGGTGATCGTGGTGGCCGAGACGCGCGAGACCGAGCGCCAGGTGCTCGATCAGCTGCGGGCACGAATCATCGGCACGGCGGTCGATCTGGTTGGCATGCCTCCGGACGATATCGTGTTGGCGCCGCCGCACGCGGTTTTGAAGACGTCGAGCGGTAAGCTGCGCCGGGCTGCCAGCCGCGAGCTTTACACGGCGGGTACGCTCGGCGCCCGGGCGCGCGCCACCTGGTGGCAGTTTGCGTGCATCGCCTGGGCCGGAATGCGGCCGCAACTGCACCGCAGCCACCGTCTCGTCTTGGATCTGCTCTATGCCGGTTACGCGTGGACGCTGTTCGCGTTGATATCGCCGGTCGTCTGGACCTTGGCGGCTTTGACGCCGCGCCGTTCGTGGTGTTGGCGGCTCGTGGGCGCTGCCGCGCGTTGGACGCTAGCCCTGACCGGTGCCCGGCTTAGGGTCGAGGGTGTGGAGAATCTGGCGTCGGATGAGCCCTGCGTGCTGGTGGTGAACCACGCCAGCTATCTCGATGGCGTAGTCTTGACCGCGGTGTTGCCGCGGCCGTTTACGTTTGTCGCCAAGCGCGAGCTCGAAAAGTTTTTTATCTCGCGGATTTTTCTGCGCCGCTTGGGTGTCCAGTTCGTCGAGCGTTTCGACAAGCAGCGAGGTGCCGACGATGCGCGTCGCACGGCGCGCTTGGCACGCGAGGGGGACTCGTTGATCTATTTTCCTGAAGGCACGTTCTTGCGCATGCCGGGGCTGCTGCCATTTCGCATGGGCGCGTTCATCGCCGCCACCGAGGCCGCCGTTCCGGTGGTGCCGCTGACGATCCGCGGTACGCGCGCCAAGCTGCGCGCCGATCAGTGGCTACCCCGCCGCGGCGCGATCAGCGTCACCATCAGCCAGCCCATTGCGCCGCGCGGCAAGGACTGGAATGCGGCCGTCGCGTTGCGCGACGCCGCCCGGACCGAGATCCTGCGCCACTGCGGCGAGCCCGATCTCGGCGGCGCGACGGTGGCACTTTAAGCGGCGCAAGACGCTTGGCGGTGTCGACGCGTGGCTTGAAGATATCTTGCGCTCGCTAGCCGCGGCGCGCGGCTCCGGCGCTTCGCTTTCTGCACTTGTGCTCCGGGGCCGACCGTACGGGTCATCCTGCCCGGCGGGCGGTACGTCCCTGTACCTGCCCCTTGCGGGCTCGCCCCTGCGCCTCAAGCCGAGCTTCGCGAGTTGCATCGCACCGCGGCTAGCCGGCTTGATTGGGATCGCCTTGCGCCGGCACCAGCTGACGGTACCATGGGCGGGTCCAATAAACGGCCTCGACCAATATGGAGAACAACGATGCACGCAGTGGGAAGGAGTCGAAACGCTTTTTGGACGCTGGCGCTGGGAATCGCGCTCGCCGCTGCGCTTGCAGGCTGTACCCGGGAGCCGGCGTCGGATCCCACCAGGACCACGATCGTCTTCAAGCACAGCAAGCTCTTCGGCGATCCGGCTGCGCTACAAAAATTAATTGCCGAGTTCGAGCAGCAAAATCCCGATATTCGCGTGAAGGACGAAACGCTGCCGTCCTCATCCGACGAGCAGCATCAGTTCTATGTGATCAACCTCGAGGCCCGCGCGTCGGACTTCGATGTCTTTGCGATCGACGTGATCTGGGTTGCCGAGTTTGCCAAGGCCGGCTGGCTGCGTGATCTGACCGCGCTCCTCCCCGAAACCGAGCGCACCGCTTTTTTCGCCGGCCCCATCGAAGCGGTGACGATCGAGGAGCGCGTGTACGCGATCCCGTGGTTTATCGATGCCGGTTTGCTCTACTATCGAACGGATCTTTTGGCGGCGTACGGCATGCCGCCGCCAAAGACCTGGGGCAAGCTCGTGCGCATCGCGGCGGATCTCGGCAAACGCCATTCGGATCTCTACGGCTTCATCTGGCAGGGCAAGCAGTACGAGGGGCTGGTGTGCAACGTGCTCGAGTACCTTTGGAGCCACGGCGGCGAGGTCCTGAGCGATGGCAAGGTCGTCATCGACAGTCCCGAGAACCGCGCGGCGCTCAAAGTCATGGTCGATCTCGTGCGCACCTACCGGGTAACGCCTGAGATCGTCACCACGACGACGGAGGAGCCCTCGCGTGAGATCTTCGGCCGCGGCAAGGCCGTGTTCATGCGCAATTGGCCCTACGCGTGGCGCCTGCTGCAGCAGGAAGGCTCGCCGGTCAAAGGCAAGGTCGGCATCACGGTGTTGCCGCACTTTCCACGCCACCGCTCGGCCGCCACGCTGGGCGGTTGGCAGTTGGCGGTGAACAAACACTCCAAGCACCCGCAAGCGGCGGAGAAGTTCGTCGCCTTCATGACCTCGGCGAAGGCGCAGAAGCACCTCGGTCTCACCGTCGGCTTCCAGCCGACGCGCCGGGCGCTTTACGAGGATGCGGAGCTGCTCGCGGCGCAGCCGGCTTTGGGCGAGCTCTACAACATCTTCCAGCATGCAAGACCGCGACCCGTCTCGCCTTATTACGTTTTGCTCTCGCAGGCGATGCAGTCGGAATTCAGCGCGGCGCTCGCGGGCGTGAAGACGCCGGACGAAGCGTTGCGGGCCTTGCAGTCGCAAATGGAGGAGATACTGAAGCGGCGCAAGTAGGATAAGCTCAAGAGCTCGTCCCTCACATCGCGTAACTCCGGCTTCGCCCTGTTTCGCGCGCACCCTGGGGCCGGCAGGGCATCCCTGCCCATGCCCCGGTCGGGGCTCATGCAGGATGCGCGCGGGGCTACGCAAGTCGCCGTGCGAACACACGGACGCGCCGTGCGAGGAATTGCTGAACTAAAAATGCGTGACTCGAGGCCTGCACTTTTTATTTTACCTGCCGGTTTGATAATCGGCGCGGTCACGGTTTATCCCATCCTTTATGTCTTGTGGCTGAGCATGCACGAGCGGCTTTTGATCGGCGATGTGTCGCGCTTCGTGGGTTTGGAAAACTTCGTGCGCCTGTGGGGCGACGCCCGCTTCTGGAATGCGCTCGGCAACACGCTTTATTTCACCGTCGTTTCGGTAGCCATCGAGATTGTCCTGGGCCTCGCCATCGCCGTGCTGTTGCACCGCGCGTTCAAGGGCAAAGGTTTGATGCGCGCGATTATTTTGATTCCCTGGGCGATCCCGACGGTGGTGGCGGCGAAGATGTGGGAGTGGATGTACAACGGGGATTTCGGTGTGCTGAATTATTTACTCGGCACCCACATCAACTGGCTCGGCAGCCCGGCGTGGGCCTTGAATGCCGCAATCTTTCTCGATGTGTGGAAGACGACGCCGTTCGTGGCCTTGTTGCTGATGGCGGGCCTGCACACGATCCCCAAGGAGCTCTACCAGGCCGCGAAGGTCGATGGCGCCTCGCCGTGGGTCACGTTCATGCGCGTCACGCTGCCGATGTTGCGCCCGCTGCTGTTGGTGGTGCTGATCTTCCGCACCATCGATGCCTTTCGCGTCTTCGACACGATCTATGTCCTGACCGGCGGCGGGCCCGGCAACAACACGACCGAAACAGTCTCGATCTATGCCTACAAAGTGCTGTTCCAGACTTTACAGTTCGGCTACGGCTCGACATTGGCGGTGATGGTGTTTTTCATCGTCGGCCTGATCACCTTGGGATACGTGCACGCGCTGCGCACGGGGGCGACATGAAACGCGGCGGGTTTTATTTGTTGCTGACGTTGGTTGCCCTCTACTGCCTGGGCCCGTTCATCTGGCAGCTCGTTACGTCGCTCAAGCCCGCCGCCCAGCTCACGCAGCTGCCACCGCTGCTGCCGGCGGTGGCGACGGGCACGCACTACGTGGCGATCTTCGAGGGCTATCCCTTTCTGCGCATCATCGCCAACAGCGCCGTCGTCGCTGCGGGCAGTACGCTGCTGGCGCTCGCAGTCGGCGCGCTTGCGGCCTTTGCGCTGGCGCAGCTCAAGATGCGCGGCACCATGGCGGTGCTGACCTTCGTGCTCGCGATCTCGATGTTTCCGCCCATTGCCACGGTGAGCCCGTTGTATCTGCTGATCCGGGCCGTGCACATGCGCGACACGTTGTGGGCGTTGATCGTGACTTATACGACTTTTTCGCTGCCGCTGGCGATCTGGGTGCTGACCAGTTTCTTTCGCAGCATCCCGCGCGAAATCTATCTCGCTGCGCGGGTAGACGGCTGCTCGGCGTTTCAGGCCTTCTATAAAGTGATCCTGCCGCTGGCCGCGCCGGGTCTAGTGGCCACGGGTATCCTGGTGTTCATCTTCGCCTGGAACGAGTTTCTTTATGCCTTGACCTTCACGGCGACGACCGCCTCGCGCACGATCCCGGTCGGGATCGCGCTCTTTCCGGGCCTGCACGAGATCCCGTGGGGCGAGATCGCGGCGGCCTCGGTCGTCGTGACGGTGCCGGTCGTCATTCTCGCCTTCGCGTTTCAGCGGCGCATCGTCGAAGGCCTGACCGCCGGAGCGGTGAAGGGCTAGGGCGTGGCCAGCATCCGCTTCGACAAGATTCAAAAACGCTTCGGCGACACGATGGTCGTGCACGATCTCGATTTGCTGATCGAGGATCAGGAGTTTTTCACCTTCGTCGGGCCGAGCGGTTGCGGGAAATCGACCGTGCTCAATATGATCGCCGGGCTCGAGCCGGTCAGCGCTGGCGCGCTTTACTTCGACGATCGCGAGGTCAGTGCGCTATCTGCCGGCGAGCGCGATGTCGCGATGGTCTTTCAGAGCTATGCGCTTTACCCGCACATGAATGTCTACGAGAACATCGCCTTTCCCTTGCGCGTGCGCAAGGAAGACAAGAACACAATCGACGGCAAGGTGCGTGAGGTAGCTCAAATCCTCGATCTAAGCGAGCTCCTGCAGCGCAAACCAGGCCAGCTCTCCGGCGGACAGCGCCAGCGCGTGGCGCTGGGCCGCGCGCTCGTGCGCAGGCCGGTCGTGTTCCTGATGGACGAGCCGTTGTCGAACCTGGATGCGCGTTTGCGCGTGGAGACGCGCGCGGAGCTCAAGCGCCTGCACGGTCGCTACCGGATCACGACGGTCTACGTCACCCATGATCAAGAAGAGGCGATGGCGCTTTCCGATCGCATCGCCGTGCTCGATCGCGGGGTGGTGCAGCAGTGCGGCGCGCCGCAGGAGGTCTACCACAAGCCCGCCAATATGTTCGTCGCCGGTTTTATCGGCAGCCCGTCGATGAATTTTTTAGATGGTGCACTGCTGCAGGACGTCGGTTGGGCGAAGACATTGCTCGAGCGTGCGGGCGGTCGCGAAGCGGTCGTCGGTGTCAGACCGGGCGATATCGTCGTCGGGCAGGGTGGTGACTCGAGTCTCGAGGTCGAGGTCACGCTGCTCGAGCCGACCGGCGGGGATGTGTGGGTGGATGGCATATACCAAGGCGTGCCGATCAAAGGCCGTCTCGCTGAAGGCGCCGAGGTGAAGCCGGGCGAGGTGGCGCGTTTTCAGATCCCGGTGGAGAAGTGTCATTTGTTTGAGAAGGAAAGCGGAAATAGGATATGAGCGCGCGTCCGTGTTATCGCGTGGCTCCGGCTTCGCCCTATTTCGCGCGCATCCTGGGGCCGCCCGACGCGGCATCCCTGCCGCGGCGGGCGGGCAGGGCATCCTGCTCTGCCCCTGTCGGGCCTTATCCAGGATGCGCACGGGGCTACGCCAGTCGCCGTGCGATAACACGGACGAGTGATGCGAGGGGTGTGGAGTCGCCTCAC
>JABAOH010001903.1_pt1 | contig 12391 bp, 16 predicted proteins | sample 7062181 | NCBI WGS metagenome assembly JABAOH01 (sample SAMN14538630, study PRJNA623070) | marine sediment metagenome | biome: marine biome [ENVO:00000428]; feature: marine pelagic biome [ENVO:01000023]; material: deep marine sediment [ENVO:00002113]; isolation source: pool of 5 deep marine... | reverse complement strand
GCCACGGGCGCAAGCGTTAGTACAAGCATTCCACGCGGCAGGTTTGGATGCCGATATTGCCGATGACATTGAGCGCGCAATCTGGCAGAAGTTTATTTTTCTGGTGGGTCTGAGCGGTGTGACCGCCGTAACCCGTCAAAGCATCGGGCCGTTGCGCGAAGACGCCGATACGCGCACTTTGCTGGCGCAAGTGATGGCAGAGACTGCTGCCGTCGCCTGCGCCAAGGGCATTGATCTAGATCCGGGGTTTGTGGACGACCGCCTCGCATTCATGGACACACTGCCGGCCGATATGACATCGTCGATGGCGCATGACCTGGCGCAGGGGAATCGGCTGGAGCTCGACTGGCTTTCCGGCGCAGTCGCGCGCATGGGCCACGAGCTCGGCATCGATACGCCGGCTAATAGCTTTGTTTATAAGGCGCTTAAGCTGAGCGCTACCGGTATCAGCGGCTGATGCCTGTTCTTGACGTCACGCTCGAATCGGTGAGTGTATAACTATGTCACAATCAACGCTCGAGTTCGTGCTATTGCTGGAGCGCTGGTTCCCGTACGATCAATAGCACCGCATTGAGGATTATGTCGCCATGAAGATCTATGTTGGAAACCTGCCCTACCGGATCACAGAGCAAGAACTGCGTTCGGCTTTTGAGTCCCACGGCGAGGTGGAGTCGGTCACGCTTGTCACGGACAAGCACACGGGGCAGTCGAAGGGGTTCGGGTTTGTGGAGATGCCGGTACAGGAGGACGCCGAGAGCGCCATCAAGGCGTTGGACGGGTCGGCACTCGGCGGCAGAAACATTCGGGTAAACCAGGCGCGCCCGAAGAGCGAAGCTCGCCCGAAAAAGTTCAGACGCTTCTAGCAGCGCCGGACTGGGCGCGCCTTCTCCAGTCATTCCAACACCGATTGCATTGGCAATCGGATTATTCTATGTCTGCGGGTGCCGGTCGGCGCGCCGGCGCTGAATCGATTGACCAAAGCGATCACGAAATGGAGGTAAGGAATGGCCAATGAAGGTTACCATGAACCGATCGACGAGCTGTCGCCGGCGACGAGAGATATGCATCGCGCCATCACCTCGCTGATGGAGGAACTGGAGGCGGTGGATTGGTATAACCAGCGCGTTGACGCGTGCCAGGATGCCGAATTGAAAGCGATTTTGGCGCATAACAGGGACGAGGAAAAAGAGCACGCAGCGATGGTGCTCGAATGGATTCGCAGAAAAGATCCCACATTCGAAAAAGAGCTAAAAGATTATCTTTTTACCGATAAATCCATTGCTCACGACTAGCAAGCGACAGGGATTGCTCGTCTGCGGGCAGGGACCAGAATGACGAAACAGCGCGTGAATGACTGTCGTAGTTCCAGGCGATCATGGATAACACAAACCCCTATCGGCTTATGGCTGCATACAATCGCTGGATGAACGGCAAGCTCTACGCGGTCTGTAGCGACATACCGGACGAAAAGCGCAAGGCGGATTTGGGCGCATTTTTCAGGTCGATCCACAGCACTCTGAACCACATCCTTTGGGCTGATCGACTCTGGTTACGGCGCTTTGACGCGCATGCCTATCCGATGATGCCCATGGGCCGGGATCTGTACGCCGATTTTTCGCAACTGCGTGGCGAGCGCGAGCAAACAGATACACTTATCCTGCAGTGGGTAGGGGGCTTGTGCGAGGAGCGGCTCGCGCAACCGTTCGAATTCACCAGCCTGAGCGACGGCAAGACGCGGCGCGCCCCGATGTGGAAGTTTATGACGCAGTTTTTCAACCATCAGACCCACCACCGCGGCCAGGTGACGACGCTGATCAAGCAACTCGGCTTCGAGCCCGGTATTACCGACATTCCGTGGATGCCGGGCGCTATGGAAGTCGTCTAGAAGAGACGATCAGGGGTAAGCGTCCCGGTCAACTCACGCTACCAACCATTACAGCGTGACCAGGTAGCGACAACCTCATTGCTGCCGTCGATTACCTGATAGGCCTCATACGCTGCGGCCGTGATGCAGGAATGATTCGGCAGTACCCGGACCTTGGTGCCGACGGGGAAGGCCTCGAAGGCTATGGCGTCATCGGCCGTGACGAAGCCGTGTTCCTGGTTGACAGCGTGCACCCGCAAACCCGCGATCGGACGACCGGCTTCAGCATCACATACGAGTCCGTAGCCATAGTCGTGCGGCAATTCTGCCGTCGAGCGGTCTTTGGACAGGGCGAGTGCGCCGGCATCGATCAGCAGCACATTGTCTGCTCGGCGCTGACCGATGACCGTGGCGAGCACACTCACGGCAATGTCCTGCAGCTTGCACACGCCGATACCCGCCTGAAACAAATCGTTGAACATATAGACACCCGGCCGCATCTCGGTCGCGCCGCTGAGATCGGGCGCGAACGTGGCTGTCGGCGTAGATCCCACGCTGACCACGGGACATGCAATTCTGGCGGCGCGCAAGCGTTCAGCGGCGTGCACCGCACCGGCACGTTCCTCCTCGGCAACGGCAGCAATGGCTTGGGGAGTACGGCGATCGTAGGAGTGGCCGGCGTGCGTGAGCACACCCACCAAGGTGACATTGGCCGCTTCATGCAGCACGTGGCCGATTTCTGTCAATTCTGGGGCATCCGGCAAGACCCCCCCGCGCTTGTCGCCGGTATCGATCTCAATCAGCACCTTGTGTGGCGCGGTGTGCGCGGCAATGGAATGCGCGACGTCGATATGGTCGGTAATAATCTTGAGATCGGCCCCGCGCCTGACGAGCTCTGCGGCGGCATCGAGCTTGGCTGGCACGATGCCGACGGCGTAGGTGATGTCGACAATACCGTGGTCCAGAAAGTACGCGGCCTCATGCAGGGTCGAGACGGTGATGCCGCCAAAGTTACCTTCGAGCGCCAGACGGGCCACGTCGACCGACTTTGCCGTTTTCATGTGCGGTCGCAGCTGTACGCCGAGGTTGCGCATGCGCCCGGTCATGGCACGAGTATTGGCAGCAAGCACGTCCCGCGCTAGGACGAGTGCAGGTGTAGGCAAATTCGCAAGTCGCATGACCGAATCCGTCGGGTCTGTTGGACATCGAATTGTAGCGAACCAGGAAATATCGATGCTAATGCCCTATATCCTTGCCGTTTGCGCGGAATCAGAGCAAGCTGCCCGAGGCAAAGGGGCCAAGCAGGTGATTGCTTAAAGGAGAGCAACAATGGCGAAAAGGCGCGTGGTGCTGACAGGTGCGTGCGGCTACGTTGCCCAGCGGATGTTCCACGAGTTGGCCGAACGCTATGAGTTAATTGCCCTCGACATCCGCGCAGGAGGCGCGAACACTTCCGCGGTGCCGGGTCTAATCCAATGCGATCTGACGAATCCCGACCGCGGCAGCTATCGCCGACATTTTCGAGGGGCCGATGCGGCGGTCCACTGCGCTTTCGTGAGTGCACCGGGTGGCGATGCGAGTACCTGGCGCGACAACAGCGATGCGAAATTCTGGGCGGAGCAACAAAACATCGCCATGGCCTACAACGTTTATCGAAGCTGTCTTGAGGAAAATGTGAGGCGTGTCGTGGTCGCAAGCTCCAACCATGCGGCGGATTATTATGAACGCCTGATCTGGGCGGATCGCTTCGATATCGTGACCCCCGACTTGTTGCCGCTGTCGGACAACTTCTATGGCTGGGCCAAGGCCGCCCACGAGCTACTCGGATTCGTATTTGCCACCGGCAAGGTCGGCAACCGCAGTCTCGAAGTCGTGCAATGGCGCATCGGGGCCCCGCGCGATGATGACATCGACAGGGTGAAGCCTGGCGATGTCAAAACGCTACACCGTGCGCTCGGCGCGTACTTGAGCCAGCGCGACCAGGTGCAGCAGGTGATCAAGATGATCGAGGCGGAGCATATCGAGGACGAGAACGGGATTCCGTTTCTGATTGCCTACGGGATCAGCGGCAACACGCACCGGTTTTGGAGCATCAATAACGTGCGCGAGAAAATCGCTTATGCACCTGAAGACGACAGCCAACTCAAGTTTGCCGACAAGATCGCGACGTTGCTGAGATTGCCATGAAGGCGAATAGTGGTGTCGCCTTCGGCGACGATTATTTGAATCGGGTTCTCGCACCCGAGGGCGACGCCCTTTCTTGTCGCGACAAGAAAAGACGCAAAGAAACGCTCCCCTGAGTCTGCGCCCCGTCCGCATAGTCCGCGGGCGGGGTCCCTGCCCGGCCGCTTCGCGCTTGCTCTTCGCCTTCACGCCTCGCTCGGCTTGACTAAAGGGGTGAAAACCCCAGAGTGAGCCACCACCTGTTATTGCCAGGAAGAAGTCGAAGGTATCCTCAACGACCAAACCTAAAGAGAAAAGTCCGCAACCCCACGATAAGAAGATGCTGACCGCGCCAATGCCGTGCCCTCAACTTGCACGTCGCTGCCGGCTAACATAGGATCAATTTCTTCAAATCGAAACTGATATCTAAATAACCGATGAAGATTGCGATCGTGGGCACCGGTGCGATGGGCTCGGTGTATGCCGGGCTGCTCGGTGATGCGGGTAATGAGGTTTGGGCGATCGACACGTGGCGCGAGCATATCGAGGCGATTCGTACTAACGGTTTGCGTGTCGAAGGCGCAAGCGGAGATCGGGTCATCAAGCTTAAGGCCACGACCGACGCGCACGAGGTGGGCGTGGCCGATCTCGTGATCATCGCCACCAAGGCGATGCACGTAGCAGCGGCGGCGCAGAACGTGAAGCCGTTGCTCGGCAACGATACAATCGTCTTGACTATTCAGAACGGGCTTGGGAGCGCGCAAAAAGTTTCCGGGATCCTGGGCAGCGAACAGCTGATGATAGGTGTGGTTGGTGGCTTCGGCGCCTCGATCAAGGCGCCCGGTCACGCGCATCACAATGGCTGGGAGCTGGTCCGGCTCGGCGAGCTCAATGGACCGAGCACAACGCGCACCGAGCGAATCGCCGAAATATGGCGCGGTGCCGGTTTCAAGGTGCGCACGTACGACGACATGGATCAGCTTGTTTGGGAGAAGCTCATTTGCAACGTCACTTTCAGCGGCACCTGCACGGTACTCGGCTGGAGGATTAGAGAAGTGATGGCTGAGGCGCAAGCTTGGAGGATAGCCAGCGGTTGTGCCAAGGAGGCCTACGCTGTCGCCCGCGCCCGCGGTGTGCATCTCGAGTTCGAGGACCCGGTGGCTTATGTGCAAGCGTTCGGTTCGAAAATCCCCGATGCGCGTCCATCGGTGTTGCTGGATCATTTGGCACAGCGCCGATCCGAGATCGACGTCATCAACGGCGCGATCCCGCCTGCTGCGCGGGAAGTGGGGTTGACGGCGCCTTACAACGAAACCATCACGGCGCTGGTCAAGGCCAAGGAAGCGGGATTCTAGCCGGTGCACCGCCCCAATGAAGGTCTATTATTGCCATGAGTTTGTGTTGCCGCTGCCGGGCGGACATCGCTTTCCGATGGACAAGTACCGGCGGCTTTACGAACGTGTCCGGCAAAGCAATGACGGTCCGTTCGAGCTGCTCGTCCCGCACGCAGCAGGCGAGAATGAGCTTGCGCTGGCACATGATGTCGTTTACATCGAGCGCGTCTTTCATGGCAAGCTCAGCGCACCGGAAATCCGCGAGCTAGGTTTTCCCTGGTCGGAAGGGTTGGTCGAGCGCTCCCGCCGCTCGTGCGGCGCCACCATCGCCGCGTGCCGGGCGGCGCTGGCGGAGGGCGCCGCCGCCACGCTGGCGGGCGGCACCCATCATGCACACCACGCGCGCCCGCAGGGCTACTGTGTGTTCAATGACACGGTGATTGGCGGGCGTCTGATGCAGCGCGAGGGCAAAGTCGAGCGCGTGTTGATCGCGGATTGCGATGTTCACCAAGGCAACGGTACGGCGGCGATCCTGCGCGGTGATCCGAGCATTTTCACCTTGTCGATTCATGGCGACGCGAACTTCCCTAAGCGCAAGGAACAGAGCGATCTCGACATTGCCTTGCCCGACGGCACCGGTGACGAGGCTTATCTGGAAGCGCTGCAGCATGGACTGCGCGAGGCGCTGGATCGGGGACGGCCTGATCTGGTCATTTACATCGCCGGGGCAGATCCCTACAAGAAAGATCGATATGGACGCCTCAAGCTTTCCAAACAGGGTCTGGCCGCGCGCGATGCGCTCGTCTACGAAACATGCGCGCGACACGGCTTGCCGGTTGCCGTCACCATGGGGGGCGGCTACGCACCCAGCGTCGATGACATTGTCGACATCCACTTTCGCAGCGTTGCGCTTGCGGCCGAGCTGCTGGCGAAGTCAGGCGCGGAGAGAAGAATGTTCACCACCGGCAAGCTCGGTGATCGGCCATGCGACGTGCTAAGTTCTCAGGATTAACGCTGGCAGTTTGGGTCCTCTGTCTTGGAGTTCCCGCCCAGAGCGGGGCGCAGATTGACATACAGGGACATCGCGGTGCGCGCGGCTTGATGCCGGAAAACTCCCTCCCTGCGTTCACGGAGGCACTACGTCTGAGGGTGCCGACGCTCGAGCTCGATCTACAGGTCACCCGGGATCGGGAGCTGGTGGTGTACCACGACCCACGTCTGAACCCGAAACTTTGCGTCCGTGATGATGGCCGGCGGTTATCGAGCGTGGCCATCGAGACGCTTCTGTATGACGAGCTCGCCGACGTAGACTGCGGCCGCGCGGTAAATCCACGCTTTCCGGAGCAACAAATCGTTCCCGGCACCCGCATTCCGCGGCTTGACGACGTCCTCAGCCTGGCGCGAAATGCGGACTATCCCGTGCGACTCAGCATCGAAATGAAATGGCCTAAACGGAACGACGGCTTGACGGTCGGCGAATTTGCGCGCCGGTTAATGGCGCTGCTCCACCGATACGGGCTGGAGGAACGCACGATTGTGCAGTCATTTCACGCACCTGCACTGCGAGCGGTGAACAAAATCGATCCCAGCGTCGCAAGAGCAATCCTGGTCAGACGGCCGGAGGACTACGCGCACGCCGTCAAAGAAAGCCGAGCCACGATTCTCTCGCCGCGCTATGACGGATTGCGAAAGGCCGACGTCGAGCGATTTCAGGGCAGCCGCATACCCGTGATCCCGTGGACCGTCAACAGGATCGCCGACATGTGTCGCCTGATCGCCTGGGGGGTGAACGGATTGATTACCGACTACCCGGACCGCGCGCTCGAGTTGTTGCGCACTAACAGCTGCGCTTCCAGCAAGTAGGGCCAAATCGCCGGGCTTATTGCAGTATCTCCTTCAAGAACCGTTGCATGTCTTGCCAGGAGCGTTCGTCGGCGACCTTGTGGTAGCGCAGGTTATCCATGCCGTGCAGGTCGGCGTCGGGATTCGTGAATCCGTGACGGGCGCCGCCGTACACGATCATCTGCCAGTCGACATCAGCCCCATTCAAAGCGTTTTGAAAACTGACAATACGCTCGCTGGGTATGAATGTGTCGGCACTGCCATGAGCGATCAGGACTCGCGAGCGAATCATTTTAGCCTGCTGCGGGGTCGGCACCGGTAGCGAGCCATGAAAGCTCACCACGCCGGCAAGCGCCGCACCTGCATAGGTGAGCTGCATTACCGTCGCACCACCAAAGCAATAGCCGATGGCGGCAGTTCGCTGACGGTCAACCACGTCATGCGTGCGCATGATATCCAGACCGAGCAAGGCGCGCTTTTGCCAGGCGTCGACATTGCTGGTGATCTGTTGCATCCACTCGCTGGCCTGGTTGGCGTGCTCCGTGACCTTGTCGTTCCCGTACATGTCGACGGCGAAAGCCAGGTAGCCGAGCTTGGCGAGCATGTTGGCACGTTTGCGCACGTAGTCGTTGAGGCCCCACCATTCATGCACGACCAGAATCCCAGGGCGTTTGCCCTTGATCGTGTCATCCCAGGCGAAATAACCCTGTAGCGCAACCTCACCGTCCCTATAACGCACCATTTGCGTCTGCAACTCTGCTTTTAGCGGCGCGCTCGCAACGAGCAGAGCGAGCGTCGCTGCGAAAGCAATAATCAGATTCTTCATATCCTGTTCCCGTGAATGGAAGACGGCGGGCCATCTGCCGCCCGCCCGCTCGTGCCGGCGGCTATTTTAGCAGGTGGCGACGTGCTGAATAGTCGACATCTACCCCGAATCGGCAGCTATCGGATCGCGGCAGGCTGTGGTAGCTTTGTGCCGATCCGCGGCGCACGGCTGAGTGTGTGCATGAGCGGATCACACCCCTGAAAGCCCTGATTTTCGCATCAAGGAGACTGCCGCATGCCGCACGCGACCCGTTCGCTCGCTGCCAAGGACATTGCCTATAACCTGCATCCCTATACCGATCTGTTGACCCACGAGCAAAGCGGCCCGCTGATCATGACCCGCGGGCAGGGGATCTATCTGTGGGACAGCGAGGACAAGCCGTACATCGACGGCTTCGCCGGGTTGTGGTGTACGTCGCTCGGCTTCAGCGAGAAGCGGCTCATCGAGGCGGCCACGCGGCAGCTCGAGACCTTGCCGTTTTCACACACCTTTGCGCACCGATCGACCATCCCGGTGATCGAGCTTGCCGAGCGACTGATCCGCATGGCACCCGAGCCGATGAGCAAGGTGTACTTCGTCAACTCCGGTTCGGAGGCGGTCGATACGGCGATCAAGCTCGTCTGGTACTACAACAACGCGCTCGGGCGCCCGGAAAAGAAGAAGATCATTTCGCGCAAACGGGCGTACCACGGGGTCACCATCGCCGCCGGCAGTCTTACGGCGCTGCCGTTCGTGCAAAATGATTTCGATCTGCCCATCGGCCGTGTGTTGCATACTGACACGCCCCACTACTATCGCCATGCCGAGCCCGGTGAGTCGGAGGAGGCGTTCTCTGGCCGGCTCGCCGCCAGCCTCGAGCAGTTGATAGAGCGGGAAGGCCCGGACACGGTCGCCGCCTTTATCGCCGAGCCGGTGATGGGCGCCGGCGGGCTGCTCGTCCCCCCGCGCGGTTATTTCGAAAAGGTGCAGGAAGTGCTGCGCCGTCACGACGTGCTCATGATTGCCGATGAGGTCATCTGCGGTTTCGGGCGCACCGGCAATATGTGGGGCTCGCAAACCTATAACATACGCCCCGACATGATCACCTGTGCAAAACAGCTCTCGTCGGCTTACGTGCCCATCGGTGCCGTCATGATTTCGGATGTCATCTATCAGGCCTTGCGCACGCAGAGCCACAAGCACGGTGTATTCGGCACCGGTAATACCTATGGCGGGCATCCGGTGGCGGCAGCGGTCGCGCTCGAGACCCTCAAGATCTACGAGGAGCGCGACATCGTCGGCGCCGTGCGCCGTCTGGCGCCGCGTTTTCAGCAACGCGTCAAGGGCTTGGGGGATCACCCGTTGGTGGGTGATGCCCGTGGAGTCGGCCTGCTCGGCGGCCTCGAGCTCGTCGCCGATAAAGACAGCAAGCAATCGTTTCCCATGCAAGCGAAGGCGGCGACGCGCGTCATGACCGCAGCTTTGCGCCATGGTCTTATCGTGCGACAACTACCGGGCGATACCGTCGGCATCTGTCCGCCGCTTATCATCGCCGACAAAGAGATCGACGATCTTTTCGATCGTCTGGGTCGCGCGCTCGATGAGGCGCACGGCGAGCTTGCATCGGCCGCCGCGTAAGTCGCTTGGCTGCGCAGTGTCGCCACCTCGGCGCATACGGGGGTAAGCGTGAATGTGCTTGTGACCGGCGGCACTGGTTTTATCGGCAGTGCGCTGTGCGCAAAGTTGCTTGCCCGCGGAGACCGCGTCCTCGTGCTCACACGCGAGCGTCAGCGCGCCCAGCGCATTCTCGATATGCGGATCACTGTCATCGAGTCGCTCAAGGAGATCAATGCGGCAAGCGTGCCCGCAGCCATCGTCAACGTCGCCGGTCTCAGCCTGGGCAGCGCCCGCTGGAGCGAAGCGCTGAAGCGCCAATTCGCCACCAGCCGTGTCGGCACCACCGCGCGGCTGATCGATTACATCACCACGGCAACACCTAAACCGCGGGTGCTGATCAGCGGTTCCGCCGTTGGCTACTATGGCGCCCGCGGCGATGAAGAGCTGAGCGAGGAATCCACGGCGGGAAACGAGTACCAATCGGAGCTTTGCCGGGCGTGGGAAGCCGAGGCATTGAAGGCGCAAGCCCACGGCGTACGGGTGTGTTTGTTGCGCAGCGGTGTCGTGCTGGGTAAAGGGGGCGGCGCCTTGAGCTCGCTCATCCCTCAGTTCAAGCTCGGCCTCGGCGGTTACGCCGGAAGCGGGAAACAGTGGATGTCGTGGATTCACATGGAAGATCTGCTGGGGATCATGCTGTATTTGATCAGGCACGAATCTTTGAGCGGGGCGTTTAATAGCACCGCACCCAATGCGGAGCGGAATCGCGACTTCGCCACAAAGCTCGCCGCCGCGCTGCATCGCCCGATGCTCATGTGGGCCCCGGGGTGGGCGTTAAGGCTGATGGTCGGCGAGATGGCGCATCTCTATCTCACCGGGCAGCGAGTGCTACCCAAGCGGCTGCTCGAAGCGGGTTATCAGTTCCGCTATGCGGAGCTGAGTGCTGCATTGGCGGATATCCTGGCCTGAGAATCTGATGTGAAATTGCGCGAGCTGCGGGCCGTCGAAGCGATCGTCTACCGGCACATGACGCCGACGGCGCAGATTTGCTGGCCGCTGCTGTCGCGGCGCTGCGGCTGCGAGATATGGGTGAAGCACGAGAATCACACGCCTATCGGCGCCTTCAAAGTGCGCGGCGGGTTGGTCTATATGCACGAGCTCATGCAAGCGCAATCCCAGCTCCCAGGCGTGATCGCCGCCACCCGCGGCAACCACGGTCAAAGCATCGCTTTCGCGGCACGCTGTTATGGCTTGCCGGCGACTGTGGTCGTGCCGCATGGGAATAACCCGGAGAAGAATGCCGCCATGCAGGGTTACGGCGCCGCGCTTATCGAGCAGGGCCACGACTTCCAGGCTGCCTACGAGCATTCGTGCACACTCGCACAACAGCAGGGCCTGCACTGGGTGCCTTCCTTTCATCCGTGGCTGGTTAAAGGCGTGTCGACGTACGCGTTCGAGTTCCTGCGTGCGGTGCCAGATCTGCATACCGTGTATGTTCCGATCGGACTCGGCTCGGGCATATGCGGTATGATCCAGGCACGCGACGCGCTCGGTCTAAAAACGCGTCTCGTCGGGGTGGTCGCGGAGAACGCCGCGGCTTATGCGCTGTCCTTTGCCCGGCGCGCGCCGGTATCGACCACATCGGCCGATACCTTGGCCGATGGCGTGGCGGTCCGCGTGCCGCACAACGATGCGCTGGAGATGATCTATAAGGGTGTCGAGCGGATGGTGACCGTATCTGAACAGGCGCTCCTGGAAGCGATGGGCCATTATTTGCAGGACACGCATAATCTCGCCGAGGGCGCCGGCGCGGCGCCGCTTGCGGCGCTGCTGAAGGAGCGGGCGGTGCTGGCTGGCAAGCGCGTGGGTCTGGTCCTATCGGGCGGCAATGTGGACAGGGCCTTGTTGTGCCGCGCGCTCGCTTGTGTTGATGCGAAAGGAGGGAGTCGATGACAGAGGAGCTCTTCAGAATGGATGCCTACGCCACGTGCTGTGAAGCGGTGGTGACGGCCATCACCAGCGACGGTATCGAGCTCGACCGCACCGTGTTCTACCCAACGGGGGGCGGCCAACCGGGGGATACCGGGCGACTGCGAAGGGCCGACGGTGTGGAGATCCCGATCGTCGATACACGCAAAGGCGGTCAGCCTACGCAGATACTACATGTTCCGGGCGAAGGGGCCGCCGATGTCGACGTGGGAGACCTCGTCACGGCAGAGATCGACTGGGACCGCCGTTACCGGCTAATGCGCATGCACACCTGCTTGCATGTGCTCTGCGCTGTGGTACCAGGCGCCGTGACCGGTGGCTCGGTGGGCGACCGGCGCGGGCGGCTTGATTTCGATCTGCCGGAGCCTAGCCTGGACAAGGATCACATCACTGACGAGCTGAATCGGCTGATCGAGGAGAACCACCGGGTGCGGTGCCGCTCGATCGCGGATGAAGAACTCGCCGCCAACCCGGATCTGGTGCGTACGATGTCGGTCAAGCCGCCGAGCGGGCAGGGAAGCGTGCGCCTGGTGGAGATCGAGGGCGTTGACCTCCAGCTNNGGACCTCCAGCCTTGCGGCGGTACCCATCTGATATTCACCGGTGAGATCGGCCGGGTGCGCGTCGCCAAGATCGAGAAGAAGGGCAAGCACAACCGCCGCGTTAACATCGTTCTTGACGACTAAAGACCAGTAACGAGTAGCAAGGTTCAAGTAACCGGGCAGCGAGTCCAAGAACCTTTATTGCATTGTCGCCCTGCCACTTGAAACTTGCGACGTGT
>JABAOH010037701.1_pt1 | contig 12395 bp, 11 predicted proteins | sample 7062181 | NCBI WGS metagenome assembly JABAOH01 (sample SAMN14538630, study PRJNA623070) | marine sediment metagenome | biome: marine biome [ENVO:00000428]; feature: marine pelagic biome [ENVO:01000023]; material: deep marine sediment [ENVO:00002113]; isolation source: pool of 5 deep marine... | reverse complement strand
GACCAGTTCCTCGAACCCTGGTATCCCCAGACTCTGGAGATGATGCAGGACGAAGGCTCCTATTACGCGATTCCTGGAGACTTTATGTCGATGGCCCTCTTCTACAACAAAAACCTCTTCGAGGAGGCGGGCCTGGATCCAGAAAAGCCCCCTGCCACCTGGGACGAGTTCCTGGAATATGCCCAGGCGCTGACCCGGGATCGGGACGGCGACGGACAGGTTGACACCTGGGGATTCGGGACAATCGGCGCCATCAGCCCGGGATTTGAGTTGCGATTCACCCCCATTCTCTTCAGTCATGGCGGCAACTACCTGAACGAAGACTACACTTGCTCCGCGCTCAATACTCCCGAAGCTAAGGAAGCCTTCACCTATTTCGTCGAACTGTTCACCGAGCACGAAGTCATCCCACCCGGCGTCACCTCCCAGAACCCGGGAACGGTCAGAGAACAGATGGCCAACGAGCAGATTGCCATGCTGTTGGGTTCCGGTTGGACGGCGCCCATCGTCGACGGGATCAACCCCGATCTGAACGCCTTTGAAACGCTGGGGGTGGCGGACGTCCCCGTCAAGGCGGGGACGGACCCCGAGTTCACTACGACCGCCTGGTTGAGCGCCTGGGCCGTCAATCCGAACTCGGAGAACCCCGAAGCGGCCTGGGAACTGGTCAAGTTCATCACCGACAAACCCCAGGAGCAACAGTGGTTCGAGGACGCCCGCGTCACCTCGGCCAGGATGGACGTCTCTGAGGAATACGAGCCGCTGACCTCCGATAAGTTCGCCCAAGCCATCGCCGGGCAGTTGCCCAAGGCCCAGTTCGTGCCCCAGATCAAGGAATGGCCGCAGATCATCGAGACGATCAACAGCGCTGCTCAGGAGGCTTTCACCGGAGACAAGACACCTGAGGAGGCCCTTGAGGGCGCCCACAACCAGATCAACGAAATCTTGGGCGGCGAAGCGTGCCCAGAATTCTGAGATCAATTGTCTAGAAAGGCAGAGGGCTGCCAGATGCAGCCCTCTGCCGTCACCTACACATACTCAAGTCTGACGATGAACGAGGTCCCAAGTCTGACAATGAATGAGCCCCGCGTCCGCTTCCCCTCAACTAAGGGCCAGCTGCGGCTGAACCAGGGTTTCGCTTTCGTCTTGCCGGCCCTGTTAATGCTCGTTCTGGTACTGGGGTTTCCGATCGTCGTGGCGGTGGTCAACAGCTTCAGCCTGCCCGACGGTGGCTGGACCCTGGAAAACTTCACCAAGCTCCCGCGGGATGGCCGCTTTCGCAACTCCCTGGTCGTCACCTTTATCTTCGTCGGCGGTACAGTTCTGCTGCACCTGGTCGTAGGATTCATCATTGCGCTGGCCTTGAATGCCTCGGTCAAGGGAAAACGATTCTTCAGAGTGGTGGCCATTCTCCCCTGGGCTGTGCCCGACGTCATCTCCGGTCTGATGTGGCGGTTTATGTACAATCCCACTGCAGGTATTATCAACCGGGTGCTTCTTTCACTGGGAGTCATCAACACCTATGTCGAGTGGCTGGGGGACTCAGATCTGGCCTTACCAAGCGTGATCTTTGCGGACGTGTGGCGCGGCTATCCATTCGTGATGCTCATCCTGTTGGCGGGCCTACAGGCGATTCCGCGCGAACAATACGAGGCAGCCAAAGTAGATGGTGCCTCGGCAATTCAAGAATTTCGCCACATCACCATTCCTAATATGAGAGGGATGATCTTGATCGCGGTGGCCTTGGATACCATCTGGCAATTTAGACGCTTTGGCTTGGTTTTTAATATGACTGCGGGAGGTCCTGGCAACGCCACTGAAATCCTATCTCTCTACGTATATAAGCAGTATTTCAGGTATTTTAATTTCGAATACGCCGCCGCTATAGCCATAGTTCTGGCGATTATCATGCTACTTCTGAGCCTGCCCTATGTACGTGCCATGGTCCGGAGATTGTGATGAAGAGAAGGCTACAACCCGGTATTATCATTGCCTATGTGATCCTGGGCCTGGTTCTTTTGTACACCATTACTCCCTTCTTGTGGATGATCTTCNNCCCTTTTTGTGGATGATCTTCACCTCGTTGAAGACCGATAAGGAGGCGGTGGCCATCCCGCCTACACTCTGGCCCAAAGAGCCGACGCTCGAGGCGTACATTCAGATCCTGATATGGGGAAACTTCCCCATTTGGTTTTTGAACAGCACGATCATCTCTTTGGGCACGGCGTTGTTTTCCACAATGATCGGATCGTTTGCCGGTTATGGTTTCTCTCGCTTCGGCTTTCGCGGCCGAGCTACGTTGATTGGGGTCATCCTGGCCAGCCAGATGCTGCCCGGTGTGCTTTTGGTCGGGCCCTACTTCAAAATGCTCTCTACCGTGGGGCTGTACAATACCTATCCAGGCCTGATCTTGGCCTTCACTGCCATCACCCTACCCTTTAGCACCTGGATGCTGAAAGGGTTTATAGACTCGGTGCCTGAGGAACTGGACGACGCAGCCCTGATCGACGGTTGCACGCCCTTGAGCGCCTATTTGAAGGTGATTCTGCCACTCATTGCGCCGGGCATGGTAGCGACGGTGATCTTTGCCTTTCTGCTGGCATGGGGGGATCTGCTCTGGGTATTGGTCCTGACCAGCGGCGAGAAGATGACCACCGTCACGCTAGGTCTGACGCGGCTGGTGACCCAGTTCCGCATCATCTGGCCCCAGTTGATGGCCGGTTCGATGGTTGGAGCACTGCCGCCATTGATACTCTACCTGCTCTTGCAGAACTATCTGGTCGAGGGTATGACGGCCGGGGCGGTTAAGGAATAATTTAGGAGGCTTGAGGAATATGAGATTGGAGGGTAAGGTAGCGTTAGTGACCGGTGCCGCCCGGGGCATAGGAAAGGCCATTGCGCTTACACTGGCCCGAGGAGGAGCGAATGTCGTGGTTACTGATGTAGATCAGGAGGGTGCCCAGAGAGTTGCGCAGGAGATCCAAGGATTGGGCCGGAAAGCTCAGGCTATCCAGGCCGACGTCTCCCACCGCGAAGCGGTACAACAACTGGTCAGCGAAGCAGTCTCCCTTTTTGGAAGGATCGACATCCTGGTGAACAACGCGGGTATCATCCGGCGAGGGACATTCCTCGATCATAAGCCGGAGGAGTGGAACAAGGTTCTTAGCGTCAACCTGGGTGGGACCTTCAACTGCGCCCAAGAGGTGGCGCCCCTGATGATCAAACAAGGAGGGGGAAAGATCATCAATATCTCCTCTGTAGTGGGCAAGATGGGGGATATTGCCTCCGCTCCGTCCTACGGCACGTCAAAGGGGGCCATTAACACATTCACCAAGTCCCTGGCGCGAGAACTGGCCCCGCATGGGATCAACGTAAACGCTGTGGCTCCACACGCCATTGAGACCGAGATGAGCCAGGAGTGGTCGGAGGAGAAGCGGCGTCAGATCGTGGAGGCCATTCCCCTGAAGAGACTGGGCCAACCAGAGGAAGTGGCTGAGGTGGTGGCCTTTCTTGTCTCAGATGGTGCTGGCTTTATCACCGGTCAGATTCTCGACGTTAATGGCGGTTACCTAATGGATTGAGGTCGCACTTAATGAACCTGGACAGAGCATTCGATTTCACACACAAGGTGGCAGTAGTCGTCGGAGGAAGTGGCGTGCTTTGTAGTACGCTGGCGCAGGCGCTCGGCCAACAAGGGGCAGCCGTGGTGGTGGTAGGGCACACGCATATGGCCAAGGCTCAAGAGGTGGCGGATCAGATTATCACCCAAGGGGGACAAGCCATCGCCACCCAGGCTGATGTGCTTGACAAGAAATCGCTGAACAGCCTGGCTCACAAAACGATCGAGACCTTTGGGCAAGTTGATATCCTCATCAATGGGGCAGGTGGCGCCAAGAAGGAAGCGACAACCAGTGAAGAATTGTCCTTCTTTGACTTACCCGAGGATGCGGTCCGTTGGGTCTTCGACCTCAATTTCATGGGGACTTTCCTGGCCTGCCAGGTTTTTGGCCGGTACATGGTTGAACAGGACAGCGGCTGCATCCTCACCATATCCTCGATGGGGGCCGACCGGCCCCTGACCAGAAGTGTGGCCTACTCTGCCGCCAAAGCAGCCATTGTCAACTTTACGCGTTGGCTCGCCGTACATGTATCCCAGGAGTACTCGCCTCGCATCCGTGTCAATGCAATTATGCCCGGTTTCTTTCTGACCGAGCAAAATCGATTCCTATTGCTGGATGAGGGTAGCGGTGAACTAACCGAGCGGGGGCAGAGAATCATTAACCATACACCTATGGCGCGATTTGGACAGCCTGAAGACCTGATTGGGCCTGCTCTCCTGCTGCTCTCAGATGTTGCCGCGTTTGTGCACGGAACGACCGTCACAATCGACGGCGGAATTTCTGTCTTCGGGGGTGTATAGCAGCCATGGAAGACTCCTCCTTCAAAGCCACATTGGTAGATTACGACGAGGACCTCTTCGCTCCGCCGAATTGGGCGGGCGAGGAGTTGGCCCGCCACGGCATCGAGTGGGTTATGGGCCAGTACCGTTCACCGGAAGCGGTGTTGGAGGCGGCGCGGGCCAGCGATGTGGTGATGATCCAGTCGGTGCGTCCATTGCTCACCCGAACCGTCATCGAGCAACTCGAGCGCCCCCGATGCATTGTGCGCCTGGGCACCGGCTATGACAACGTGGACGTCGCCGCCGCGACGGCACAAGGCATCCTCGTGTGCAACACCCCTACTTACTGCATAGACGACGTAGCCGATCACGCCCTGGCGTTGCTGATGGATGGTGTCAGACATATTGCGCGCCAGGACCGCTGGATCCGGGCCGGGCGTTGGGATCGCACCGGGGCGCGCCCTGCCCGCCGTATGAAAGGCTGCACCATGGGCTTCGTCGCGTTCGGGCAAATTGCCAGCGCCCTGGCCGAAAGGGTAAGCGGCTTCGGCATGACCTTGCTGGCCTATGATCCCTATCTCGATGCCGAAACCATCGGCCATTACGGAGCGCAAAAGACGGAACTGGAGGAGCTATTACAGCGCTCCGATTTCATCTCGGTCCACTGCCCGCTGACTGACGAAACCTATCACTTGCTAAGTGCCAGGGAATTCAGCCTGATGAAAGAAGGCGTGTTCATTGTTAACACCAGCCGGGGACCAGTCATTGACGAGAGCGCGTTGGTGACCGCCTTACAGACGGGCAAAGTGTGGGGTGCCGGGTTAGACGTGTTCGAGCACGAACCCCTGTCTCTCGACTCACCGCTGCGTGAGTTCGACAATGTGACCTTCACACCCCACGTGGGGGCTAATTCTCTGGAAAGTGTGGCTGATGTGTATCGTATCGGCGGCCAGATCGCAATTGACGTGTGCCACGGCCGCTGGCCGCAGTGGGTGGTTAACCCTGAGGTCGAGGGCAAGACATCGTATGCGTATCAGCGTGATTGACTATTGGACGAAGGACGGATGACGAAGGACGAATGAGCCGGTTTAGCGAGGGGTTTTCGTCCTTCGTCATCCGTCCTTCGTCCTTAGAACAAATGGAACAAGAAAGAGGAGACATTTGCTATGGCTAGCAGAGTAGTAACCTTTGGCGAAATCATGATGCGCCTGTCGCCGCCGGGCTTCTTGCGGTTCGGGCAGGCCCGCTCATTTGACGTCATCTACGGCGGCGGCGAGGCCAACGTAGCCGTGTCGCTGGCCAACTTCGGCGTGCCGGTGGACTACGTCACCCGGCTGCCGGATAACGACCTGGGCGAGGCCTGCATTCAGTTCCTGCGGGGTTATGGCGTGGGTGTTGACAAGATCGTGCGTGGCGGCGAGCGGCTGGGCATCTACTTTCTGGAAATGGGCGCAGTGCAACGCGGCAGCAAGGTGGTCTACGACCGGGCCAACTCGGCCATCGCCACCATTGAGCGGGGGATGATCGACTGGAAGCACGTCTTCGCCGACGCGGACTGGTTCCACTGGACGGGTATCACCCCGGCCATCTCGGCCGGAACGGCCGACGTCTGCCTGGAGGCAGTCCAGGTGGCCAAAGAGATGGGACTGACGGTCTCGTGCGATTTGAACTACCGCAAGAAGCTGTGGAAGTGGGGCAAGACGCCGGGCGAGGTGATGCCCGAGTTGGTGCGCCACTGCGACGTGGCCATCGGCAATGAGGAAGACGCCGACAAGGTGTTTGGCATCAGAGCGCCCGAGACCGATGTGACCGCGGGGGTGGTAGAAGCCGACAAGTATCGCTACGTGTGTGAAGAGCTGGCCAAGCGCTTCCCCAACCTGAAGACGATTGCCATCACCCTGCGCGGCTCGATCTCCGCCAGCCACAACACCTGGTCCGGGGTGCTGTGGGCCTGCCCTGAGCCCGGTCGAAGGGATCAGGGTGAGTTCTACATTGGTCCCACCTACGACATCACTCACATCGTGGATCGGGTGGGCGGTGGCGACTCGTTTATGGGCGGGCTGATTTACGGCCTGCGCACCTACGGTGACGATCGGCAGGCAGCGCTCAACTTTGCCGTGGCTGCTTCTTGCCTAAAGCACTCGATCTTTGGCGACTTCAACATGGTGACCGTAGCCGAGGTCGAGAAGTTGATGGGTGGTGATATCTCTGGGCGTGTGTCACGCTGAGGATGAAGAGAAGACCTTTAGGGTTTCAGAAACCTAAAGGTCTGAGTATAACTCTCACGAGGAGAAACATAATGAACGATATGCTTGATACGCTAGGACGCCTGGGACTAGTGCCGGTGGTCAAGATCGAGCAGGCCGAGGACGCCGTCGACCTGGGCAAAGCCCTGTCGGCAGGTGGGCTGCCGTGTGCCGAGATCACCTTCCGGACTGCAGCAGCCGAGGAGGCGATTCGACGCATTGCCTCAAACCTGCCAGATGTCATCCTCGGGGCGGGGACTGTCCTCACGGTAGATCAGGCCGATAGAGCGGTCTCCGCGGGGGCTCAGTTTATCGTCTCTCCCGGCTTTAATCAAAAGGTGGTCGATTGGTGTCTGAATAACGAGATACCGGTCACCCCGGGGGTGGCCACACCGACCGAAATCGACATGGCGTTGGAGGTGGGATTGAGTATCCTCAAGTTCTTCCCCGCTGAGGCCATGGGTGGTATCAAGACGCTCAAGGCCATCTCCGCACCTTACGGGGGCGTCAAATTCATTCCCACGGGCGGTATCAACCGCGACAATCTGGCCGACTACCTGGCCCTCCCCAGCGTCCACTGCTGCGGGGGGAGCTGGCTGGTCAAGGCCAGCCTGATTTCGGCCGGCAAGTTCGATGAGATCACACAGTTGGCCCAGGAGGCTGTGTCTGTGGTGCGCCAAGTGCGCGGAACATAGCGGTCACATTATGAAGGTTAAGAAAATAGAGCAGGGCTCGTGCAAAGTCGCTTGACAAGCCGAGACTAGCATCCTGAGCCAGTCGAAGGATGCGGGTTTGCGAAGACTCGTCGCCTGGACCGCATCCTTCGACAAGCTCAGGATGCTGTGCTCTCGGACTTTGCACGAGCCGTGGAAAATAGAGTGGGTCTCTTGACTCGTCGCGAACCCTGTGTTACAATGATTATACTTATAATAACAGGATAACAGGATAACAGGATAACAGGGTACCGGATAGGGCGCTTGCACATCAAACCCAAAAGATTGTCCAGGCAAGCACAGTGCCGGGGGATGTTGATGGCAAATGTGGCACTCTGGTTCGGTACCTGATGCGAATGTCATTCGTGTAATTCCAACCCCGACTTCTTAGCCTGTCAACTGCGCCGACAACTGAGAACGCACTCAAAGGGTGATGTTGCGATAGCTTTAGCATGCCAGGAGGACGAATTGGCTGCCTCTAACGATTTGTCACGCGTCTTCAGAAATGCAGTTGACCGCAACAGCCCCATCCCGTATTACGTCCAGGTGAAACAGGCTCTGCAAGAGTATATAGAGGACTCTGATTGGCAACCCGGCGATCAACTTCCGGGAGAACCGGAATTGTGCCGCTTGTTCGACGTCAGCCGAACTGTGATCCGACAGGCTCTCAGGGAGATGCAATATGAAGGCCTGATCGTGAAGAGAAAAGGCAAAGGAACCTTCGTTACCGAACCTAAAATCGTCGAGCATCTGTTCCAGAATCTCACTGGCTTCTACCAGGATATGGTGGAGCGGGGCTTCACCCCTATCACCAGGGTTCTCAAACAGGAACTGGTCCCTGCCAGTCCCAAGGTGGCTGGCTACCTGGGTCTCGATCCTGGAGCGTCGGTGATCCAGATCCATCGCCTGCGCTCCGTGGAGGACGTGCCCATCATCCTGGATAACACCTATCTGCCATACGCGCTTTGCCCCAAGGTTCTCCATTCCGACCTTTCCTCCCAGTCCCTCTACGCGTTTCTGGAGCAGGAGTACGGCTTCGTAATTGCACGTGGGCGCCGGACTCTGGAGGCCGTGGGCGCCAATGAGTACGAGGCTTCTTTGCTGGAGGTCGATGTGGGATCGCCGCTGATTCTGCTGGACAGCGTGAGCTACCTGGACAATGGTACACCCATAGAGTACTTCCACGGCCTCCACCGGGGTGATCGCTCCAGGTTCGAGGTCGAGCTAATCCGCGTCCGCCACACGGGTGACGTTAAGGAGATTTTGGGTAAGGATAACGTGCAACTGCCTCAAGGTAGCGTGGTCGTAGAGGTGGACGACACCCGCGCCTGACGGCGGGACAAGTGCCCGCGCCTGACGGCGGGACAAGTGTACGTCCACGGCAGCCACCTCGCACATTGCCTTTTGGAGATTGAGTGATGAGCAAGATCGGCATCTACTACGCCTATTGGACACACGATTGGGACGCGGATTTTCACCCGTTCATCGATAAGGTCGCCGACCTGGGGTTTGACGTTCTGGAGGTCAACGCCGGCACCATCGCCGACATAACCTCTGAAGAGCGCAGGAGCCTAAGGGCGCACGCCGATGATAAGGGTATTGCTCTGTCGCATTGCATTGGCTTGCCCAAGCAGTACGATATCGCGTCGGAGGATAAGGCCGTCCGGGAGAACGGCATCGCGTTCCTTCAGAAGATGGCCAGGGCGATTGGCGAAATGGGCGGGGGAAATCTGACCGGGATCATCTATAGCTGCTGGCCCGGAACGTTGCCCGAGGGGGAGACGGACAAGCAGCCTTACTTCGAGCGTAGTGTGGTTAGCATAAAGGAGGCGATCAAGGCAGCGGAGGACAACAACGTCTTCTTCTGCCTGGAGGTCGTCAACCGCTTCGAGCAGTACCTCTTGAACACCTGCGACGAGGCGGTTGCCTACGTGGACGCGGTCGGCAGCCCCAATGCCAAGATCCTGCTCGATACCTTCCACATGAACATCGAGGAGAACTTCATCGGCGAGGCAATCGAAAAAGCGGGCGACAAATTGGGACATTTCCACATCGGGGAGAACAACCGCATGCCGCCGGGATACGGCCACATTCCGTGGGCCGAGGTGGGGAACGCGCTGCGCAGGATAAACTACAAGAAGTTCGTCGTGATGGAGCCCTTCCTCATGCCCGGCGGGGAGGTGGGGCGCGACATCAAGGTCTTTCGGGATATGAGCGTCGATCTGGAACTGGACGAGGAAGCGCGAAAGGCGTTACTGTTCATGCGCGGCGTTTTGAAGTAGATGTCAGGCCCCCTTATCTAGAAGCTACCGAGAGTGATGGTTGATAGATGGTTAATTCGATCCGGGTGTGCTTAATCGGCGCAGGGCGAGCAGCGGGGGTCCACGCGAATTCCCTGGTCAATCACATCCCAGCCGGCCGACTGGCCGGTATTGTAGACCCTATGAGGGAGGCGCTGAGCGCNNCGCCCACGTTCACTCACAGCGATCTGGCCGTGATGGCCGCAGTAGCGGGGAAGCACGTTTTCCTTGAAAAACCGATGGCGATCACACTGGATGAGTGCGATGAAATCATCGAGGCCATCCAGCGCAACGGTGTCTTCCTGCAGTTGGGCTTTATGCGGCGCTTCGACCCCGAGTTCGCCGCGGCGTACGAGCGTATCCAGATGGGCGAGATCGGCCAGCCGATGATGATCAAGTCGCTGACGCACGGGCCGGGGTTGCCGCCCCCTTGGGCACGTGACCTGAGAACATCAAACGGCATGCTGGCCGAAGTCAACAGTCACGACTGGGATTGCACCCGCTGGCTGATGGGCTCAAACCCCGAGCGGGTTTATGTGGAAGTGGCCAACTTCAAGGGCAAGGCGAGGGGTGTTGATACCGAGAACTTCTATGACAACGTACTGGTTAACGTTCGTTTTGAGAGCGGTGGCTTGGGTAGTATCTCGGGGATTTGCCCATGCGATTATGGATATGATGCTCGGGTCGAGATCGTCGGTGAGCGAGGCATCATGCAGATCGGTGAAATGAGAGGGCAAGCAGTCGTGGTCTGCACGAACCGGGATCAGGGTCTGGTGACGCCCATCTATCGCACCTGGCCGGAGCGCTTCGCCTGGGGATACATCCGCGAGATGGAGCACTTCGTTAATTGTATCCAAACGGACACCCCGCCTGAGGTGGGGGGAGAGGATGGACGCTGGGCTGTCGCGGGAGTCCTTGCCGGGACGAAATCCTTCCTGGAAGAGCGGCCAGTCTACGTCCGTGAAGTGCTTGAAGGCGAAGAGGTATAATCCGATTGGCCCCGAAAGGAGGTGATAAGCGCCCAAACACAGAGAACCCGCCCGAAGATGTGTAGGTCGGCATCCTTATGCTACCCTCGGAAGTATGGAGCCACAGGAATGAGTACTCGGACGGGCCCCACAGAGTGGCGATCTGAGGTGAAGCACCAGCCCCACTATGATTGGGGTCGAGGTGGGGATGACTGGTTCGTTATTGACCCCGAAATGAGGAGGAGTCAGTGTCATGAAACGGCAAATGTTGTTTACGCTGGTTGCTATGACCATATTGGCGCTGGTTACAGCAGGATGTGTTATGGTAACGCCCACCCCAGCACCACCTGCCGAGGAACCGGCGGCCGAGGAACCAGCGGCCGAGGAACCGGAAGCTGAAGCGGCTCGGTGGGAAGAGCCTATCGTGATCGGGTGGACACCACCTNNGGAGGAGCCTATCGTGATCGGGTGGACACCGCCTGACATCACCGGCGTGTTCAAGACGGCCACCGACTTCTTCGAAGCTTCAGCCGCAGATGGCAATGCGCAGGGCTTCGACATCGAGATAATCTCACAATCTCCCGCAACACACGTGTCTTTCGCCGACCAGGTAGCGATCATCGAGGACTACGTCCAACGAGACGTGGATGCGATCGCCATCTCACCCATTGAGGTCGAGGTGATAAAGCCGGCGGTTCAGAAGGCAAATGAGGAAGGCATCCCGGTCATCATCGTGAACCTGCTGGAGCCGATTGAGGGCCTCGACATCGACTCCTACATCGGCTTCGACAACACGGTCGCGGCCGAAGTAACCGCGTACTCGATCCTCGATTACTTCGGCGGCCCAGGCGTCCTGGGGACCGGCGAGATGGTTGAAGTCGGCCCAGACACTTACCTGGACTACGAGTTCTGGAAGGGCCTGTACGACGGCATGTCCGATGAAGACAAAGCCGCGATCGTGGCCCGGGGCGCCATCATCGAAGGCATCGCCGGTGGATTCTTCTCGACGGCCCGGCTGAATGGCTTCCACAATGTCATGGACCAATTCCCGGGGATTGAGATCGTGGGCGAGCCGTGCGCTGCGGACTGGAACCGCGAGAAAGGCGTCAACTGCGCGGAGGACATCCTCCAGGCCAACCCTGAGGGTCTTGACTTCATCTGGGCAGCCTCCAACGAGATGGGCCTCGGGGCCATGCTGGCCTCGGAGGCGGCTGGCCGTCTGGAGCTGGCCACCGACGGGCCTTCGCTGGGCAATGAGACGGTAGCCGTCTTCACCAACGATGTGACGCCTGAATCGGTAGACCGCATTGCCGAGGGCAAGATGGTAGGCGAGACCACCCACGGTTTCGCTGACTGGGGCTGGTTTGGCACCGAGTTTGCTGTCAGGGTGGTATGCGGAATGGATGTGCCCCAGACCTTTGATATTCGTCCGCGCATCGCCTACATTGAGAACGCCCGCCAGTTTTATCCCGACCCGGTCTTGCCAGACATCGACTGGGAGAGCATCAAGGAAGCCTGTGAGTAGGACGTGAACCCCTTCTGACCAGGGCCGGGGAGCCGCTGGTGGCTCCCCGGCTCTACAGCCACGAGTTTGAACGGTACTGGTTCAAAAAGAGGAGGCCGTCATGCGATTTCAGGGAAAAGTGGCCGCAGTAACCGGGGCAGCCGCCGGAATCGGCCAGGCCACGGCCGTCGCATTTGCTCGAGAAGGTGCAGCGGTGGCCATCGTGGACAAGGACCAGGCGCAGGGACAGGTAGTCGCCAGCGAA
>JABAOH010001056.1_pt1 | contig 12397 bp, 11 predicted proteins | sample 7062181 | NCBI WGS metagenome assembly JABAOH01 (sample SAMN14538630, study PRJNA623070) | marine sediment metagenome | biome: marine biome [ENVO:00000428]; feature: marine pelagic biome [ENVO:01000023]; material: deep marine sediment [ENVO:00002113]; isolation source: pool of 5 deep marine... | reverse complement strand
TCCCGGAGGCTTTTGCCGATGGCTCTTTCCACAATCACCGCCAGGAGGAGATAGCCTGAATTGCTGTAGAGGTACTCCTCTCCGGGAGCAAAATTTAATTCCTTCTGACGGGCAATAAGCTCAACCACATCGTCTTGGTGATAAGTGCCGTAGTCTACGCCCGCAATCCCTAATAGGGTAAGATAATCACGAACCCCACTGGTATGGTGGATCAGGTGGCGAACGGTAATGGGATGTCCATAATCCGGCAGTTCAGAAACATACTTTCGGATATCGTCATCAAGGGAAAGCTTTCCTTGCTTGGCTAGGATAGCGATGCACATGGTTACGAATTGTTTTGAAACAGAACCTATATAAAAAACTGATTTGGGAGTAATCGGGATATTTAGTTCCAGATTAGCCAGACCATAACCCTGCTTATAAATAATCTCGCCGTCTTTAACAACGGCCAGAGCACAGCCTGGTGTATCTTTTTTGTCCCAATGAGAAAAAAGCTTGTCCACTGCGTCTGTTTTTTTATCAGCGATGGCCGATGAAACAAAAATCAGCACGAGAATGGCGGTGAGTATTGTTCTTAAACTATATGGTCTTTTCATGATTAGGGATACCTCCTTTATTCATTATTGAGGATAATGATTATATGAATTTTCCCGGTTCATTTCTACATTATTTATAGGTTTGAGGCATTGGAGATTATTTTAACTTTTTACATCAAATTTTTCCTGTGCTATTAGGTATCTAATAAAAACTAAAACAAGGAGTGAAATTCAGGAGATAATTTGACTTGCAAGGCCTAATGTTGAAAAATGTTTAGAATGTTTATACAGGATAACTCAAAAATAAAATATGGTGTGAGCTTTTGATATGCCTAAGGTTTCCCGCACAAATGTAGAAAAAAAAATAAGAGATTGCCGTCGACTTGTTTCTTCGAAAAAAGTGATTTCATGTCTAGAAGATTTATTTTTAAGTACAAATGACGGCCTGGTTGCCTATGAGCTTGGGCATGAATTTGAAAAAATAGGTAAAACCCGAGATGCTGTTGAATACTATGAGCGGGCTGAGACTTTATTTGAACAGCCTATATATAAAAATATGGCAAGAGCAGCCATAAACAATTTAGCCATAGAGGCTCTCATCGCTGCAAAAAAGAAAAGGAGGAAGTAAGCTTTCGTCTGTAGGTGCTTGATTCATCAAGCCCATACTTATAAGGGTGACCAAATATTATGTAGGGGCTTGATTCATCAAGGCCACCTTTTTTGTAAAAATATGATTCGTCAAGATAACATTGAATATTGGAGGACTGACCATATATATTAAGGATTTGATCCTATTTTTCGTATATACTCTTAAAAATAAAATACGCAGGGATTCCCGCCACCACAGTTAGAATCGCAATCAATGAGGGAACTGGGCCTTCAAGAAAACCCAGGGTAAGAATTGAAACACCTGCGAGTATGTATATGATGGGAACAGCAGGAAAGCCCGGCATCTTATATTCACTTTTCTTTAAGCGCCTTAATTTAAAAACGCCGATGACTGCCAGAATCGGGAAAATCCCAAGGGAAAAACCCATATAAGTCAGTATTTGGCTAAGAGTTCCTGACATCACGATGATTATTGCAATTCCACACTGCAAGATTATTGATTTTGAAGGGACGCGGTAAACACTATGAACCTTAGAAGCAAACCTGAAAAAATATCCGTCTTTAGCCATTGAGTAATAAACTCTCGGACCAAGAATAATAAACGCGCTTAAAGATGATAAAAGGGCGAAAGATATCAGAACTGAAAGAAAACTCTCGAAGGATTTACCGAACAGATTTCCTACTGCAAGCCCTCCTATGGAGATGACTCCGCTCATTTGTTTAGGTGAGGCGGCATAGACATAAAATAGATTCAAGCCAAAATAAAGAAGAATCACTATTCCAGTTCCCAGAATCAATGAAAGCGGTAGGTTTCTCTTCGGCTTTTTTATCTCTGATCCTATATAGGAAGATGCGTTCCAGCCGCTGTAGGCAAACATTATCCACATCAAAGAAAGGCCCATTACTTTCCATCCTCCAAAATCAAAGCTGAACTCTTTTCCCTGAGAAAAGTGATCAAAGCTCCCTTTTCCAAATGATAACCCTACTAATATAAGGCCTACGATTAAGCCGATTTTCAATAATGTTAATAAATTCTGCACTCTTGTTCCGAATATAATCCCCCTGAGATGGACCAGGGTAAAAACTACGATAACAAGGACTGAATAAAGTTTTTTTAAAACTGCCGCTTCAATATCTTCCTCAAAAATCCCCAAACTTAATAGCTGGGGGAAAGCTCTGGTTAAATATTCAGTAAAACCTATGGCAGATGAAGCTATGGGAGCAGAAAAGCCCACGAAAAAGGAGACCCAGCCGCTTAAAAAGCCAAGCAAAGGATTAAATAATCTGGAAAGGTAAATATATTCACCGCCTGCATGCGGTATTGCTGCGCCAAGCTCGCTGTAGCATAAAGCGCCGCACAGCGCTATTATTCCCCCGACAATCCACAACAAAATCAGTAATAAAGGATTTCCCAGGTCTTCCATTAAGAGCCCGGAAGTTATAAATATTCCGGCTCCAATCATATTGGCAATGACAATGTTTGTAACAGGAAAAAGCCCTAGTTTTCTTTCCAGGGCGTTTTCGGGCAGCTTATCTGGCATGATGTAATTTTGACGTATGAAAGAAAAAAATCTTCCTTTCGAGAAAATTAAATCAGAATTCTTAAAACTTACTTTAGTTTCTTAATAAGCAGTACTAGAAAAAAAGTATTCTTATCCATGTGTTTGGGAAAATCAAAAGCTCTATTTTAGCAAGTTCTTACTTTTATTGCGAGGAGCATGAACCTTTTTTTCCTTTTATTATATTGTATTAATTTTTATAATATTGGAGCTTTAAAGAAGATCCATATTTATGAAAAAGAATTTTTTTTAATTTTTTGTGCCTAGTGAGGGCTGGGCTCCAAAATTGCAGTAGACTATAAAATTAGACGAAAGGTGGTTTTTCCATGGGAAAGATTATAACGCGAAGGGATTTTATTCGTGGAAGTGCATTTGCAGTATTAGGAGCTGCAATAGGATTATCTTCTCAGCAAACAAAAAAATCAAAAGTTATTTTGATTCGCCACCCTGATGCGCTGGATGAAAATTCCAGAATTAACGCAGAAATAATCCAGCAGATGCTTGATGAAGCGGTTATGGCTCTGTTTGATGAGGAGGATCCAGTTAGAGCTTTCCAAAAACTGGTCAAGCCCGGTGAAGTTGTAGGAATTAAAAGCAATGTTTGGTCTTATCTTCCTACTCCGTCTGAGTTGGAGAAGGCAATCGAACGCCGGGTGATCGATGCAGGGGTGAAGAAAGATGACGTCAGTATTGATGATCGCGGTGTGCGGAGAAACCCGGTTTTCTTGAAAGCAACATCTTTTATTAATGTCAGACCTCTCCGAACTCATTACCTCGCTGGTGTTAGCGGGTGCATTAAAAACTACATCATGTTTGCTAGATCTCAATCTGCGTATCATCCCAACAGCTGTGCAGAACTGGGAACTCTGTTTTCTTTGCCTCAGGTAAAGGGGAAGACACGGTTGAATATTCTGTGCGCGCTCACCCCGCAATTTCATGGTCGCGGACCTCATCATTTTAGCCGAAGGTATGTTTGGAATTATAAGGGTCTGTTTGTAAGTCAAGACCCGGTCGCGGTTGATGCCCTTGGCCTGCGACTCATTATGGCTAAACGCCGCGAACAGCTTGGCAAAGATAGGGAAATACCGCCCGTTCCGAGGCATATTGAAGTTGCCGATGTAAAGCATGAATTGGGTGCAAGCGACTTGAATAAGATTGAATTGATCAAACTAGGCTGGAAAGAGGATATCTTAATTTGATTAATTCTTAGGGGGAAATAATATGGGTTTTTCGACGGAAAAAATGCTTTTCACAGCGTCTGTTTTGCTGCTTGTAATATTGCTCGCATGTTCAATATCTGCTGGTCTTTCAGAAGCTTCGAATCTTGAATATGTAAGCAGCATACTATGGACAAAAGCCTATGATGTAAAGATAGAGGGGGATTATGCTTACTGTGCCTTTTTGAACGGGCTTGTTATTCTTGATATTTCAAACAAGTCGAAGCCTGTTGTAATCTCACGTTTCTTCCTCGGCGGAGGATTCGGCATTGATTTAAAAGATAACCTCGCCTTTATCGCTGCCGGAAAGAAGGGTTTGAAGATAGTGGACATATCTGATCTCAGGGCGCCTTCTCTTAAAGGCTTCTTCGATACCCAGGGCGAAGCTAAAGAAATAGTTGTAGAAGGCGACTATGCCTTTATTGCTGATGGCCTTTCAGGAATCCAGATAATAGATATCAGAAATCCATCATCTCCAAAGCTTGAGGCATCTTTTGATACTCCTGATGAAGCTGGAGGAGTGACTTTAAGAGGTGCTTACGCTTATGTGTCGGATGGCTCATCCGGATTACATATAATTGATGTCAGCGATCCATCAGCTCCAAAGCTTGCCGGCTCCTATGATACGCCTGGTACAGCAGAAAGAGCCGCTGTGTCTGGTGATTATGCCTATGTGGCGGATGGTTCGCCTGGCCTGCAAGTAATTGATATTAGCGATCCATCATCTCCAAAGCTTGCCGGCTCTTTCGTCACTTCAGGCTATGCACATGGAATAACTGTAAGCGGTAATTACGTCTATGTAGGAAATCTTTATGATGGGGGCTTTCAGATAATAGATGTCAGCAATCCGAGTGCTCCTGTTCTTGCCGCAACCCGCAAATACACCATGTACAACGAGGGCTGGGATGTAACTGTGAGCGGAGATTATGCTTATATCGTGGATTATTTCGCAGGTCTCCATATCATGTCAGTAATCGAACCCTCGAAACCCATGCTCAAAGGCATCTATTACACACCTGGTTCAATAATAGATGCAGCACTAAACGGCAAGTACGTTTGTGCGGCGGGCGACCTCTCTGGCTTGCAGATAGTAGATATCAGCGATGCTTCTGATCCCAAGATCGTAGGCTCAATCGGCCGCATGCGCGGAGTTCACGGCTTAGCTGCAAAAAATAATTATGTCTTTATCACTGACAGGTGGTCGTTGAAAATATACGACATAAGCGATCCTGCAAAAATAAAGCTTGTCTGTCAATTTTCAGTTCCTGGAGTACCGCGAGCAATAGTCGTAAAAGGAAATTATGCATATATGACCTCTGATCATTCAGGATTTCATGTCATAGATATCAGCGATATGTCTTCTCCTTCGATCGCTGGCTCGTATAAAATGCCGGGCTTTGCTTACGGCCTTGCAGTGAACGGCGACTATGCTTATGTCGCCAACAGCGATACAGGATTCCACATAATTAGTATAAGCAATCCATCTTCTCCTGAACTAATGGGTTCCTATAAAACGCCAGGGCTTACTTATGATGTAGCCATCAAAGGGGAACATGCCTATATAGCAGACGGCTCTTCAGGATTGCAGATAATAGATATAAGCAAGCCATCAGCTCCATCGATTGTCGGTTCGTTTGAAATATCAGGTTTTTCCAACGGAATAACAATTAAAGGGAATTATGCTTACGTCTCGGATGAGATTTCAGGATTAAAGAAAATCGATATTAGTCACCCATCTTCTCCCAGACTTGTCAGCTCGTTTGATACGCCTGGTGAATCCGCAGGGGCACTTGTCTGCGGGGAATATATTGTTGTTCCGGATTCATTTTCGCTCTTGATACTCAAATGATTTTTAAGATTTTGAATAAATTAAATCGTGAATTTATTTATATTTAAGAGGAGAACAATATGAGCAAAAAGAAGAAGGAAAAGGATATTTTTACCGAGATCGGAGATAAGTTCAAGGAACTCGGCGAGGAGATCAAGCCACACCTTGATAAGGCAGAAAAGAAACTGCGAGATTTTGATAAAGCCATTGAACCATCCATGGCCGAACTTGGCGAGAAACTCAAGGAGCTAGGCAATGCGCTCAAGCCACCGATGGAGGATTTATCCGGTCGGATGAAGGACTGGGGAGAATCTGTGAAGACGACAATCGACGATATGAGTAAGCGCGTCAAAAAGTGGAAAAATGCACAGAAAAAAAGCGAAAAAACAAAAGCAATCAAGAAGAGAAAATCATAATAAGGCAGCATCTTGCGGAAGGCCCGATTTTCATTGATACCGTATCTTTTCTGTGGTATTATTATTTATGTATATTGAAATTGAGGAGACCTGTCCAATCATAAGAACTGGCAGGGATCATAAGGGATGAGGGAAAATTTCAATAAGCAAAAAATATGCCCTCCCTTTATAAGAAACCCAATATTAAAAGGAAGTCAGAATGAATATTTATGTAGGTAATTTACCACGCGAGGCTACTGAAGACGATTTGAAAGAGGCTTTTGAAGCCTTCGGGCAGGTCACATCTGTCAAAATCATCAAAGACAAGTTCACCGGCGATTCAAGGGGATTTGGATTTGTGGAGATGTCCAAGAGTTCCGAAGCTCAGGCCGCAATTTCAGGACTTGATGGCAAAGATCTGAAGGGAAGCTCTCTTAGGGTCAATGAGGCCCGGCCTCGGCGCGATGATCGAGGCAGAGGAGGCTTTAGCCGAGGAGGAGGCGGGGGTAGAAGACGTTTCTGATAATTTCCACTCTGACATTAAAGATCATAGCCAAATTCTGAATTAAGGCCTATTTGAAAGCTGCCTAGCTTAAGCACTCGTCCTTACAAATTTGTAGATACACCCACCATTCTAGTCAAAATTAAGAAAAATTCCGCCAGAAAGATGACTGATTTACCCTGGCGATTGTAAGCTAATCCAGTTGTTCAATTGCGCGCTTTCCTTGTTAGGAAGCAATATCCTCTGCGGAAAGTAAGAGGTTGTGTTCAACTATTAAATTCAAAAAAGGAATAATGAATGAAAACGTATAAGAGAACTGAAGGAAAAAAAAGAAATAGGAAGAGAGAGAAAAGAAAGAGAGAAAAAAGAAAAATAAGAAATATTACCTGAACTAAGACGGCAGCTTTATCGTATAATACAATAAAGTAGATTTGAGGAGATAGGTACCATGAAAAAGGTTATTTTTATAATCATAATAGTGGTTGTGGTCCTTGTTCTTTCTTTTGTGGCAATAAGAGGCTGCCGAACAGGTGGTGGAACTCAGATAGAAAACACAGCAACAGTGGAAAGAGGGAACATATCAAAGACTGTAGTGGCCACAGGCAAGATCGAACCTCTTTACAAGGCTGAGATCAAATCAAAAATTGGAGGTCTGATTAATCAGTTTTATGTTGAGGAAGGGGACCGGGTGGTTGTTGGCCAGAAGTTGGTGGAGATTATTCCCGGAGCCACACCGGTCGAAATGGTGCAGGCCCGAACTGAAGTAAAAGCCGCAGCCTACGACAAGCTCGTCGCTGAAAGACAATATCTGAGAAATAAAGAGCTTAAAGAGCAAAAACTGATCGCCCCAGAAAAGTACGATCAGGCCAAAGCAAATTATGATACAGCTAAAGCCCGCTTTTATGCAGCTATGGCTCAGTTGCGCGTCCTAGAGCAGGGATCGAATGTGGAGGCGCTCGCTGAGGGTATTGAAATCAGCAAGGAGGATCGGCGTGAAATTGAAAAGGAGACACGGGAGGCCATTGCCAGCATGACGTTGATTGCTCCCATCTCTGGTATCGTCCTTTCCCGAGACACAGACAAAGGTAGTGCGGTCATCCCCATTTCTTCAGCCTACGGAGGAACGGTTATCATGACCCTCGCTGATGTTTCTGAGAAACATTTTCGAGGCGACGTGGACGAAGCAGATATAGGAAAAGTTCATCTTGGCCTGCAGGCCAGGATCTATGTTGAGGCTTATCCAGACGAGCCTTTTAAAGCAGAGCTAACCCACATCAGTCCTCGGGGTCGCGAGGAAGAGGACATCATTAATTTCGAGATCCGAGCAACGGTTAGTGATCAGGAGAATAGACTCCGTGTGGGGATGTCAGCAGATGCCGAGCTCATTCTGGAGGAACATGAAAATGTTCTGGTTATTCCAGAAGGAGCTATAATATACGAGGATGGAAAAACTTTCGTCAATATCCAGGATGATTCTGTTGAAGAGGGAATGCGTAAAATAGAAATAACCAAGGGTATCTCCGATGGTCTTCGAACCGAGGTTCTCTCAGGCCTTGAGGAAGGACAGGTTGTGGTACTTCCTACATAATATCTTAACAGATGATTTCTGGACGCATCCAGCAGGCAATGTATGTCGGAGTAGCCTCATAACAAGGATTCATTATGCGTTTGTCCGAGATTATTAGACAGGCGTTCGCAGATTTGAAAGCGCACCGACTCCGTAGCACACTCACGCTTTTCGGGATTATCTGGGGGATTATCGCCATCATGATCTTGTTGGGTTGGGGATTCGGATTCCGCGATTATATGTTTGAAGGCATGCATAAAATCGGTGAAGACCTGGTTGTCTTTATACCGGGTCATACTTCAATCGGCGTTGGTGGGTATAAAACCGGACGGCCTATAGTACCGGAGATAAAGGATATCGAGGCCATTCAAATTAAATGCGCTTCAGTAGATGAGATAAACCCGCAGATAGCGCGATGGTACCAGGTAAAAGCAGAAGCAGAAGCTCGGCGGTTCAATATCCGCGGTGTCCTGCCTGTCGCGAAGAAGATGGGCAACTGGCAAGTGGCCAAAGGACGCTTTATCATAGAGGACGATGTAAAAAATCGTCGGCGTTTTGCTTTCATCGGCAATAACGTCAGGGAGCAGCTTTTTGGCGAAGAATCTAATCCAGTAGGCAAAAAGATTAAGATTCGTGGTGTAACCTTCTCTATTGTAGGCTTAGCTGTTGAAAAAGAGCTGCAGATGTCTACTATAAACAGCCGGCATGATGACCAGGTTCTGGTCCCCCTGAGTACAGCCCAGCAATTATGGGGCGACGGGAAGAGCCTTAATCTTGTTTTTGCCACTCCAAAAGAAAATTTTAAATCCAGCCAAGTTGTAACTGAGATACGCAGTCTCATGGCTGAGCGGCATAACTTTGATCCCCTGGATGAAGAAGCGTTAACGATTTTTGAATTTGCCTTCTTTGAGAAGATGTTCAATTTGCTCTCACTCGGATTGAACATTCTCTTGGGTCTCATCGGAATAATCACCCTGTTTATCGGCGGTGTTGGAGTGATGAACATAATGTTTGTCTCTGTGCAGGAACGCACCCGCGAAATAGGCATCCGTAAATCAGTAGGAGCCAGGAAGAGGGACATCCGACTCCACTTCTTAGCTGAAGCGCTTTTTATTACGCTGTTGGGAGGACTTATCGGATTTCTTTTGGGATCGGCTCTTCTGGGGGGTGTCAATCTTTTGCCTTTACCGCGGTTTATTCCTCTTCCTCAAAACTCTCCAGAACTCTCCTTGATCGTCGTTTTGGTAATGATCTTAACCGGTATAATTGCAGGATACATCCCAGCCAAAAACGCAGCCGAGATGGAGCCTGTTAAAGCACTGCAGTTTGAAAGGGGTGAAACCGTTGTTGGTAAGAAAATACAAAAGCCTCTCTGGGTTTCGCGCACGCTGACAGGTGAACTCATCGGACAGGCGTTTCTCGAGATAAGGAGCAGCAAGTCCCGGAGTTTTCTCACCATGTTTGGAATTTTTTGGGGTATCGCTGCTGTGATTGTGCTTATCGGGTTCGGTGCGGGCTTTCAGGGATTTTTCGAGCGTGAATGGGGAAAAATGGGTGAGAAGACTATATACGTGAGGGGTGGACGCGTTCAAAGCAAAAGAGGCACTTACAGAGAAGCGCGAAGAGTGCGGCTCTCGGGAAAAGACGTAGATGCACTATTAGCCTTTCCTGTTGAAATAGAGGAAGCCCTGCCAGAATACGATTGCGGACATCCGGTAGTGAAATACGGTAACGAAAACAGAGCTGTCCACACCCTGGGTGTGGTTCCAGGTACTTCAAAGATGCGGAATTTTAAAATTGCCAGGGGGAGGTTTATAAATCAAGGAGACATTAAGGAAAGCAGGAGGGTTTGTTTTTTAGGATCGACCATTCAAGAGCGGCTTTTCGGCAGCCGAACGCGAGATGTCACAGGAGAGTATGTTAATATCAACCGGATTCGCTATTTAGTGGTAGGAACTTCTCGGTCAAAAGGATTTCAGCTATCTATAAATATCTCCCTGGATGATGAAAAGATGCTTATTCCGCTTACGACAGCTCTAAAAGACTTCAGTGGAGAAAAACACATTTCTCGAATCCTTGTTTCACCAGTGAGCAAGGACCGATATAGGAAGACCGAATCGGAGATACGCCGAGTTTTGTCCAGGGTGCACAGGTTTGATCCTGAAGATGAAGATGCTTTAAATACATTCAGCATGCTTGAGGGCACAGAATTCCTGAACTATATTGTCCTAGCACTTCAGGTATTCTTGGGTGGAGTGGGAGTGATCACTCTTATGATCGGGGCTGTTGGAGTGATGAATATCATGTATTTTGTCGTCACCCAGCGCACCCGGGAAATTGGCATTCGTAGAGCTGTTGGAGCTCTTAAGAGACATATTTTCCAGCAGCTCTTCACAGAGGCACTCGCAATTACATTTCTTGGAGGGATTATTGGATTTGGGATCGGGTGGGGAATAAATGCTGGCCTCACGGCTCTTGTCGCCTTCTTAAGAACTCAAAACGTGCAGCTCATGATGCTTTTTTCGCCAGAGAACTCGTTCCTCGCCTCCATAATCACGGTCTTTTTAATGATAGCGGCTGGTTTCCTAGCCGGACTAACGCCTGCACTGAGGGCTATGCGTTTGGATATCGTTGATTCCTTACGCTACGAATAAAAGTAAAGAAATTTGCTTTAAATAGGTTTGCGAGGCTCTCAAATTATCCGCAGGCATCATGAGCATAAGATAAGCGATTGATAGTAATTTTTTCTGGATAATTACAGAAAATGTGTACTAATATATAGCTGGGAATTTAAGGAAAAGCCTATATAAAAGGATTATTCCCATCCCTTTTTTGTATAAGTTAAAGAAAAGGAGGGATATGAAATGTTTGCCCGCTTACTCAGGATTCATATCAAAATTGGACGGATAGATGAAGCCGCAAAGCTCTTTAAGGAGAGCGTTATTCCATTGTGTAAGAATCAGAAGGGTTACAAGGGAGCCTATTTCCTGAGCGACCGTAAAACTGGTATAAGCATTCCTATAACCCTATGGGAGAGTGAAAAGGATATGCTTGCTACCGAAAGTAGCCACTTTTTCCAGGAGCAATTGGTCAAGTTCATGGGCTTCTTCAAAGCACCTCCCATTCGCGAAACCTTTGAGGTGATAGTCCAGGATTAGATTGAAACTGCTCCAATCCCCCTTTTTTTTCTCACCTAGGTGAGTTTTGCATTTAAAAGCATCCAAGGGGAAGGCCTTTACTTGTCCTGAGATTGCGCAATAATAAATTCTGAAATCAGATTCAGCATCTTTTCGAAATGTGCTTTGTTGGAGTAGGTGTGGTCTCCGCCTTCAATTACTTCTAGACGGCAGTTTTCGATCAAATTTGCCGTTTTCTTGCTCTGGTCGATTGGTACAGTTTCATCTTTACCTCCGTGAACAATCAAAGTTGGAATCCTGATTTTTTTAGCGGCTTCGTAGGCTTTTAGTTTGCGAGCTTCCTCATAAAAGGAGTATTTTAATTTGCGAATTTCACCGTCCACTCCAGTGACCTCGATGAAGCCCTGTTCTCTCCATTTTTTAATTTCTTTTTCATCGTCTCGAGTAGGTATCAGGGTTAAATAATCCGACACCGGTGATTTTAAGGCCAGAACATATAGAGCATTTGTTTTTGAGGCAGTCATTATGCTGGCCATTCCGCCAAAACTTGAACCGATAAGGCCAATTTTCTTGTAACCTGATTCCCTTAGAAACCTGATGGCGTTCTTGATATCATCAACAGCTTCAAAAGTTGTTATCTTCTCGAATTTTCCCTCGCTTTCTCCGTGCCCAAAAAAATCAAACCTAAAAGTGGAAATCCCTTTTTTATTCAGGATTTCTTCTAATCTCACATAGGTGCGGCCTTCCTTACTTGTAGAGAAGCCATGACATAGAACTATAATCGGTTTTTCTTTCTGAGATGTCGGATCCGATAATATCCCACAAAGTTTGTTTCCCTTGCTGTTTCTAAAAAAGATCTTCTCTTTCATGATCGAGGTTGAGTTCCAATATAACAGAATTATAGATTATACATATTAATAAAAGGGGACAGGTGTACTAGCTCAATAATTCAGTAACGATTCTATAATGTCATTTCGAACAGAGTGAAGCAATCTTCTATGATGATGTGATGCAAGTACTTTTTTTTGTTTTCCCTTCTTTTCTCTC
>JABAOH010017804.1_pt1 | contig 12398 bp, 19 predicted proteins | sample 7062181 | NCBI WGS metagenome assembly JABAOH01 (sample SAMN14538630, study PRJNA623070) | marine sediment metagenome | biome: marine biome [ENVO:00000428]; feature: marine pelagic biome [ENVO:01000023]; material: deep marine sediment [ENVO:00002113]; isolation source: pool of 5 deep marine... | reverse complement strand
CGCTTGACTTTCGTTCCGTCGGGTAGAGTTCGTTCGCGAACGAGATCCCTCGGCGTGCGCTTCGACAACTCCTCGAATTCCCTTGCCATCATCTCTTCCATCTCTTTGAAGACATCGTCTATATCCCTAAAGCCAAAAAAGAAGGGCGACCTTCTCCTTTTGAACCACCTTGACCACCAATCTTCCTCTGACACAGTCTATCACCTCCTTTTTCTTAGATTTGAGATATTCTTTCTCAAGGCCACCTTCCGGTTGCCTCCGAAACGTCTTTGGGGCATCGGTCTACGCCTTCCAGGGTTCCACGGTTCAAAGGGATCAAATGGATACGGCGGCTCCAGAGGCTGATACGACGCAAAGTCATAAAAGCGTTCCTCAGGTGCCACTATCTTCCGCCTCCCGAAAAATCTTCTGCTTCCTCCAGAAGCTCCACCAGATGCCTCAACACAAGGCTCATCAGTATGAACCCGCTCTCGCCAACCTCTGAGCAGCGATACTTTCCTCGTTCAACCTTTTCCAGAAACCCCCCTTCCCTGAGTTTCTTCGCGTTTTCCCAGACAATTTTGGGATTCAAATTCAGATCCTTCATGAAATCAGCGAAGTTCATAGTGCGATCTTCTTCCTCCATGAGGCGTTTCATCATCCTCAACCGTGTTTCATGGGATAGAGCATGGAAAACCTTTGACAATCGATGGCAGTCCGCCTCGAAAGCCTCTAGCTCGTCTACTAACTGTTCTCTTGTCCAGTCGGAGGGTGAAAGAGGAATCTCAAATAGGACTTCTCCGTTTCGGACCAGTCGTAGCTTCAGTTTCATGCTGATGCCCCGTTATTACCGTTCAGTAATTACCTTGAGGTAATATATAAATATTACTCTTAGGTAATAACGCGCGCATCAACAACTGCTATCTACCAGATGTATGTAGAAAGCCGTTTGACCGTTTTCCTTGCACTGCAAAGAGATGAAAGTTGGAGTCGATGAGGCAAGAGAGATGGGGGGGTTGTTGGAAAAGCCTCCATTGCATTCTCGATTTGAAAGAGTATATGATATGTACCGCTACAGAGACGCATTCACGCATGCAAGTTTGTCAAGGCATGGCGTTTCTGATGTTCTCTGCGATCCCATCCAGTTCCGGCCTACTCCGCTTAGCGCCGTAATTCGGTCCGAACCTGAATCCAAAACCATCACCTTTGAATCTCGGAATCACGTGCAAATGAACATGCAGTATCTCCTGGGACGCCGCTTCGCCGTCTGCCAGATGCAAACTCACGCCCTCACACCTCACCCCTGATCTCCTCACTGCAGCGGCAATGCGCATCGCAGTTTTGAACATGTGACCACCCGTCTCCGGATCAAGCTCAGAGAGCTGAGCAGCATGCACTCTTGGCACCACCAACACATGCCCTGGATTGACCGGTTGAATATCCAGAAAAGCCATGACCTTATCATCAGAATAGACCACGCTTGCCGCTTCAACGCCGTCGATTATCCTGCAGAAAACGCAATTACTCATCCTTCAAACCTCAACAACTCAAGGCTCGCAACGCTATCAGATTCATCCTAAGATGCCAACCTTGCATATTACAGTTGAGTCTGTCTGTACCCGCAGTCGATCTCGCTTGGCTTTTCCTTGGATCCAAAGCGCGCGCCTCTCTCAAAGTATATAAGAATCTGCAGGCAGACGGTTGGCGTGTTGAGAGACCGTGACGTCGTACGTGGTTTACAGAGCCTCGAAAGAGTCGAAGAATAGAAGCGCCATACCCAATCGCCTGAAATCACTCGGCTGTAGACGATTGCACGAGGCCTTCTGGAGAATCAATGAAGACGAGATCCACAGGGTTCTCAAAGTGCTCGTGAAGAACCAGCCGATACTTCTGAAGAGGATCAGGGAGATAAGGAAACCTCGATTGACACAAAACCGAGGGCTCTCTGAGCTTGGAAGCCTCGTCGTCATCATGTATTCGACTCCAAAGACTGTCAAGCGGGAAAGAATCAAGAAACTTCTATCAAGAGCACCCTGCATTCGCCTACGACGGTCAGTCTACGCGTTCCTCCAGCGCCATTCCCTCTTCGACAAAGACCATCAACTAGTCGACGCTCGCAGACTTGTGGAATTCATCGAGCAAAACAACGGACAAGTCAAGGTCGTCCCGAGAGTAGTAATCGAGGATGCAGAATCTCTCGAAAGACTTCTACAAGAAACGGGAGAACGTGTAGAGACCAGGCTGACCTCTATCATCAGGTGCTGCAAAGAACTCTACGGGAGAACTCTCTCGGGAAATGACCTTCGTCCAGCGAAAGACCTACTTGCAAAGAACAAACGAATATTTTCGGTAACGAAAAAGGTAGCTGCCTTCTATGAAAAATGGCTCGGGATAGACTTCTCAAGCAGCCTAAGACGATCATACAAAGCCCTAAAACGAGTCAGTTCTGTTGTTGACAACAATTAGAAGACGTACGCAGGTAGCGTATGTCGCAAGATCCAACAACGTTAATATGTACTGACGAGTATCTACACCTCGAAAGACTAATCAATTACAGAGCTACAAGCTCCGGTTTCTTCAGGAACGATCTAGCATGGCCAATTCGTCCACTATTGTGAAGCCAAAGCTGTCAAGGAAGATCAGAGTAGCGGTCAATCGCCAAAAGATCGCGATTTTTCCTCAGAAACGTTTACGGTTCTACAAGAAATATGCGGCTCTTGTTCAGAAAACCCTGAAAAAACCCCTGTTCCAGCGATTCCTGCGTTGGATGCTGAGGAGAGAGGCCATAGAGAAACACCAAGTCAAAGACATCCAAATTAGAGTGCTCCCTTTCTTGAAAGATAACGGCAACACCCTTGCAGGACGGTGTAACAGACGAGGCGAAATCATCCTTTATCCGAAAAGACTGGATTCCTGTCAAAAACTGACATCGAAATTCGGCAAGAAATCAGCCTTTCTCTACATCAAGAGCCGGGCAAGAGCTGCATTGGTGCATGAACTCCTCCACCTGAAATACTCGAGCAAAGAAGACAAAGTTCGAAGACTTACAGAGAAGTACCTCAAAGCCTTCAACCGCGGCGCGAGAAACGTCCGGAATCCACAGCTGCACAACGTTCTGAAAATACTCTTCCCAAACTAGCCAAGACTTCACAAGTCCCCCCATTCATCATCCGATTTCAGTCTTTTTTCGGCAAATAATAGAAAAACAATGAACTAAACCCATATCAGGGAAGGAATTTGCCCTTTTTTTCCTCAAAATGGCCGATGTGTTCTTTTCTAATGAAAAACACGTTTCTGTGGGTCGTTTTCCATTCTGAACAAGGCTTATTTGAATCCCGTGGCGTTATGCTCTCGAGGTGAAAAAACGTGAGCGACGAAGAAGAGTGGGAAGAGGACGAAGACTGGGAAGAGTGGGAAGAAGAAGACGACGAGGAGTGGTAGACGACAATGGGTAAGAAGAAAGGAAAGAAAGCAAAGAAGAAGAAAGCGTAGCCAACAAGAAAGAGATCCATCTTTCCCCATTTTTTCTTTTCACCACACTCCCAACCGATTTTTTGACCTATCGGAACCCGCGCCGACTTTTGCATGCATGCTGACGACTCGGAAACGCGTAATGTTCACACTCTCAGGCATTGAGTTGCACACAATCCGCAGCACTTGTAGGGACGCACAAGCCATATTAACAGTCCTTTGAGAATCTCAAACGAGGGCTCCTGCACTGACATTAGTCTTCAAGGAAATCCGAACTGCCGAAGAAGTAGATAGGCTCTCACAAGAGATGCTCTCGAGTATCCCCAAAAATCCTACCACTGACATAGCTTACCCCGACGTCCTTCATCCAAGTTCTCTACTCTCCAACTTCAATGTGCGAGATGACACCAAGACACTCGCCGCGTTTGAAGACGAACAATCCGTAGGGCTAGCTTCCTTCATCGGGTCCAAGGCGCCGTTTCTCCCCCCGAGCTTTCTCAATCGTATCTTCTTCATACTGAGTCTTAAGGAAGCCAAGGACATCGCAGATAGATTGATCGAGAAGGTCGAAAGCTACTACCTACAGCTTCAGGTGCCAGAGATAAGCTACATACGACTCGCCCCAGTTGACAGACTGTCTCCAAGTGGGCGACGGCTCGGGAAACATGGTTACAGAAAGCGGTTTTCGCTCCGGCGAATGGCGAGACCCTTGGACAACATCCCGAAAGCCGACACCGCCTCAATCCCTACGGTCCGTCGCATAAAATGGGCGAAGCAGGACCTCTTGCTCTTCATGACGATGTGGGCCAAGGGCTTCGGTTGGCCCGCCAAATACATCCAACCCGTTGCAGAGGGAATGACGAAGAAATTTCTGGAGAGGCATCAAACCGATCCCGATACTTGGATCAACTTCCTAGTCGAGCAGAACGGACAACCTGTTGGAACAGCAGCCTTCCTCACTTTTCCAGAGACCGCCTACGTGGTGAATGTGTCCACGCTCGCGGCGTTCAGAAGAAAAGGCATTGCCACGTGTGCGATGATACAACTTATGGAATGGTGCAAGACGCGAGGCATGAAATATATGACGTTAGATACCGATGAGACTGCCGCACTGAATCTCTATCGCAAACTCGGGTTCAACGAATATGGCGAATCTGGGGGGTATGTCAAGCACTTCAACCAATGACGGTACTATCGCCCGTAAGCCACGAGCACTCATAAATGATGAGAGAGATCATTTCTGCACGGCGCCTTGAGAGAGCAGATTCCGACTTGCGTGAAATTCTTGAAAACGCGCAGAAGGTTTCAGAGAATCATACCATGTTTACCCAGTATTATGTCATATATCGCAATATAGGTTAAATCTTTTAAATACAAACATCATACCAGAGAGTGAGTTGAGATAACACTTGGCAGAAGAGAAAATCGCACATATCCTGACTGACGAAAAGCTCGCAGCCATTAAGGTTCTCTTGGAGAAGGACCATGCCATCGACTGCATTTTCCTCCTCTACCTCGACAGGGGTCGATGGAAGAACGCCAAAGCTTTCATGGAAGACTTGGATCTCACCTTGAGCGATGGTACCTTCCGATCTAGGATGATGGAGATTGAAGATCTGGGGCTGGCGGAGAGCGTGCAGCTGGACCGTTTGAAGAAATACTATGTTAAGACGGACTTTGGCGAACGAGTGGCCAAGCTCCTGTTAGAGCTTTTCGATCAGCTGTAGCGTCTTTAGAACTCGCGGGCTTCTTGACTGACGCCTTATATGGGCGTGTGACCTGCTGCTGCGAATATGATGTATTAAGTCGTAAGATTTAAATCTCCATAGCGTGTTAACCTTCTTGTGAACCCTAAAAAGGAGGGATAGAAAACAAAATGAAAAGACTCCTAAAAAGTAGGAAAGCCTTGAGCCCAGTGGTTGCAGCCATCATCTTGATCGCCGTGACCGTTGCCGTCTCGATCGCCGTCGCCGCGTGGATGGGCGCCTTAACCTTCACCTTCATGGCCACCGAACAACTCGACGTCCAAGGATGCACGTTCAGCGGAACCTCAGGCGATATAGCTAACACCATAACCTTGACGGTGCAGAACACAGGAACCGCAGACTTGACAGTTGACAAGTACAAGCTCGGCGTTGGTGGAACTCAATATGACATCACAGATGTTGCCGTAGTGCAAGGAGCCACCGCTACCGTCACCTGTACAACGGGAGCAGACGGCGCAGCATGGACCAGCGGCACTACATACGACATCTACTTGATCACTGCCAGCGGCAAACAATTCCCATACAGAGCCACGGCACCCTAGTAGGAGACGATGCAAGACTATCCGACATTAGAGTGGGGGTAGGAACACACAACCATCCTTCATCATTTGCGGAGGTGTAAAAATGGTAGTTGAACTGAAAGAATACGAATCAGCACTCGACATAGCCAAAGGCATGGAGAACGAAATATCTCGAACCAAGAGCGTCCTAGGAGAGTATCTCCGCCGACTCGACGAAATCCGCACGCTAGCCGAGCGATCGAAAAAGATTCGGGAAGTCGTCTTCAAGCTCGCTGGCAAGAAAGCTGCCCAAAACACGCTCGGCGAAATCACCGTGGGCGACCTGAACGTGGTCTTAGACGCGAACCCGTTCCACGAACTCACCGCGATCGAAGAGGTGGTGCGAAGCCAGCAAGACCGACTCCTCGTCTTGCAGAAGGCCCGCGAAGCCTTGAATTGGGTCGACCAAATCGGTGAAACCGAGGGGCTCAAATATCTCGTGGTCGAGACCGATGGAGTGCCGGAGCGTATTCTACTCAAGATCTCGTAGAAGCCCCGTGGAAGTGCATCACCATGGACACAGACGTATACGCGGTCGCCTTAAACAATACCTTGAACGAGCTCAGAAACATCTGCCCAGACATCAACACCTCCTTCATTTTTACCAAAGATGGCGTGGTCGTCGCAGCAGACGAAGCCGCCAACGACGAAACGATACAAAAAACAATGGATTCTCTTCAGAGCATACAAAATAAGACGGCATCGATCGGCGGCCTCAACGCTCTTCTGATCAACGGCGGGGACGGAAAGCTCGCCATCTCCACGCTTAACGACATGTACCTGGTCACAGCGGCCGCCAAAACCGCGGACATACACCACATCGCCTCCGTTACGCGCGTCATCGTTCCAGCAATTCTGAAGGTCCTCGAAGGCCTCGCCCCTACCCCCCTCGACCGCGCTCCCTCCCAGCAACTCATCGTGGACACCCTCACGGGATTCTTTGTCGGCAGCACAGTGGAAATCGATCCCCAAATCTTAGGGCAATGGTCGGAAATCTTGGACGGAAAGGAGATTGCCGAGGTTGAAATCGAAGCTTTTGGCGGAAAGAAAACCCAGTGCAAAGCCAAGGAGATCGGCGACGAGAAGCTTAAAGGCAAAGGCATCATCCGCATCCCGGAAAAGGCCTGCAAAGCATTGGACGTGAAGAAAGGAGAACTCGTCAAAGTCAAACCGACGGCAGACTGAGGACCATTCAATGTCATCCAAAGACAAATCGGACGACGCAATTACGACCCTTCGCGACAGCTTGCGGGCGATTCGGAACAGAAAAGGCATCATCGGATACATTCTGAAGGCTGCCGATTCGGCGTCCGTAGACCTGAACGATCCAAGCAAAATCGTCGACTATGCGGTTCTGTCAGCGTCTACCCTGGAAGAAGGCGAAAAGCTAGTGAAGGCCCTTGCTATCGGCGTCCTCAGCAAAGCCGTGCTGGAAGGTGAGCGCATAAGGCTCCTCTTGATGGCCAGTGGTGAACATCGCATCAGCATTTTCATGGAAAAGACCGTTGACCCTGATGCCGTGGGCAAGGCCTTTGACTTGGCGTGAAAACCCCGGGCTGTTATAACCCTTTTTTATACGGGCTATTCACAATTTCTTCTTGTTCCCGTGTTCTCTGCATGCACAAACGCTAATTCGATTTCTTGAATGCCCCTTAGAAAGCGCAGCGTTTTAGGCGTCAATCGTATCTTTTGCAGTGTCTCGTCACGTTGAATCAGATGGTACTCCGCCAAGAAACCGATAATCCTCTTGATCGTGGAGTCAGCTAGCTTCGATCTTTCGAGGATTTCACGTACCTGGTGCCATTTTCCGTCTCCTAGTACCTCTAGGATCCAGTCGAGTGTCGGCAAGGGTCAGGAGCTCCTCGGTATGTTCGTTCTATATCCAAGGTTGCCGTATAAATGGCTTCTGAACATTATTCTCAGAAGAATATTCTAGAACTGTATAAGACGGGCAAGCGGATCGGCAAAGGGTTCTTGTTCTCGCAATGTATAAGGTTGCGTTTTCGAGATTCTATTGCAAAGTTTTAAATAGGTACATATATCTTTAATAAATATTTTGCAGAAGATTTGACTGGCTTCGGTGTCTCTTTTGGTTGAGGCGAGGATCGAACAGAAGTCCGATGTTCTACGTGCGAAGCGGATGCGGAGTCGCACGGATATCATGGCCTCCATTTTGAAAAAGGCGAAGACGAGGACGCGGAAGACGCGCATCATGTATGGGTGCAATCTCAGCTATAGACAGTTGCAGCGATATTTGCAGCTGCTTTTGGGGATGGGCATGTTGAGCTCCTTCTCCGAGCGGGAGAGCAAGGAGACACGATTCTTCAAGATTACTGAAAAGGGCGAAAAGTTCCTGTCGGCCTATGGGGAACTGAAAACGCTCATGTCTTCTCGTTCGAAGCGTTGAATTTCGTTGAGAAACTCCCAGGTCAAGGGGGTAAGTCTCAGCTTTCGTTGCTCTTTGTTGAACTCGATGAAATCTTGATTCGCTAGGAAGCTCGTGATGGTCTGCGCGCCGAATTGAGTCAGCGAAATTTTTGTTGTGATTTCTTCTAGTGGGTGCCATTCGCCGTCCTTGAGTCGCTCCAGGATTTCGTCAATCACGAACATGCGGTCGTCTTCCTTGTGCATGCGGTTGCTCGTGAAGAGATAAATAGCTTGTGAAATAGGGTTTTAGAGTATCTTTGCGCGTCTTCTGAAAGAAAAGCCTATACAATTCGTCGAATGTTCTAGAGTCTAGCACTAGAAAATGCAACCAGAACTACTGCCGAGAAGTTCTCTCCTTATGCGTTTATATGTAACGACAAAAACGTTAAATGGGCGAAGCAGACGCTGACTGCATTGACAGCGAATTTCCGGTGCGTGTCTTGAGGAAGAGGGAAAAACTAAAGACGATCAAGGGGGTCTCGACTGAGGACCCGTTCTTGGTTGAGTTTAAGGCGCCGCGGGAGTTGGTGGCGCTGTTTGATGCGAAGTTGAGTTCCCGTTTCTCCAGTCGGAGTGAGGCGCTCCGGACGCTGATGAGGGCGTTCGTGGATGACTCCAGGTAAGGGTCAGGTGAGGCGTTGACATGTGACATTGGCTGATCATGATCGGTTCGTACTTATCCGCTCCTGTCAGGGAGGGATTGCCTAGTGGATCGAGTGGAATGGAGAAGCTTTGTGGATGAGTTGCGGGTTCAGTGGCGATCTTTGTGGCGTAATCGGATTGATGACAGGGTCCGGGCGGAGGGAATTTCGAATCGCGATTATTCGTCCTTGTTTGTGGAACAGGGGACGGTGATTGTGGCCACGAGGGACTGCAAGCCGCCAGATTTCGTGGAGATATTAGAGAAGCATAAACCCGGTGACGTTGACAAAGTAGTGCCTCCGCAGCCTGCGGTGGGTGGATGGGGGAAGTTTGCGCGGACTGTGTCGAATAAGCAGAAGCGGGTCAGGAGGCGGGCACGAGTGGCACCGTCGAAGCCGACGCATGATACAGGTCAGCAGCGGAAGAAGGGTGGTCGGGGCTGGCTGCACCGATGACGTGACGGTCGTTTTCTCTGCGTTTGTGGCCCTTCCAGGGTGTTTTCGAGTCGCTCGACGTGTTGGCTGAGTGGTCTATCTAGTTCTGTTTCGAGGCGAGTCGTACATGGGCAAGTACAGGGACAGATTGGAGATTATTTCGGATATGCTATCGGTGGTCAGTGATAACGATGGGGCCAAGAAGACGCAGATTATGTATCAGGCGAATTTGAGTTATAAGCTGTTGCGGCGATATTTGCGTGAGATTACGGAAGCGGGGTTGATCAGGGCTGGGGATGGCGGGTCCTATGAGCTTACTCGCAAGGGGAAGGCGTTTCTTGAGAGGTTTCGGAAGTATTTCGCGCGGCGCAAAAGTGTTGAGAAGCGGTACGATCAGATCATGGATGAGGCGACGCTCTTGGAGAGCACGTTCTTCAGTACGAAAGTCACCAAGACACATCGCTCCCGTAAGGATCACGGAGTCGACGACGACTAGAAGCAGCGAGTGAGGGTGGTGAATCTCTTTTGAGATTTCGCGTTGTTTTCTTGGCGATTTTCGTCCTTTTGGTTCCTGTCTCTGTGCGCACCGCGTTTTCATTGAGTAGTGAGGGCCTCTGCGCGGCTGCCATTGATGAGGCTGAAACGGCGGTGGGCTTGGCGTATGCGGTGGTACGGGAGGCTGAGCAGGCGGGTGCAGATGTGTCGGGTCTGCTGGTTGATTTGAATGAGGCTGGTGAGCTTTTGGCCCGAGCGCAGGTGGCGTCGCGGTTAGGGGATTCTGAGGAGGCGGATCGTCTGGCTGCGCTGAGTGCTGAACTTGTATCGGGGGTGGCGCGTGAGGCGGAGCAGCTGCGGCTTGCCGCTCTTGAGATGCATAGCGTGCGTGTTCAGCTTGCCGTGGCGGAATCAATCATCGGGGTGGCGGTCGTTGTTTTGGGTGGTTTTTGGGCTTGGCGTCTCTTCAAGCGGCGGTATGTTCGGCGGGTATTGGCGATGAAGCCGGAGGTTGCTTCGGATGACGCTTGAGGATTATCGTCTCTTGTTTATTGTAGTTGCGTTGAGCTTGTCATTGGTCTCGGCTTCTCCTACGCTTAGTTTGGTTATCCCTTTTGGGAGCCGTTATGAGCGGCTTTCTGAGTTTTGGGTTCTCGATCCGAATCACATGATTGAGGAATACAATTCGAGCATTGTGGTCAATGAGACGTACGGCGTTTTTGTCGGTGGGGCGAATCATATGGATTCGACCGTCTACTACAGGATTTATGTGAAGTTCCGTAACTGGACTCAGCCGCTTCCGGACAAGTTGAATTCTAAACCTAGTCCTTTATCCCCGCTTTGCGAGTTTCGATTTGTGGTTGCTGACGGGGATATGTGGGAGGCGCCCCTGACCTTTGAGATGCAGAACGTGTCATTTTCTGGTGATTCCGTGTTTGTGAGTGATGTTATTCTCAATGGTGTGGCGTTTTCTGTTGACCTCCCGTCGAGGTGGGATCCAGAGCGTCATGGATTCTATTTTCAGCTATTCTTCGAGCTTTGGCTTTTCGATCTGGCTTCGCGAAGTTTCCAGTACCACAACCGTTATGTGGGGATCTGGTTGAACATGACGCGTTCATAACGTACCTTCGACCCGAGTGCTATGCTAACTGTCTAATAGTCGGGATCTCCTTGTGTTAGAATCCTCTCTGATGCCGACTGCTTTCTTGAAACAGACTCGAAAAACTGGGAACGTCAACATTTGAGCTGTCAAAAGACTCTTAAGCGAAAGCATCGCAACACGGTAACACTCTCGGACAGATGAGGAATCAGAATTGAGATCAAAAGCTGCAAGTGTGTGTATCTGCGGGTTGGTTTGCCTCTTGGCGCTCGGATTCGCTGAGGTTGGATCTGCGGTAGCTATGCCGTCTCCCTCTTGGAGGACCAAGGCGGCGATGCCGATTGCCGGAGGTCAAATTGCGGTTGTGGCGGGTGCTGATGGATTGATCTATGCGATAGGTGGATATGACGGGGCAACAGCGTTGTCAACCGTGGTAGCCTACAATTCGCGCACAGATAGATGGACGCCGAAGACGCCGCTGCCTAATGCTACCAGAGGTGCCGCTGTTGCTGAGGGCCCCAACGGAGTCATCTACGTAATCGGCGGGGGGACCGCAGACGTCTACATGTCGATGGTGCAAGCTTACAACGCGTCTTCGGACACCTGGTCTCTCCGAACGCCCCTACCGGCAGCCACTTGGATGGCCAGCGCTGCTATTGGAGACGATGGCAAAATCTACGTTGTGGGTGGCGAATCCCCTGACTATGACTTCTACAGTAATAGAACACAGATTTATGACCCTTCGACGGATTCGTGGACGGATGGAACGGCGATGCCCACGGGACGAAGTATGCTGGGCGTCGTCAAGGGGCCCGACGGTTTGATCTATGCGATGGGAGGATACAACACGACGGCCCTGTCGGTAGTGGAAGCCTACGATCCGTCAACTGATACGTGGACTGAAAAGACTCCGATGCCGTCACCTCGATTGGAGTTCGGCCTAACTCTAGGACCCGACGGACGGATCTACGTGATTGGCGGAGGAACCAGTTACAGCAACAACGAGGCCCCCTTCTTCAGCACGGTTGAGATCTACGACCCAACAGCCGACACGTGGATTATACCGAGTTGGTCCGAATCCAAGATGCCCACGGCGCGAAAGGAGCTGGGCGCGGCGTTGGGTAACAATGGCAGAATCTATGCGGTAGGGGGAACCAACGGCACCTATCTCAACACTAATGAAGAAGCGCTCATCGTGTTGCCCGAAAACATCCCACCAACCGCGTATGTTGACACCGTCACGCCAAACCCCGCGACGCGCGGACAGACCGTCTACTTTGTCGGTCATGGCACGGACCCGGATGGGTCTGTTGTCGGCTACGAATGGCGGTCCTCTATCGACGGGGCCATAGGTACCACGGCAACGTTCAGCCTCGCAACCTTGTCGGAGGGCACGCACACGATCTATTTCAGCGTGCAAGATGACGCAGAGAGTTGGTCAGACGAAGCCACCGTAGTCGTTATGGTGAAGCCGCCGGTCACCGAAGATCCGCTGTACGAGGCGCTGAGCAATAGGACTGACTCC
>JABAOH010064842.1_pt2 | contig 12399 bp, 13 predicted proteins | sample 7062181 | NCBI WGS metagenome assembly JABAOH01 (sample SAMN14538630, study PRJNA623070) | marine sediment metagenome | biome: marine biome [ENVO:00000428]; feature: marine pelagic biome [ENVO:01000023]; material: deep marine sediment [ENVO:00002113]; isolation source: pool of 5 deep marine... | reverse complement strand
CCGCCGCAACGAGCTTGTCGATGTTCGGCGTCTTCATGTCCTTTGCGCCATAGCTCGACAGGTCGCCGTAGCCGAGGTCATCGACCATAATCAGAACAATGTTAGGTTTGCGAGCCGATGAGGACCCCGCTTCGTGAGAATCTGGCACTTGTTTGGCCGGAAGCCACTGAGGTGTTGCCAGTGCTGCTGCCCCCACACCTATAGCCTTTAGAAAGTCGCGTCGTGTGTTAGTGAGTGTCATATTTCTGTGCTCCTTTTTGAAGGGCGCTGGCTCCGTAGGAACTAAGCCATATCTTATTATAGTTTAGCCCCGATGTCAAATCACAAACGGCCTATAGATATTTGAGATTTGACATTTGCTGTTTGTTAATCATTTTTTTCTTCTGCTAAGATAGCTAACAGTCTGCTGACAGTTTGGTCTGAAAGCTCCGGGGCGATCTGCGATTTCTGATTTGCCATTTGCGACTTGGGATTTGCGTCAGCACCGGCGTTACCGCAGGTGCGAGCGATTTGAGGCATGGAGATAATATCCAAGCAGGCCTTGCGGGCGGTCTCTTCTTTGTCCGAGTCAGTAAGCTGCACAAGTTTGGCTGCCGCCAGTGGGGCATACCGTGCAATCAAGGCAGCGCTTTGACGATGGGCTGCCGCGATACGCCGGTCGAACTGCTCGGTGAATAAGGAGTCGGTGAGCCATTTGTTGTAGACGCTTCTGCTTACATTGTGCTTGTCCAGTACCGCCTGTTCGTCCACAATCGAAAAGTCGCTGAATAAATCCTCTATTACAGCAAGCTGTCTTTGGGTCAATTGTTTTCTTTTAGCCATTGTTCGGTTATCTCCGAATTGCCGGAGACCGGAAGCCATCCAGGTCCGGCTCTGACAAACTCGCCAGATTATTGTTTTACCGGCAGCTTGATTCCTGCATAAGGAAGTATTGAGCTATATGTGTAAGAGCCGCAGCATTTTTTTTTGCTTTTGTTTTTTCGTTTTTCCCGGCACATCGAGATCGTGCAAGTGACAATGCGTTCTCTACAAGTTGTTGCTGCTTAGGGTTTACGAAGAATACCAACGGATTCAAAAAGACCGTCGCTCGGTTCTCATCGCCCGGGCCCTGAGCGACGAGCGACGAGCGACCAGAGGCGAGCGAGGCGAGGCGTTCAATCTGCTTTACAGTTTGTGGCAGAAGTTTTGCAAGATTACCCGCTTCGGTTCGAATATTAAGCCGTTTGAGTAATGCGAGTTTCTTCTCGAGGACATCCGAACCGCCAAGACGGTTGAGCGTGGCAAGTAGAATGTCGGCCTGCTCATCGTCGATGTCCCATACTATTGTGTCAGCGGTTTTGCAGCCAAGCTTTTTCAAAGCTTGCCAGCGATGATGGCCGTTGATTATCTGAAAAAAACCCGCACCCAAATCCGCGCTGGCCTCGACAGGCCGGCCGTCCGGCAGGAGATATGTCCCTGTGCCGGCCGATTTTGGTGCGGGGCGAACCACCAACGGCTCATATCGGCCGGTCTGCTCTATGTTGCGAACTAGCTTCGCAAAGTTGGTCTTGCTCATCCGATTGGGGTTGCCCGGATGGGCAATGAGTCTGTCAATCGCTATCCTCGATACTCGATTCTCGATTTTCGTTTCTCGCATCCTCTATTCTCCTTTCTTGATGCTCGATTCCCGACCGGCGTACGAGCATCGAGTATCCAGTATCGAGTATCGAGGATTGAACCAGATGTAGTAGAGCGGCCGGAAGGTGAGCTTACTCAGTATGTATCTTGTTCGCTCCAGGCCGGGTTGGCTGTTGCGGCGCTTGCCGTAGCTCTGCAGAAAACGCCTGATTTCGAGTTCAATAAATTTGGCTTTGGGAGCCGGGAGCTGATTGAGTTTTCGCTGCACTCTTTGTGGGTGTATGAGTTCTCGCTGTTCTATACCGACTATACTGAGTGCCTCAATAAGCTGAATGCATCGGACAGGCATGTTTGCTGTGTAGGCCTTCATCCCCGCCTTTTCAAAGAACGGATTGACCAATCCCATCACCGCCATCGCCTCGATGACCGGGACATTCATTTCGGGCATAGTCTGGCGCACTAATCGGCTCGCTAACCCCAGCCCACGGAACCTCGGCTCGATAATGACTCTGCTGATACAGCGAATGTTCTTGTTGATAAGCGCCAACTGTGTACTCTTGTCGAAGCCGGCAAAGAAGTTATTCGTAGCGACGTTGCGAAGCTCCAGTGATGGGCTCGGCATCGTATAAACGATAACACCGACAGTTTTTGTGTGTGACGCCCCTGCTAGTTCAGGGACAGGCTTCAAAGCAAAGATCGCTGCGGACGGCCCCGGCTGATTGTTAAGGTAGTGATAGTGTGCGAGTTGCTTGTAGTCATCGAGGCAGCCGCGGATAATTCGCAATTTTTTGCAAATAGAACAGTTTTGCATCCTTACCTCTTTGCCCGCTTATAGATAACCTCCGCAGGGCCGGATAGCTCCGTGACTACCAGAACATCCGGTGACAGGTCAAGCAGAATATCATCATGACTTGCCGCCAGGATAAATGTTGTGCCGGTTCGTTTTGCAAACCTGTGTATGTTGTGCGAAATCACAACAGCACTAATGCGGTCTAATTCAGAGCAGAATTCATCAGCGAAGATAAATTTCTTTTCCGCTGCCAATGCCATTGCCAAACGGAAGCGGTATTTTTGGCCATCACTAAGTTTCTGAGGCTGGTTGAGAATACAGAAACAATCGTTTAGCCCGGCGATGCTAAGTATTCTAAGGCTGGTCAGTAAATCGCTATCAATACAGTCGATTAGAGTTTTGTTACTCGGCAGTTTTATCCGAGCGAGATTCGCTCTCTCTGAGGCTGGAATGGATTTTTCCAATTCTGTTAGTAGTATGGTCTTGCCGGCTCCCGATGGGCCTGTGATATAAACAATGTCACCATCATTGATTTCCAATCGGCAGTTGTGGTTGACGCACCTTTCAGTGAGTCTGTCCGCTGTCAGGCCAAACATCCTGCATACTTTTGCGACTTTATCTGTGATTGTTCCCTGCCATCTAAGACTTTTTGAAAGGCTATATATCGGCATAGTATCCTGCCTCGTGGTTTGCGTCTCGTCTTTATTTGCACATCCGCTATTGGCTATCTTTTAGGATGCCTTGGATTATTTTCAGGGTTTGGTGAACTCGATAATAGGTCGAATGTCGTTTTGCAGCGATTCTTTTTATCGATAGACCTCTCAGGAAGTAATCCTTTGCGATGGCCATCTGGCGTCCGGTAAATTTGTTACGGTTTCGCAGGCAGATTATGTACTCGCTGTTTATGAGCCGTTCTGTTAGTTTGTGTATTCTTCGAGCGATACTTGTCTCACTGACGCCAGCCAGGCGAGCCATCTGCCGAAAGCTGTTGCCGTTCTCCAGATACATTGTCATTAGGACCTTGTCTCTTCCGTTAAGCATGTCCAGCCTGCTACGGAGCAAATCAACCCGGTCGCGATACCGGTTTTTGGCTTCCAGGGTTCTTTCTGGGATATTTGGGTGAATTGCTTTCATCGCTAACCATCGGCCTTAAATTACGACCTGGCGTACGGGTCCTCTATCACAATTTAAGCCTTAGCAAAGGCTATTCAAGCTCAACCTGATGTTGACTCTATTTCCAGGGCCTTGTTTGTTGTTCACTTACTTAACATATGTGTATTTTAACATATTTATAAACTTTGTCAAGTATTTTGTTTTATTTTATACAAATATTTTTATAAATTTAGTGAACACGAAAAGTGTTGATAGTGCAATAAGATCATTCAAAAAATTCTTGGGTATGAAGCCGATCTAATGCCGTAATTGCTGAAATATACGCATGTTAACGCACATTTGGTAAAATAGGTAAGAGTCAAATGGTTTTTTTTTAGTCTGGTTCCAGCTATTGGGAACAATACAAGACTCAAAATGAATTGTCACAGCCATCCCATTCCAGAGGAAAATAGTTACCATTCGTAGAAGTCTTTGAAATCATCACCAATACGCTGAAATCAGTTGATTATTCGCGATGGATGGCACAATCTAATGGAAATAGATGTATTATGAAAAATATCGGTTGACATTTCAAAATCCTGAAGGCATACTTTGTTGGATATCCGGCGACAGTCGTCCGGTCTCGTTTTGACTGTTTCGAATAAGGAGGATAAAATGCAGAGCGCACTACCAAAAACCATTCTGAGTTTGGCAATCATTGCGATAATAGCAGGCTGTGGGCCCGGGGGGAATCTGACGGTCGTTGAAAAGCGGCAGGTCGTGATGGACATGGAAGAGGAAACCCTTGAAAGATTGTACAGAGAAGCCCCCGGGACCAAGGAGAAGATCAAGAAGGCTGCTGGCTATGGTACCTTCAGTAATGCCAACGTTAATCTGATATTCGCGAGTGCTGGAGGTGGTTATGGCGTGGTTGTTGATAATGTAACCAAGAAACGCACCTATATGAGGATGGCATTAGGTGGTATCGGCCTTGGGTTGGGTGTAAAGGATTATCGTGTCGTTATGATCTTCAAGGACAGGACCACGCTCGATAAGTTTGTGGAGAGCGGCTGGGATTTTGGCGCTCACGCAGATGCTGCTGCCAAAGCCGGTGAAACGGGAGGCGAGTTGAGCGGAGAGGGAGATATCAGGTCCGGGATCGAGGTATTTTCAATGACAGAATCCGGTCTAGCTTTGCAGGCAACTGTGGCTGGTACCAAATACTGGAAAGACGACACACTCAACTGACGAATGTTTTCTGACGGTGCCTTAGGAGCTATTTAAACGGCGAATTCGTCTTGAGGGGTATCATATTAGGTCTATTTTTCAGGAATCGCGTAAATCTGCCGAGAACGTCCATCGGCTTTCAATTTTAGACTTTTGAAAAGCGAATATTTGCTAACATTCCACCTTTTTAAGTGGTGACGTTCTCACGCTAAGCCCCCTTATTAGAAATATCCTCTGCGTTGACAAAAATCTCGCTTTCGTCTGCGCCTTTCTGTTCATTGCTGAATCTAGCTTGGACATCGCCTGACCTCGGACTATACAAAAAATCCCGGTACATAAAATTTGTGTTAGAGCTTGAATTACGATATTTTTCTGCGATGATAAGGGTCTGTGAGCAATTGTATTGGGTGGTGTTACAAATAAAGGTGCAGAAATGAGCGGTATAGGTGATAAATTTCAGTAGGAAACAAAGTATGGGCCAAATAATACGCCCCCAATGAATCGGGATTGACTTTTTGTCTATGAAAATTAGCTGAAGCATTGTCCAAAAAAGTTTTGCTTTTGTTAGTCAACTGGTTATACTGAATTTGCGACCTCGGTGAGCCGGGGTTCCGAGGCCTGCTCCTGATGGAAGGCGCAGGTCCAGGGGTCAAGAATGTCAGGAAGGATTCCGAAGGTAGTTGTAATTGGCGGCACCTATGTTGATATGGCGATAAGGTGCGGCCAAATCCCATCTCCGGGACAGAGCGTTACTGGTTCTGCTCTTTCATACACAGCCACCGGCCCGGGGCCGAATCAGGCTGTTGAAGCAGCCTTGTGCGGCTGTGAAGTGCACCTTATCAGCAAGGTCGGCGGGGATCCGTTTGCCCAAATGGCTAAGGTGAGTATTGCCGATTTCAATGTCAATACTGACTTTGTTTATACAGCTGAGGCTAAAAATACCGGCGTGATTGTAACACTGGTTAATGCCGCGGGTGGGAATGCCGCCTGTTACTACACCGGCGCCAACATCGCTTTGAGGCCACGGGACATCGATGCTGCCGAACAGATTATTTCTGAGGCTGATGTTTGTTTGATTCATGGTCGATTGCCACAGGAAGCAATTATAAGGGCCGTTCGTTGTGCGAAGGTGCATGGCACAAAGGTCATTCTCAACCCTGCAAAGCCGGTAGAGTCCCGGCCAGCCGGGAGCCGACAAAGTAGTGATCTGCCTATCGAGTATTTTTCAGTCGATATTCTGATCCCGAATCTTTACGAAGCCGCCGATATTACCAAGGCTCCCGCCCGTCTTGGCTCGGCCAGGCTGAGACAGGCAAAGCGTGGTCCCGACCGTTCGGCAGCCAATATTCGCACTGCCAAGCTCATCGGTTCTGATTTGGTAGCTCGCGGCGTTAGCTATGCTGTCATAACGATGGGCAAGCGCGGCTGTATGGTCATCGACAGAAGTAGTGCCGACCATATCCCGGCTTTTGAGGTGGAGCTTGTCGACCAGACAGGCAGAGGTGATGCCTTTGCGGGGGCGCTGGCTGCCTATTGTGCTGTAAAGGACGACGTAAGAGAGGCAGCTAAATTTGCTTCAGCGGCAGGAGCTTTGGCCTGCACAAAGTTCGGCTCGATTGAGGCACTGCCCACGAAGGCTGATATTATCGAACTTTTGCAGAAAGAAGATACTGAGTAACAACCACTTCATACTCGACACTTTATTCTCATGAAGGCAACACTCCGGCGCGCCTGCATGATATTGGTGTAAAAAACTTTCTGCAAAAGCCTCACACCTATTGAGCAACTCCCTAACCGACTTAGGCTCACGTCCAATAGATACGAGGTAAAACAGCGCGATTTCTAGGAGGGTGCCCTCCCGCTGGCGGCGAGTACGATCATGGTCAGACTTCAGCGAGCTTAGTTGAGCCAAGCTGCTGGCTGACATCATTTCAATCAAATACGCAGGTATCTAAGAAAAAAAATAGGAATTTTCAATTTTTTTTAAGTCATTTGTGCATAAGCACTTCAGGCAATTAGGCTCCTGAAAAACCCCTCAATTTTCGACTCAAATGTGCAGGTAGCTCTAATTATGGCAGCAGTGATTGGCAATTGGTCGGTTAGCCAATTGATGACTGGAAAATGGAGAACTAAGTATGGGATTTGAACTTGATATCTTTCAGGATGAGCAACTTGAGGCTGATTACATTGAGTGGCTCACCGATGTGCGGTCGGTTGATGTTCAAACGCACTTTGGGAAGCTGTGGGAATATTACACAAACCCGATACTGGAAACGCTCGTGACCCGTGGTGGTGAGTACCAATTAGGACGTTGCTACGTGCAGGCGCAGGAATATGGACTGCCTGTGAGAATAACAGGACTTGTGCATTCGGCTAATGGAGGCGTCTTCAGCGCAAGGGCTGTTAAAGATGTGCAGCGAAAAGAAGTAGTAATCGAGAACGATATCGCGTGGCGAATAAATGCAGCGGTGGATTTTTTGTTCGGCAAGCCAATTAGTTTTGTTTCCAAATCGCCGGATGGCCAAAAACGTGTAGAAATTGAATCGATATTAAAGGCAGTGTTTGCGGCCAACGGCGCTATCGGATTTTTCCAGGATATGGCAGTGCTCGGAAGTGTTTACGGTTTTGTCGATTGTTTTGTCAGGCCTGGCGATGAGATTATCGAACACATTTCCTCATCCTCCCAAACCCTCTCACTTGAAGATGTGCTGCAATTAGCACAAACAATCGTCCTGGAACTGATTGAAGCACCGAGAGCACTGCCTGTTCTGGAAGAAAACGACTACAAGAAGATCAGATATTACGTGCAGCACTTCTATCAGAAGAAAAACACCTTAGGCAAGAAAAGCTCTTTTTTTGCAAGACTTCTGTCGCCGAGTAAGCGAAGCAGCGATAGTCGAGAAGTGGTTGCTGTGACGGAGATTACTTCTGCCGTCGCCTGGCAGAGATATGAAAACGGACAGCTCGTTGCAGAAGGCGATCTGCCGTGGGGCTTTCTGCCGGTGGTGCATATCCAGAACATCGCTCAGCCATATTACTACGAGGGACTAAGTGATGTCGAGCCGTTGGTATCGCTACAGGACGAACTAAATACCAGGTTGAGTGACAGGGCAAGCAGAATTACGTTCCAGTCGTTTAAGATGTATTTAGGCAAAGGGATAGAGGGTTTTGAGGACAAGCCCATCTCGCCCGGCAGGATGTGGTACACCGATAATCCAGAGGCGACTATCGAAGAGTTCGGCGGAGATGCTGCGACGCCAAGCGAGGGTCAGCACATCGCTGAAATCAGAGAAGCACTGGACAAAGCCAGTGGAGTGACACCAGTAGTGGCCGGGGTTTTGAAGGATAAACTCGGCAACCTTACAAGTGCGGTGGCACTTAGATTGACGCTTATGGGGATGCTCTCAAAGAACGAGCGAAAGAGATTCACCTACGGCGAAGGGCTTAAACAAATATGCAAGATGGTTCTATGGATACTCGATACGGCGAATATCTATAAGAATTGCGGGGCGGATAGAGAGGTCGATATCGTTTTTCCCAGTCCGCTGCCGGAAAATGTGATGGAAAAACTAAAAGAGGCCCAAATCAAAAAAGAACTGGGCGTTCCGACTGAGCAGGTGCTCAGAGAATTAGGATATGAGAGTTCATAGTTTGTAGTTCATTGTTCGTTGTTTGTAGTCTATGAACTACGAACTCATAACTATGAACAAAGAAAGGGGTTTTATGGGTCCGATTGAGACACAAGAAGTTTTGTCAGAAGACATAACGGGAGCGAGCGATAGTGACAACATGAAACTTGTCCCGGTAGCCGAGTCAATCCGTTATCGGAAGAGGGCACAGAGTGCCGAGAAAAAGGTCGAGGCTTTGACTGAGCAGTTGGCAGAGGCAAAATCGCAAGCAACAAAGATATCTGAGCAGTTGAACAACATCCAGACCGAACAAAAGCTGACTCGCAAATTGGCTGCTGCAGGTGCTGTTGATTTGGAAACGGCTATGTTGATTGCCAAAGCCAGGGTGGAAGGCCAGACCGAAGCGGATGTGGACGGCGTGATTGAGCAGTTGAAAAAAGAAAAGCAATATCTGTTCTCTGATGGCAACAGAGCTGCGACTGTCAAAAAGACCGCAGGAGTGAGGGAGCGAATACAGAACAGCCAGACAATGCTCGAAAGAGCGGCTAAGAAGGCAGCAACGACAGGTAATCGAACAGATTTGCAAGAGTATCTGAAACTGCGAAGAAATTTTATCTGAGTTCATAGTTCGTAGTTCATAGACTAAGAACTGCGAACGGATAACTACTAACTAAAAAAGGAGAATCAAAAGATGGCTTTTACAGGAAAAGCAACTTATTCAGCGGGTACGACTCTGCCAGAATTGGCTGAGGATGTATCGGATTTGATCGGGATAATTTCGCCTTATGAGACGCCGTTGTTGGATGCTTTGGGTGATCCGATGAGAGAGGCAATGAGTACGCATCATGAATGGCTTGAAGACGAACTTTTGCCTAATAAGGATGCTATCAACGACAGTACTTTTACCGATCCGGCTGCCGACACTGATTTTGTGGTCGATAATGGCAGCAGGTTCCGCGTGGGTGACCAGATTCAGGTAGAGGGTAGCGAGGAATTGATGCTTGTAACCGGTATCAACAGCGATACGCTGACGGTAGTTCGCGGTTATGCGGGCACTACAGCAGAAGACTTGGCAGATAATCAGATAATCAACATTCTCGGAAACGCGGCTCTTGAGGGGGCGGATAAGCCCAGTGCAAGATTTACCAATCGTAGCAGGTGCAGCAACTATACGCAGATATTTACCGCTACGCTGGAAGTTAGCGGGACGGATATGGCTGCCAGCCAGCTGGGTTTGGCTGACGAGATGGATTATCAGAAGCAGGAACGGCTGCGGGAGCTGCTTCGCGACTTGGAAAATACGGTTATCAACGGCGGCCAGCCGACGAGTAATCCGGAAGGCAGCGGCTCCGTACGAAGATCGATGAAGGGCATTATTCAGCACCTTTCGATGAATGTTTTTCATACCGGCGATACCGGTTTCCCGGCAGGTAGTGACCTTGACGAAGCCAAGATTAATTATGTACTTCGAAAGATTTGGGAAACCAGCAGCGGTAATGTTGACCTGATTGTGGTCGGGGGTTTTCAGAAGCGAAAGATAAATGCTTTTTCTGCAGACAGCCGAACCTATGGAGCCAACGATACCACTTTCACCGATATGATTAGTATTTACGAAAGTGATTTCGGCGTTTGCAGAATTGTTACCACGCGATGGATGCCACAGGATGCAGCACTGTTGTTAGATACATCTCGTATTAACGTGTTGCCATTAGCGGGACGGAGCTTCCATTTCAAGCCGTTGGCAAGTGGCGGTGATTATGAGTGCGGTGAGCTGATTGGCGAATATACCTTGGAGCTTAAGAACGAGGCGGCACATGGTCTTATTCGAGATCTAAGTACCAGCTAAATTGTGAGACTATGGCAGACGTAATCCCGGTAAATCGGGACGTCTCGGCTGGGGCGCCCAAAGGGATAACAGCTCTTTGGGCGCCCGACGAGCCCTGTTATACGAGAAGGGAGCTAAAAGAAATGGTTAGTTTCTCAAATGATGCGGACATTTTGAAATACGAGCCGGTGTTGTTCGGAGAATTGCATTTGCCATCGCAGGTATTGGCCGCAGGGACGGGTGGAGAACTTAGTGGGACGACATTTACCGCAAGTGAGGCTGATTTTGTAAGTGCACAGGTTTCGGCAGGTGGGGTTATACACGTGCAGTCTGCAGATGGGGCACTGGATGGGGCGTATGAGATAGTGTCCGTGGATTCGGCAACGCAGCTCAGTGTTTCCGTAGTCAGGTCGGATTCAGATGACACAGCTATAGCGCCGCCGGCAGCGACTAATATATCCTACCGCATCAGCACGTTTGGACCACAGGTCAGTGAAGTTGGTTTTCAGTTGACTGAATACTTCGGTATCAAGCCGGGTAATCCTGTAAGCGACATAGATGTGGAGGATGTTCTGGATACAGATGTTTTAAAGAGGGCGTCGGTCTTTGCGGTCATCTCAAGTGTGTATGCGATGTTAGCCAGTAAAGCCAAAGATGAGAATTTCTGGAGGAAGAGTCTGCATTATAAGACGCTTTTTGCCAGAGCAAGAGAGCGGTGTCGGCTAAGTATCGATGTCGGCTCCGATGGGGTGGCTGATGTCACCAAGGTCGGGGCGTCTGGAAGGTTAGTGCGGGACTGATAATTGATAATTGCAGATTGGAAAATTCTACATGGGTTTAACTTTAGATGGACAAAATCTATTTGATGAGCAGCAGTTGGAAATCGAGCCAGGCAGCCTCAAACGGTGCTCGATAGAAAAAGCTGTGCCGGGACTGGACGGTGTGCTTAGTGTTGATCTGGGCAGACGTGTTAGGAAAATAGAGCAAAGAGGTGTGCTGCGAGCAAAAAGTCGATCGCAAATAAATAACAGAATCAGCACGATATCGGCGTATATGGACGGTGATATGCACACGCTGATAACTAACAGCGGAGAAAAATATGATAATCTTCGGATGGATGTTTTCAAGGTAAACAACGAGCGGGCAGAAAGCGGCGGTATAGTAGTCGATTATGAAATCGTTTATACGCAGTTGGTTTAATGGCATATAGCGGATAAAAAAGAAAGAAAGTAGTGATGGGACTTATCAGCACTGGGATAGAAAAGGTTAGAGCGTTTGAATTGCCTGCTGGTATTTGGGCAGACGGTGAGTGTGTTGGAATCCCACGAATAGCTTTGGTAAAGTGGCAATCTTGCTTAAGCGATGTGTTCTATCAGGTTTATGTCAACGGCCAATTTGCAGGGGTAACTGTTGACAGTCAGCAAAGACAAATGATTGTTCCGATACCTACCTCTTTCGAGTCAGCAGTTCGGATCGAAGTCTTTGCCGTGGAGGCCGAGCGGGCAAATACTGATTTTAATAATGAAATTGCTCCGTCACCAGTTGGCAGTGGACGTGTGAGAATAAGTTTGTTGCGGAGTCAGAATTTGTCGATCGGTGCTACTGCTGAAATTTACTTTGATAATGGTACCGGTGAAATTGATTACGATAATCCGTTGACCAATTCACCGATAAGAATATGGCCAGCCTGGCAGGATAAAGCGGGGTTCGGAATGAGCAGATTCGGCGTCGGCGATTTTTCCTTGGATTGGGCCGCAGGCATAGGGTTTGGAAAGGGCAGTTTTAGCCACGGCCAGTTCGGTCTTGATGCAGATACGATTGAATGGACAAGCCCACCTTTGTCCGCTGGCGTTTACAAATTTGCTGTCAAGACTGTTGACGAAGCGGGCAATGAAAGCAGCATCAGCGAAACCGGTCCCATCACGGTGACACCGGCAGCAAAACCGGCTGAAAAGGTGAGCATTTCTTTGTTTGATAAACAGGCGAATCAATTAGTGCTCAAAATAGCGGATAACGTTTAGCGTACAGCGGTAGGAAGAACAAATGGAGTCCTGCTCGGCGCCGTCGCGGGGGCAAGCTTCGCAGGAATGACAATTAGGGCTAAAGGAGAGTATTATGACTGAAGTGTATCCATCTGACAATGAGTTGTTAAACATACAGTCTGACAGCGAAACCGGTGTTGAGTATATAGCAACCGGTACGGCACCTTATTATTTGGA
>JABAOH010004165.1_pt1 | contig 12399 bp, 10 predicted proteins | sample 7062181 | NCBI WGS metagenome assembly JABAOH01 (sample SAMN14538630, study PRJNA623070) | marine sediment metagenome | biome: marine biome [ENVO:00000428]; feature: marine pelagic biome [ENVO:01000023]; material: deep marine sediment [ENVO:00002113]; isolation source: pool of 5 deep marine... | reverse complement strand
ATTTACGATTGACGGTTACGAGGTTGAAGGGGAAGCGGGACAGAATGTTCTTGAGATTGCCCTGGATAAGGGCTTTGACATCCCTCATCTCTGTTACCATGAGGCCCTCGAGCCCTACGGTGCCTGCAGGCTTTGTCTGGTAGAAGTTACCAGAGGCAACAGGACTCGGCTCACCACGTCATGCAATTATCCTGTACTTGAAGGCATCAGCGTTCAGACCAGTACCGAGAAGATCATCAGGGCTAGGAGGATGGTCATCGAGCTGTTATTGGCTAGATGCCCTGATGTACCAGTTGTTAAGGATGTGGCCAAGGAATATTCCGTTGGCGAACCCAGATTCAAGCTCGATAATGATGATTGTATACTCTGTGGATTATGCGAGAGGGTGTGCCGTGAGGTTGTCGGGGCCGATGCGATCTCGTTTTTGGGAAGGGGAATGGACAGGAAGGTAGGCCCGCCACTGGAGATTAATCCCAAGGCATGTATCGCCTGTGGTGCGTGCGTGTATGTCTGTCCCACCGATTGTATCAAATTGGAGGAAACCGAAGAGGACAGGACCATAGTTCGGTGGGGAAGGACCTTGCCCATGAAAAAGTGCACGGTCTGCGGCAGGAGTTTTGCCCCCTGGTTTCAGTTAGAGTATTTCAGAACAATCGCCGAGGGCATCCCGAGGGACTTCTGCGATAAGTGCCCGGACTGTAGATAATATTATGTAGGCTTTTAAGAGAATCTTCTTTAGGTGCATAGCCCGCATACCTTGTAAGATTTTGCAAAATCATCGCTTTGATTGAAATGTCAAATGACAAAGCCCAAATGTCAAACCAAATCCAAATGCTTCAATGTCAAGGCCTTGCTTTTTGGCCTTTGGAACTTTGGCATTTAGCCTTCCTGAGATACACGCCCGACCCAACATCTTTTTTCCAAGGTCTATAGAATCTTGAGTAAATAAGGAGGACACAATGGACTGCATCTTTTGTAAGATCGTTGCTGGAGAGATACCCGCGGTCAAGGTATTGGAAGAGGAACTGGTCCTTGCCTTTATGGATATAAATCCCGCAAGTCGGGGCCACCTACTGGTTATTCCAAAAAGGCATGCCGAGAATATCTTTGAGATCCCCGAGGGTGATCTGGCGGCTGCCATTAAGGCGGCAAAAAGGTGTGCAAAAGGGGTGAAGGAAGCCTTGAAGGCAGAAGGGGTAACTGTTCTTCAGCTTAACGGCAAGGCATCCGGCCAGGTGGTCCCCCATCTCCACATACATATTATGCCCAGATGGAAAGATGACGGAATAAAGATTTCCAGTTGGGAGATGAAACCTGGTGATATGGAGGAGATAAAGGGCATAGCCCAGAAGATAAAGGTACACCTCCCCTCTGGTTCTTAACAGAAATTTGGAAACTTAAAAACTTAAGAATTCCATAAACTCCCTTATGACATCATTGGGTGTAACGAGTTCAGCGGTCAACCGTTCGGCAAATTCTGAGGAGAGCCCAGAACTCAGACGCTATATATAACTTGTCTTAGCACCAACGCCCCCCCTTGATAAAGTGAACTGACGATTCCATGGGGAGCTGATCTCCACATGACGCTCTATGACTTTCGTGATTACCCCTATTTTATAGGGTCAGAGGAGAAGGCATATGGAAAAGAGAAAAAAGATATATCCAACATTCTTCAATCCGTTTCTCATAAAACCGAGTCGAACCCTGCCTCAGGAGATGGCCGTGATCGGCGCCGGGACTATCGGTCCCGATATCGCCTACTATCTGAGAAGCGGGCTCCCTGACAAGAAGCTCTTTCTGGTGGATGTGGCCGAGGAACCCCTCAAGAATGCTGAGAAACGCTTTCATGGTTACGCCCAGAAGGCGGTAGCCAGAAAAAAGATGAAAGAGGAGCAGGCCCAGGCCGTTTTGGAAAATATCACCTATACGACCAATTACGAAAAGATCACTAATTGCGATCTGGTGATTGAGGCGGCAACCGAAAACCTCGATTTGAAAAAAAACATATTTGAGATGGTGGAAGGGATTGTGAGGGAGGATACCATCATTACATCAAACACCAGTTCCATCCCGGCGGACAGGATTTTCACAAACATGAAGCATCCTGAAAGGACGACGGTCACCCATTTTTTTGCGCCTGCATGGCGCAGCTTGGCCGTGGAGGTCATTAACTGGGAAGGGGCGAGCCAGGAGACCATTGACTATATGTTCTGGTTCTTTGCCCAAACCGGCAAGGCACCGGTCATCACTGACAATGTTATTTGTTTCATGCTGAATCGGATCTTTGAAAACTGGGTGAATGAGGCGGCCCATCTTCTCAATGTGGGAAATGCAGCACAGGTGGATAGAGTGGCTCAGGAATTTGTATTCGGAGGACCTTTTTATGTGGTCAACCTGGGTAACGGAAACACGATCGTATACGAGAGCAATACCCGGAAAATGGAAGAGCGAGAGTGCTATCGCCCGGCGCCTATCTTCTTTTCCGTAGAAAAGTGGAACGTACCACGCCCCGGAACACCGGTGGAGGTCCCGGAAGAGATTAAAAGCCATATTAGGGACAGAATGCTGGGCATTGTCTTTTCCCAAAGTTTTGATATTGCAGATCGTGGCATCGGTACAAAGGAGGACCTCAACTTCGGTTCACAGGTGGGGCTAGGCTTCCGAAAAGGGCTCTTCGATATCATGCGGGACCTCGGAGAAAATGAAGTCTTAGGAATCATGGAGAGATACGAGAAGGAGCGTCCCGGATTTCCGAAACCCAAAAAACCCATTGCAGACTACCAGAAGTTTCATCGACATCTTCTTGTCGATGACATGGACGGTGTAAAAATCATCACGATTAGAAGACCTCAAGCCATGAATGCCCTCAGTGACGAGCTCATAAATGAGGTCGTAGCTGTACTGGAGGGATTCGCCAGTGATACTGCAGTAAAAGGTTTTGTGCTGAGTGGATACGGGACTAGGGCCTTTTCTGCGGGCGCAGACATCGGCCGGTTTCCCGAGACCCTTGGGAATAAGGAAGCCGCTGCACAGTCTGCAAGGGACGGCGCTGTCCTTGTAGAATATATCGGAAGGATGGAGAAACCCATCGTGGCGGCAGTGAACGGCATGGCCCTGGGAGGCGGGCTTGAGCTGGCCATGCGGTGCCACAGCATGGTCGCCACGAGCAATGCCACCTTTCAATTTCCGGAGATCACCCTCGGAATCCTGCCGGGGATAGGAGGATGTGTGATTCCCTATCGCAAATGGCCAAAGGGAGCTGCCCTGTTTAACGAAATGATCTGCCTGGCCAAAAAGATAAATGCGCAGCAAGCGGCTGATATCGGTATGGTGGCCCAGGTCTCGGATGCTTACCTTGAGATGATTCGTGCCGCCGTGACTCAAGTTCACAACCTGCAGGGAAAACTCCCAAAGGTTCCCGAAGGCCAAGTGGATATCCCTGACTTTCCCATCCCGGAGGAGCCAATGGCTGGCAAGTTGCCTCTCAGCAGAGAGGCCATTACCATCGCTTTTAGGACGGTTCAGTCTGCGGCCGCGGCAAACAGTGTTTCAGAGGCCCTGGAAATCAACTACCGGGGATCTGGGGAGATTGCCTGCACAGATGCCGCCAAAGAAGGAATCACCGCGTTTCTGCAGAAAAGAAAACCGGAATTCAAAAAGTAATCTAGGCGTTAAACCAGGCGACCGCATCGGCCAGCGCAAAACCTATGATCATGAATACTTACAAGATTGAGATCACCAAGGCGCTGGTAAAAAGAGCCCTACTCTCTTGATCAACTCCTAGTTATTCAATCCATTTCACAAACTCATCTGTCTCAGCCCTGTCAGATCTGACTACGTTTTTGGGGATTCCCTATCAGGATATCCAATTGATATGCCGATAACAAGGCGCTTTGTTTCAGGAATGGAAAGAAACTTTTTAAGGATGAAGAAATCGGATGTATAAATGCTCTCTCTGTTGACATTCAGGAAACCCTACTCTCTGGACCGAGACGCCATAACTAGGGACATCCTATATCCCCCTTCACTCCACCCATACTTTCCCTCCGACAAAGCGAGTTCATTAAAACTGATTGCCTGTTCCTCCTCTCCTCTATTTGGTCTCGATGGAAAGGTCTTTCTCCTTGTACCCAAACAATGAGAGAACCCTGTGGGAAAGTGCCACAACTCCCATAGCACTCAGATTCACGTCCACATACATCTCTCTCCCTGGGATTTTCTCACAAGTCAGCAATTCATAGGGGTTTGTACTAAAGTATTCTCTAGTCGGTCCGGACAGCGTAAGAACCATCTCAAAGTCATCCGGGCGGTCCGCAGCGATGACCTCACAAATCTTGAGAAGCATGGCCTTCCATGAGTTCACCTCATACTTTTTTTCCCTAAATGTAAAAGAGACGATGGACTTGCCTGTAAGATCCTCCTTTTTGACGGCCGCCTCGCTTTCCTTGGGGGCCTCTGGAGTTTTGGGTTTTAAAACGCTAGCTAAGTCCGCCTTAGGATCTATTTGCAGTTTGATAAATTTCTCTACCGTTTCCTTATCCGGCCTGTGTCCGCATAGTTCATTTGTCGCCTCCGCTAGGACATCATAAAGCCATCGCTCCGGTTCGCTCAGTACTCTTTTCCACGCCTGCGGAAGGTTCCGTTTTATCAAGATTAGTTTTAGCCTTGCGTCATGAATTTGTTCAGCAGCTTTTGCTGCCTTTCCTGAGATAACATTTTCTTTCGAGAGAAAATTCTCAAAATTCCGTGCTATCTCTTCAGCTTTTCGCTCATTCAAATCCATGGTGTGAAATCTTTTTTCTTCCGGGGTTCCCTTGAGAAGTGGCAAGTAAAACCACCAAGTGATGCCATCGGTTAGAACGGCCAGTTTGACGTCCTCCTGAACAGCATAACTCGATAGCTCCTCTTGGTATTCTTTGAGAGCCTTTACCCCCTTTTTGATACCAATAAACACTCTATTAGAATTCTTGTGCCTCAATGAAAAATCGATCTTCCCAGTACCCACCTCGTATTCCGGCTTAATTTCATCGGTATCAAAGGGATCCCAGTCCAAAAAAGAAAGGATTTTTAAAACAATGCCTTGTTTGATGGCCGGTTCATCAAAGGAATCATATTGCTCATCAGATTGGATTTCTTTTATAAACTCTAATATCTCTTCCTGCATTATCTCCCTCGTCTGGCAGCCTTTATAATTATGATTCGAATGATCCCTTTTGGTAGAACGTGCTCCTTCTATCTTCCATGTCTCTTATGTGGGTGTGGGAGACTCCTGAGAGTTCTGAAGCATCCCGTAGGGACAAACCCATCGCCTCATACATGTCATACCCAGATGGGAAGATGACGGAATAACGATTTCCAGCTGGGAGATCAAACCGGGTAATATGAAGGAGATAAAGGTTACAGCTCAGAAGGTAAAGCAACATCTCTCGTCGCCTTCCTAAAGATCAAAGCCGATAGAGCTAAGTCGTTTCATCTCCTTGAGCTCCGTTAGATCAAAGGTGATGGGGGTAATGGTTATCCGGTCTTCCGTCAGTGCCCTTAAGTCAGTATTTGACATGCTCTCTTCAATTGGCGTCTCCTTGGCCAGCCAGTAGTAGACATTCTCCCTTGGATCCCTCCTCTTTTCATACTCATCCCGCTGTCTGACGAGATCCTGCGTCGTAAAGGATATACCCTTGATCTGATCCTCCGGTATGCATGGTATGTTTACATTGAGCGCCGTTCCCACACTCAAACCGTTTTTCATGACGAATCCGATGATCCTGCGGGAAAACCTGGCGGCAAAGCTAAAGTCGGGATCTTCTTTGGTATTGAGCGAGATGGCAACCGACGGAAAACCCAGGAATGCCCCCTCCATGGCAGCCGAGACAGTTCCTGAATACAAGAGGTTTATCCCCACATTGGACCCCAGGTTGATTCCTGACAGGACAATATCCGGCCTTTGTTGCAAGATCTCATGCACTGCTATCTTTACACAATCAGCAGGGGTTCCACTCACGCCATAGCCAAAGAAGACACCATCCCTGTTGATTCGCCTAACCCGTAATGGGTCGGAGAGGGTAATAGCGTGTCCTACAGCATTCATCTCTATTTCAGGGGCGACCACGGAGAGCTCAAAATCACCCTTCAGCTCCTCATAAAGGGCGATCAAGCCCTCTGCCAGTATGCCATCATCATTGGTCAAGAGTATCCTCATCTTTCACCTACCACTCCTCTTTATACAACATTATGAGGGACGACAAAAGTCTTAGAGTTGTCAAGCCTTCAAGGAAATCCTCACAAAAATGTAACGCTCTGAAGTAAGAACTGTATGTCAGGGCGAATCCAGGTTTGCGCTCCTTTGGCATTTTGAGCATTTGGAATTCGCTATTGTTTCGTATTTCGTGCTTAGGATTTCGAATTTTGAAGATCTTCAGTGATGGCTGAAGGCGAGTATCCTGGATCTCAGCCTTCCGACCATATCGATCAAAGGCACGCATTCCGCTGCCGTTTCACCCTCCAGAAGCTTTATGTGAGTTGCATCAACTCTTACTGTGTCAAATATTGGATCAATCGGGACCCACATTCCTCCCACATAGCTTTCAACCCAACTGTGGTAGAGGAACCCCCCTCTTTCTTCTGAATAGATGAGGCCATTTATTACCCTCGTTGGGATTCCCAAGGCCCTGGCCAGGGCCGTGAAAAGGAGCGCATGACCCTGACATTCCGCCTTTCTTCCTGCCAAGACATCAAGGGCCGAGAAGACGTCAACGGGTCCTTTTGCTATGTTCCCTTGAATCCACTGGATGAGTTGCGAGATCTGGATGAGGGGCTCTTCTGCTGTGCCTACTATGGATTGTGCTGTTTCCCTGATCCTCACGTCTTTGCTTTCAACGGTGAGGGAAGGCCGAAGATAAGCCGCGCGCATCTCCTCAGATAGGGCTTTCCCATGATTGTCCGGAAGCTGATATGGGTGAATGGTATGAATCTCGCAGATGATTTCCCCGTCTTCTGGGTGGCATTGCTGCCGTTTATCAGAGGGAATTCTCAGGGCCTTTCCATCGCCCTCGAAGGCAACCTTCAGAAAACTGACCTGTCGAGGGCTTGGGATTGACTGATCTGCCTTAACCAGACTGTAATCCAATAGAGTCTCCTCCTTGTTGAGAGCAGCCGACAGGAGATATCTCTTGGCCATTTTTTCGCTTTCGAGCGCGGAGAATAGTACCCCGCCCATAGCCATCTCCAAAACAGGTTTTCCACTAGTATTTATCCAGGTACTAGTGGTTTGACCGTGCATGCTGGTTATCACCTTGTAGGCGCTACCAGAGAAGAGCTCGCTCTCTTGATATGCCCCTATCTTTTGGGTTACCCTTGCCAATTGTCGCATCTCGCCATCATAAACGAGGTAGGAATATTTTGCGCCTACTCTAAGGCCGTGAAAGACAGGGTAAAGCGCGATGGCACTTGTTGGATGAGGCCTTTCCGACAGTTCAAAACTCTGCCCCTTAGTATCATATACGGTAGAAATAGATACCTCCAGGCAGTCCTCAGAGACCTCTCCCCTGAGCCTCAGGTTATGGTCATCAATACTGTATTCGTAAGAGAACCTCACAAGGGTTAGGTCATCGCGCACTTGGTCATTGCTTTTCAGGATAACCTTCTTGCTCAACCCAAAAAAGCGCAGCAGAAATACGGCCTCAGCATGGATCTCATAGAGTTCCTCTCCTTCTTCAGCGGGTTTAAGGGTCAGATGGGAGAATCCGATCTTCTTGCCGTTGAATACTAGTCCGGTCCAGTACTCCTTATAGGGCCATTGGTGCAGACTGTATCGAGGGGGTGGGTAGGGAGGTGGTCCTGCTTGCCGAAAGTAAAGGCACGCACAACCAGAAACGAACATGAGCAAGAACACACATAATGAACATCGCCCACTTATGATGGAAGCTCTTCTCATATCTCTTTGGAGGATTCTTGGCGCGCTCGAGGTTTACGTGGCAACCTCCTTTGACCTTGGGTCTGCCACGGCCGAGTTGTGTATGAAGGTATTATTTGCTACTGGACAGGAGGCTGTCAAGGCCTGACTGTTGCTTTCTCCATCTCTTCTGGAAGGTGGGATAAGGTATATATTTCAACTTCTCGATTACTGATCTGGCTCTCTACAAATTCAGCAGCTATTGTACCAGGAGTTGAGGTTAATTAGCAGAACAGTAGAGTCGCAATTTTGGCCTGAGATATTAATAGGGTGTGAGGAGACTGAGGTCTGCTTGTTTCTATGAGGAACTGCTGACAAACGTATGATTGAGGATTATACAAAAAAGTGGGATATTATTTCCCATTGATAGGTAGTTTATTACCACTTTTTTTTATTTGGTGTAGGGAACCACTAGCTAACTATTTGAGATTTCAGTTGATATTCCAAAGCTAATGCTGTGGCATGCTTCTAGCATAATAGTGTAGGTGAGAGAGGACGAAGTGTCACCCAACTTCAACACCACTAAGGATAACCACGTGATGGCCAAAGGCCTCCGAGGGTTATACTAGAGGAAAGGGAGTGTGAGGTGGCACTTCAAATGTTTTTCTGATGTAGGTGCATGATTTATTCTTCTGGCACGGCCAAGTAGGGACTAATTGCTCATCCTAAATACTGATGAGGGCAGCAATTATACATTACCTGAATCCACTGCATCTCTATTGCCGCGTCAGAGATCTAGGGATTGCGAAAGAGATAGCCGTGTTTTTGTGCAGGAATTACGAACGCTCCATATTTCGATTATTGGCGATGAGAAAACCGTAATCGGAATGAAAGCGAGGTGGATCGTAGATGGACTGGCATATCTTCCTGTTAACAGTATTGACCATCTTCATTATCGCTTGCGCTAAGTTAGTAAGGAACATCAGGCAAACGACTAACGACGAGGAGTTGGAATACTTCAGCAGATGGCGATAACATTCACTGTCTATCGCCTTTTCAACGAATATTTCGATTAAGCTGATTATCTGCTCAGCTCTTTCCTCCTAAAGGCAGGGTTAGTAATAACTCTGCCTTTTCTATCCTATGTCCATGTATAGTGAGAAGACCATTGTCCCAACAAGTTTCGGTCTGAATTTTATTATTACGATACGTGATCTTGAATAAAGAGCCGTTTCACCGATTTGCCCGATTCACCTATGAGGCCACCCGATGTCAGGCTCCTTCTTCCGGTATTGGGTATAGAGCTGAGTCCCTCCCTTCCGATTAATCGAGCTAGTGGCTTCCTGAAACGTGAGGCTCCTATTTTGGCTCGAACGATCTTCTATCCGTGCTGGCTTCCTCGTGCCAGACACCCACTGCCATCTATGGAGGTCTCCGTTGTACACATACCGCCTTGCTGTGTTTAATACAAAACGACCAAGCGCAACTGAATGCGTGTGATATAAGCTTGACATGCAGCGATCAGTTTCCTAAAATCCTTTCCACAACAAGCGAGTTCTTCAGGGCTTCCAAGAACTCACCATCGGCCCATGGCTTTAGGCACCCAACAACAAACAACTTCTCATAACTATTAACATGGAGGTAGACGATCATGCGTAGACTACTAATCTTATCCTCATTGATCGTAGTGGCTCTCTTAGTCTTGGTGAGCTGCGAGACCACACGCTCCATAACTTCCAAAATGGGTTCCATGACCTCAAGGGTGGATGAAGACCTGTTTGCCCAAGTGCCCGAGCAGGAGAGAGGTGATGTCGATAAGGCCGCCCTTACCCTTATGGTCTCCGAGGAAGAGGTGAAGTTGGCCGGGATGAAGACAGAGCTCGCTACTGTGCGGAGGAAATATGCGAGATACCGGGAGGATCTGGCCGAAAAGCTTCAAAAAGAGGCGGCCCTTGGCTTGGACATCGCCAAGTTAGAGGCAATAGACAGGTCGGGTCTCGGAGACAAGGATGACAACGCCAGGAAGATAGCTGATCTAAAGTCAGACAGACTGGAAATCGAGGCCCAAAGGGTCAAGATCGAGGCACAGCTGGCCACTGCTAAGAGGCAAATCAGGGGTTTAACCAAACAGATTGCGAAGCAGGCAAAGGAGATAGAGGGGCTCAAAACGGGCGAAGTGCCACTGGAGAAGAAGACTGAGGGTCCAGAGACGGGTAAAGGGGAACCAAGTCAGTAAACATTCTCTCTTTCAAGTCTATACCTCCTCTAGCGGTGCTCGCTTTAAGAAGCGAACTAACACAAAAAACTACCTTCCAGTTTAGTTTAGAGAGAGTGTGTGTGCTTCGAGTCCAGAATGTAGCTAAAGGCGGAAGGGGGATTATGGCCGACAGAGAACCGTATGCCAGTGAGGAAGAATTCAAGAAGCGGGTTGTTCATTATCCCGATGTGCCCCTTACAGAATTAGTGCCAGGCTCAACAAGCCATTTAGTTGTGGGCGAAAGGGTCTTGGTGAGCTTCCTGACTATGTCTGCAAACTCATACTTTCCTCCTCATCGTCATGAGGCCGAACAGGTCATGATCGTTCTGGACGGGTATATTGATGAGATCATCGAGGGAAAGCTCTACAGCGCCAAAAAGGGGGACGTACTGATCCTTCCATCCAATATTGAGCACGGCGGGTACATCGGGGGAGTGGATTGTCGTGTCATTGATATCTTCTCACCTCCCCGTGAGGACTATCTTGAGAAGCTCAGGAAGACGTTCTCACAACTGAGCGCTACCTAGAAAATGGGAAGACGCCACCAGTTTACTGGCAGCTCTCCCCACTGCAAACTGAAATATTCAAATTCTTCAAGTTTCGGTACACACCATATTTGAACAGCAGATCTTCAGCGAGTCTAACTGAGCCTATTTTAGAAGACCCCTCCTTTGCAGTTTCCCTATTTCCTTGAAACCGGCACGATCTCCATTGGTACGAGCACGATTTCAATGCGGCGATTCCTGGCCCTCCCTTCCTCGGTCTCATTGGGGGCAACGGGCTGGTATTCACCGTAGCCCGTGGCGGAGAGAAACCCGGGATCAATGCCGGTTTTCTCCTGCAGATATCTGGCTACGGTAGTAGCGCGGGCGGCCGACAGCTCCCAGTTGGTGGGGTACCTCCTTGCGAGCTCAGCCCCGATGGGAACATTGTCCGTATGACCCTCGATGTTGATAGCCCTGTCTTTGACAGTTACCAAGATGCTCCCCAGTCGCTCCAATACTTCAACGCCCTGGGGCTTGATGGTGGTTTTTCCCGAGTCAAAGAGGATCTCATCTAACATATTGACCTTTAACTTTCCCCGCAGTTGCGTGATTGTAATCTCCCCCTTCTCTATCTCCACTTTCATATCCTCCAGTAAATCCTCGTAGGTGCCCCTCATCTCCTCCATCTCCTCTTGTCTCTGGAGCGCGAGGGCCTCAGCCTCAGATTGGAGTGTCTCGACATTCTGCCTCAGATCCTCATTTTCCTCTTTCAGGTCAGCGATATGATCCCTGAGGTCCACGATGTGCTTACTGAGGGTATCTGACTTTGCCTGCAAGAGCTCCTCCAGCTTGACATTATCCTCCTTGAGTAGGGCGATCTCCTTTCCAAGGGAGAGGTTTTTGAGCTCCAATTGGGTCCTGGCTCTCTCAAGATCGTCCCGTTCCCCCTGGAGGCTCACTACTTGTTTATCGAGGGTCGCTTTTTCTCCCTCTACCCTGTCATACTCGGACCTCAACGCCGTCAGTTCCTCTGAGAGTTTTTCGCCCTCTTCAACCTTCAGGAGATAGTCCTTTTTGCTGATGCAACCCCCTGTAGCTCCTACGCAAAGAGTTAATAAGATGACACATAGTATTCGCCTGCTCCGATTCATTCTCATCCTTGCCTCCTTTCACCATAGGGTCAATAAAGGTAAAGGTATAGTACTGTGTATGCCACCCCAAATCAAGAGGGCAAGTCGAAAAGTTGATGGTTTGGCTCGGTACACTGACCAGGGTTTGAATTGCCGCTCAGCTGATGCGCTTACACATGCTATTACGGGGTTCCTGACTCCAGAGATAAGGTTTTGACGATCATTCTAAGGCGCTTCTGATTGTGTGAAACGAAAGTAGACATAGTGTGTAACCATAATACATTGTATGCTTCATCTGCTTGAAATCCGAGGCCTTAATTACTAAACAGTATGGGTCGCAGCAATCAAAGGTAGGATACGCCTGAGCTACCGGCCAACAGCCGGGCAATGACCCTGTCGGCCGGAGGGAGTGGTTATGTGCTTAATCACCTTGAAGCTTCGTTATCTTAAATGTGCCATCTGTCGATGCAGTAGTTAACAGCCTTCTGTTCTATACTTTATAAGAACTACACGAGATAATGGCACGTAAATTGCTTAATCGAATCACCTATGGTGCCTCTTAGCTCAAGGCTTATCGTCAGAATCAATCTCGTTTGCCTAGGCAAGTGAATGAATGTGAGGAGTCACTATGGCCAATAC
>JABAOH010165660.1_pt1 | contig 12401 bp, 9 predicted proteins | sample 7062181 | NCBI WGS metagenome assembly JABAOH01 (sample SAMN14538630, study PRJNA623070) | marine sediment metagenome | biome: marine biome [ENVO:00000428]; feature: marine pelagic biome [ENVO:01000023]; material: deep marine sediment [ENVO:00002113]; isolation source: pool of 5 deep marine... | reverse complement strand
CTTGGATGGCCCGGAGCAGCCGCACCGGCAATGACTACCTGTCGCTCCTGATCAACACACCCGACGGGGATCTGCGCGTCAATGCCGTGCAGAACGAGGATCAACGCGGTGGCGATACCTTCTCCATCATTCCCTTCATCGACAGTGGGGAGCAACCGAAGGAAGCAGGCGGGGGGCTGTCGCTCGTCGCCTGACGCGGGCACGCAGCTTTAACAGTGGATCAGAAAGGGGAGCCGTGGGACCACGGTTCCCCTTTTTCTGTGTTGGTGGGATTGTGGGGAGGTGGGACGAGATCCGTCAATGAGCCGTGCGTCTGGGTCCGGCCCAAACCGGACCTTCATCGTATAGTCTCAATGCCGCGACGCGGCTGTCAAAGCCGCCATTCAAGCCTCAAATCAGCTAATCGGCGCGGAATCCGTGAAATCGGGTGACATTTCCCCCATTCCGTCTATGATTCAGGATATCAGGAGCAGTTCAGCAGAAGTGAGCAGAAGTGGCACGCAGCGATCTAGTTGTCGATTTGGTTAAAGCCGGAGTAACCGGCGATCAAGCGTCCGTACGCATGACAGCAGAGGCGATTGCTGCCGACGAACGGTCTAAAAAACACACCGGGGTTGCTGACAGGATTGCGCGCGCATTGGCGGCTTCGCCCAGATCGGCAGCGAATGATCGCGTGGTTTCCAACGTAACGCGTATGCGAGACGGCAGCAGTGCAATACAACGTCGCGAGCCAAATCGTTCGCTAGACAGTTTGTTTCTGGAGAAGGCGACCCGAACCGCATGTCTAGAACTCGTTGAAGAGCAGCATCGGGCCGATGTTTTACGTGCGCACGGTTTAGAGCCTCGACATAGATTGCTGCTGACCGGACCTCCAGGAAACGGCAAGACATCTTTAGCAGAAGGCTTGGCTTATGAACTTGCACTACCATTGTTCGTAGTCAGATATGATGCGATTATCACTAGCTATCTCGGAGATACAGCGACCCGCCTCAGACGCATGTTTGATTTCGTAAGAACCGAACCTTGTGTACTTTTTTTCGATGAGTTTGACGCAATCGGGAAAGAACGGGGCGACACGCATGAAACCGGTGAAATCAAGCGCGTGGTTACNNACCTATTGCGTGTTGGTTGGGGCAACAAATCATCCTGAGCTGCTTGATCGTGCATCATGGCGCCGGTTTGAAATCAAGCTTGAGCTTTCTCGGCCAAGCGACGAGCAGATGACCGAGTATTTTTCTGCACGCATGAAAGAATTCCCTGATAACTTTGGGTATACAGCGAAACGGTTGAGAAACGCCGTCACTCCGCTCAATTATTCAGAAGCAGAAGACTTTTTTATGGATATTCATCGTCGCCTCGCCCTCGCCCAGGGCACCGTTACCTTCCGTACACTTGTCAAAGATCGCGTCAACGCTTGGACGGCGCAACATGGAAGGATAATTGGTGATGACAGATCGGCCGATCCTTCGACTACCTGAGCCTCNNTGCCAGGGTCCGCCGATCGGCGGCGACGCCCCCAAGGCTTGGGCCGACAAGGTCAGTCGGCCCGTTTTGGCGATGAGTTTTCTCGACTGGATGAGGCTTTTCGTGGTGAGAATGCAGAAGTCTTACTTCGCCAAGATCCTTCAGGGATTGCTCCAGAGCGAGCACTTGTCTTCGAAACTATCGTATCGATCACGCGTTTTCAGAATGCAGCGGCGAATGCAGGATTTGAGCTGCTGATCGAAGACCCTCTCGGCGATGACTATGACATTCCCGACGAGATGGTGGACGACTATGTAGAGGCAGCTTCCCCGACGCTTTACGCGACCATGCCCTCCACCGCCGATCTTCAACGCCTATTGACGTTGTGGAGGTCATATCAGGCTCAGGAAGAGGCCGAACGCGGCTTGGCACCTTGGTGGACGTAGTTCTCTATGCTGTCGGATATCCGCGTCTGGGGCCCTCAAGATAGATTAACCCCCGAAGTTCGTGCCGAACTCGAATATCGGTTGAATCAGGGCAATGACGAGCCTATGCGTCTCGAACTTGAGATTTGGCCAACTGCAAATGTAGGGTTGCGTCGCCGCTGGTTACGCGAAACCCGCGCCAAAATCGAAGCTTTAGACGGTCGCATCCTTGCGTCTTCCGAAATTGATGAAACCGACTTTGTCTATCAGGCGATTCTCGCGGAATTGCCACCTGACGCGGTGCGAGAAATGCTCTCGAATCCAATGGCCCCCGAAGGTGTCGCCAATCTCGATGGCTTGCAATTCATCTTGCCCCAGATGGTTGCCCAATCACTACCAGACAGTAGTGACGCTCTCGAACCTCTTGGTGACGCCTTGGCTCCAATCCAAGAGGACGCACCAATCCGAGCGGTTTTACTCGACGGAACCCCGATTGCAGCCCATCCCGCCTTGAACAATGGAGTCGTCATTGAAGATGTTCACGATCTGGTGCGACTGTCGCAAGTGGAACATCGACGTCATGCTACTGCAATGGCTTCGCTCATCTTGCGAGGGGATCTTCGGGCAGACGGCGCGCCGGTTCCGGATGCGCGCTTGTTGTCGATCCCCATACTGATCGACGACGTTCATGGCGCGTCCTCGCCCAACAATCGGCTCTTCGTTGATCTGGTTCATGTAGCCCTCGTCCGCGCTTTTCTTGGAGAGAACGCGTTGGCGCCAGACGCTCACTTAGTAAACTTTTCAATTGGAATTCGTCAGGGTCACTTCGCAGGGCGGATCGGTTCGCTGGCTCGGCTATTGGACTGGTGGTCCGAACGTCACGGCATTCTCTTTATGGTCGCGGCAGGCAATGTCAGCGATGATCTTACCGTGGCCGGCACCACCTACACGGCCTTCGAAGATGCTGAGCAAGCGGAGCAGCGATCTTTGGTCGATGTAGCCCAAAAAGCGTCACGCCAGTTTCGCACATTGCTTGCGCCCGCAGAAGCAATGAATGTGCTCACTGTTGGCGGGGCTTCCCAAGACCTAAGCCCTCCAATGGTGCCTCCTCAACCCGGCACCATTATTCTCAACGACGCCGATAACCCCTATCCAGCACTTTCTTCTGCTGTGGGACTGGGAGCATTCCGTTCCATCAAACCCGACTTCCTTGCAACCGCCGGTGAACATGAACTCCGCGCTTCTTCATCTGGCGATGGTGGCATCCGATTGCGAGTAGTGGATCGAACGCAGCGCTCAGGTCTGTACGCCGCAACAGTGCAACACGGCGCGGCGAATACATATCGAACGCGAGGAACTAGTTGTGCCAATGCTCTGGCATCTCGCGCGGCCCTTTTTTCGGCGGCCGCATTGACTGACGTCGACGGGCCATTCGAGGATCAAGAAATTTCACTCCGGGATAAGGCACTTCTCACTAAAGCCCTAAGCGTCAATGCCGCAACATGGCCTCCTGCAGCATTGGAAAAGTTTGCCTTCGAGTATGCATCCAACCCACGACGCCATGCACAGGCAAGAGAGGAAGTATGCCGCTACTACGGACATGGCCTCCTTGACGATGAAAAGATGAGAGAGGCACCGGTGAATGGGGCAACGCTCGTAGGGCTAGGCACTTTGCGCAAAGATCGCGCAGCGGTTTTCGATGTCCCACTTCCTCCATCTTTGAGTGGCGAACGCATCGGACGAACGATGAAAGTAACAGTTGCTTGGTTCACTCCAATCCGGGTGACCCGTGCACGCTACCGTCTGGCTTCGTTGGATGCTATCCCACATGGCTATGACCTTTTTGGGGAGCTAATTGACGACGAAGGATGGGCTCTTGCTATGAAAGGCGATCAACTTGACGCTAATCTTATCAAGCGCGGGACCGTCTGGTCGCGAAGGCTGACACACAGCAATCCTGTGATTCCAAACTTCCACACCAACATGCGACTTCCGATACGAGTTCAGTGTCGCGATAGTTCTGGAGGTGGATTGAGTCCCGACGACGACATTCGGTTTGCCCTTGCCATTTCTATGGAAATCGAAGCGGAAACCGCCTTTGACATTCACGCCGAACTTGAAGCCGCGTTGCGTGTTGGTATTCGGCCAGACGGCTAGTTTCTTGTCGCTTTAGACGGATGACTTCGCGCGCCTGAGAAAACAGCCGCTAAACCAAGCCCAATGAAAGTCTGCTTCGACGCAACCGGTCCGAATTCTCTGCGTCTGCAGCGAATTACCGCTTTCCGTCCGTTCCACGGTGTTTGCGGAGCCGGCTCACTCTTGACGGTAAAATACGTTCGCGCCAGACCACCTATGTCCCAGCCTTACGGCCTCCCCTGCTCGGCTGCGCGTGTCGCAGGTGAGAACAGGCCCTTGGCCTGTCGCGCATTCGGACATGCGTCCTCACCGCGGCGTTGCTCTGCGGCCTCCCGGCCTGCCCGCCTCGCGAGCACGTCGGGACCCGGCCACGCCTGTGGTCTGCGCTCTGGTCTGTTTTGCCGGGGGCAAAACGATCCCGCCGCTCCGCCCACCTGCGTGTCCCGCTCCCGCCGCTTGCCTGCTCCTGTCGGGCTGGCCTGCCGTAAAAACACACACACATGAGCGCGGAAGCATATCCTCCGGATGGCCCCCAAATCAGCCCGCGTCAAGGATCGCAAAACTTTTCGGGGAGGGCGGGGTCTTTTGAGAGGGCAGGGTTGTGCGCGCCTGTTGTGCACGTCGTTGGTGCCGTGCCCGGAAAACTTTTGCGCCCGGCAAGCCGGCGGCTGCGCCGTCCCTGACCCGGGCAGATTCGGAAACCTGACATTCGGCCATGCCACCACACTCACGTGGTGGTCCCCAACCGATATCAGGAGACCAGACATGGCTTACGATCAAGCGAACACCTACGAGACCATCGAGCTTTTCGGACTGACCGAGAAGGACGCGCAACTGCCGATCCCCGAAGATCACATCCTGAAGGACAAGATCATCCGTGAGAGCTTTGATACCCTGCTTGGCCAGCTGCGCGGGACCGGGCTTGAGGCAGAGATTGAACCGCTCGCCCACGGGCTTGCGACGATCCTGCAGCGCCGCAAGGTGGCACTGGAGAAAGAGGTTGATCGCACCGCCGACAAGATCCGCGCCCTGGCAAAATGCCACGATGGATCGGAGATTGCCGAGACCGCGCTGGAAGAGGCGCAGATTCGCTTTCAGCAGCTGCGCGAGATCGTCGGCGGCATCGAGGTGATGAGCGAGGCGGCGGCGGAATGCTACGAGATCGAGACAGGCCATGGCTTCATCCCGGCGGCAGGGTCGCGCGCCAGTACCCGAGCGCAGGAGACCGGTGCCGTCTTCGAAGCGCGGCAATTGCTGGAGCAACATGATCGCGAGACCGCAGAAAAGTCGAAGGTCGAAGGCGTGCCGCTGATCGTCTCGGGCGCGACCGACTGGACCGATATCGATGTCATCTTCAACACGCTCGACAAGGTTCGGGAGCGGATCAAACAGAACCGCAATCAAGAGATCTTCATCTGCCACAAGGGCGGCAAGCACGGGGCGGAAATGATCGCGGCCCGTTGGGCGCGGGCGCGGGGTGTCGCGCAGGCGCGCTTCGATCCGCGCTGGTCCGCGCATGGGCGGGCGGCACCGTTCAAGTGCAACGACGAGATGCTGGACGACAAGTTCGCGGCAACAGGTGTTGTCCTCTTCGGAGGCAATGGCGTTGCAATGAACCTCGGGCAAAAGGCTGAGGCGAATGGGCTGACGGTGATGCGGGTTGCGGATCCTGCAAAGCTGACCGCAGAGACGTAAGGGAAGAGGGTCGCCTTCGGGCGGCCCTTTCGTCGTTTCTCACGCTCTGTGCCCGTCGGTCCCTGTCTTTGAAGAAGATCGGTGAAGCTTCTACGGGTCTTGTGAATGCCTTGGCGCTTGCTGTTGGCTGAGACCCAAACCGTCCTGAGAGAGTCTGCGGGTCCTGTAGGGGTGTCTTGCGAGGTCATGCCTAGCAAATTTCAAAATTGATTGGCACGCTTGGTTTTCTGGTGCTGGCCCATCTGCGCCGGCTTAACGCGGCTACTTTACGATGAGGGAACGCCTCCGGGCTGTCCGACCACGCGTACAGCGCCACGCTCAAGGTTGAAGATCTCCGACCAATCCGACAGTGGCGATCCGGACTCCGGTCCCCCGCACCAGATGGAACACACCGGGCCATCGCGGTCATGGACATGAGGGGGGTCAGGCAAAGCCGTGGTGGCCGGGGCCATCCGGGCCTCTCCTTTTTGCAATGAATGTGGATCGCACGGGGTCGGCCCGGTCGTGCCCTCCGCTCACGCTCCGGCAAGCACAAATACGGTTTCCACGGCCTTGGGCCGCGGACCCTCCGCATTTGCGCTTGCGACCGGGCCTCTTGCCCCCGTGCTGGCAGATCCCCATCGCAAAAAGGAGAAACCCAAATGACCAACCACTACGTCGCCACCGTTCCCGTCAAGTTCACCGACAACGACGGCCAGGAGCGCACCCGCTTCCAACGCGTGGGCGCGATGTTCCGCAACACCCGCAACGGGGATGGCTCGGAGTTCTTCAGCCTCAAGCTCGACTTCCCGGTCGCGGTCTCGGAGCTGGTGATGTTCCCGCCGAGCGCCAAAGAACCCCAGGAGTAAATCCTCTGACGAGGATGGGCCGCCTCCGGGCGGCCCAGGTCCCTGTGCCAGGGACGGCTTCGCCGGCAGGCGCGACCACCGATCGCGGCGGTCCCGCCTTCGACGGCGCTCGCCTGCATCGCCCTCTCGCAGAGCGGTTCGACGCGCAGAATTGCCATGGCGAAAATCCGGCCAATCGGGCTGCATCCAGTCCCGAGCCATGAGGTATAGGCGTCCATTCTATAGCTCATATTTGGGCCGCTCATGAGGCATAGACGTCAACTCTATCGCTCAAACCGCCTGTCAGGAGAGCACCGCCCGAGGTGATGTTTGGCGCTTCAGCGAAGCGATCCGACAAGGGGAGTCGCCATTCTTCCAAGGGGGGTACGGAGGGTGAGGGGGAAGAGGGCCGCGCCCCTGCGGGCCGCGGCGTGAAACGGAATACAAGGCTGCTGATCCCTTATGCTACGTCAGTATAGTATTGACTGTGTAGTATAGTATCGTATGTTGGGGCAGCCTTGTATGAAGGTGGCAGGAAATAAGGGGTCTTTCTTCGCATGTCGCACACCAAACGCCTGACCGAGCAGCAGCGCATGGAAATCGTTCGCGAAGCGGCGGAGGGCGTGGCAACCTCCGCGCTGGCGGCACGGTTTGGTGTGACGCCCCGGGCGATCCAATACACGCTCAAAGCGGATGCGGAACGGCAGCGCGACACTGCGGTGCCAGTCATGGCAATCAGTCTGAAACTGACCCAAGAGGAGATAGCGGCCTTCGATGCGGTGCTGGCGGCGGTCGGGATCGAGACGCGCGCGGATGGGCTGCGGCGGTTGATCCAGGCGGCGGGCGGCACCTTTGTGCCCGATGTCCATCTGGCAGCCGAGATGGCGCGTTTGCGGGCCGCGCTGAACGAGGCGGGCAACGGGGTTGCGCAAATCTCCAAACAGATGATGAAGGCCAACCGGGCGGGGCAGGGGGCGGAGCTGGCGTTCTCCGAATTGCGCCTTGCTCAGATGCGCGGGTTGGCGCGGTTTGTTCTGGATGCGGCCGACGAGATCGACCTGCTCATTCGTCGACGCCGCGATGGGATGCAGCTGGAGGCGACGGCTGCCTTGAAGGAGTTTGCCCATGCGGCTGAATGAGGCGGTCCATTCTGTCACCGGCGAAGTGTTCCGCGACGGCTGGAGCCGTATCCGGGGCTCGATGCAAGGGCTGCATGTCTCCAAGCAGAGCCAGCTTGCGCGCGCGGCGGCAGGGCATCGGCCAGCCGTCTTCAAGGCGATCCGTAGCGGGGGCACGCATACGAAGGCCCAGCTCACCAACCAGCTCGAGTACCTCACCACGAAATCCAGCCATATCGTCGACAGCCGCGGTGTTCTGGACGGCAAGTCGCGGCTCGAGAAAGGGGAGATCAAGGAGCTGACAGAGCGTTTCGCCAAGCGGTGGGAGGGGGGCGTCAAACCCAAGCTCGGACAGACCACGCATCTGCTCATGTCCTTTCCCATCGGGACACGGGGGGAAGATGTGCGCGACATTGCCTCGGATGTGGCCGAGCGGTTCTTCCAGACTGAGGAGGGGCATTTCGACTACATCATCGCGGTGCATGAGGACCGGGATCACCCGCATGCGCATCTCGTGCTGAACCGCCGGTCGCAGGAGGGTGAGTTCTTCTATCTGGGGCGCGATCACCGGTTCAACTATGACGCCTTCCGTCTTGCGATGGTCGAGGAGGCCGAGAAATACGGCGTCCGTCTGGAAGCCACGCGCCGGGTTGATCGGGGCGTTGTGCATTATCCGCCCCGCACCCGCGAGGTCTATGCCGCCAAGGACGAGGGGCGAGCGCCCACCGAACGGGCGCGCGTCGGTCAGGACCTAACCCGGACATTGGCGGAGATCGCCAACACGCGGACCGTCTATCACGCGCTGGCCGCCGAGGCCTCGCGAGAGAGTCGCGAAGATATCGCAGAGGCGCTTTTCCGGGCGGGAGAGATGCTGGCGCGGGGCGGCCAACTTGAAACCTCAGGAGATGTCTACATGGCAGAGGAGCAGTCCTTCGAGGATCTGAGAAGCCTCTATGCGGAAAAGCTGGAGCGGGTGCAGGGGATGATTGCCGAGAAGTCGGATGCGGAGCGGCCCGCGCTGGAGAAAAGCCTTGCGGCCATCCAGGCACAGGTGGCGCATATGCAGCCGCTCGGGCTGTGCTCGCATACGCTTTCTGAGGCCCCGTCCGAGGGCGGGGTTTATTCGGAGGTCAATATCGAGACGGGCCAGCTTGGGCGTCTTGCCGAGCCGCGGCTTCGGTCACGGATCGAGACCGCGCTGCGCGGGACCGGGATCAGCACCTCCGAGGTCGTGGCTCGGATGGAGGTGGGCGCCTCGAGTGCGGCGCTCGAACATCAATGGATTGCCGATGATCTCTCCAAGGTGGCCGAGACCCGCGACCTCAATCTGGAGCGCCGGGAGGATCTGGAACAGGCGCGCGACATTCTGAACAATGCGCATGTGAAGCTGGGCACCCTTCTGGAGAAGGAAGAGGTTCTGCGAAGGGATGGGGTCACGGAGACCCTGGGAGCCGAGGAGCGGTTCCATACCCATTCCGGGGCGGCACGGGAGATGGAACGGGTGATCCGAAGCGAGATGCGCGCAGAAGGCCTGACCGATTATGATATCGAGGATCGGGACGGGGTGGTTGTCGCCCGGGCCGAAGCCCGGATCGAGGCCGAGCAACAGGCCTATCTTTCCACCCATCCCGAATTGCTGGCGCGACCCGGTGACGTGATGGACCGGTCCGAGCCCTATCTCGAGCGGATCACGGACGGCCCCCGCGCGGCACAGATCGCCCGCGACGTGGACCGGATCATGGAGGGGCGCGACATCAAGGTGCCTGTTGCAGAGGCGGTCGCGGAGGATTTCCGGGCGCGCTATCCCGACATGCCCTCTCATCTCGCCCGTGGGCTTGGTGCTACCTATGCCGCGGTCGTGCAGTTGCATGATCGGGACGCTATCCACGCGGTGCAGCGCGAAGGCGACCTGCGCGATGCCGTCCCCAGTGCTTTGGACGACAGTGCGGTCCCGCGCGACGCGGCCCGCGATGTTGAACAGGACACTCGGGGCACGGACACGCCCGAATTGGAGCGCGTTCTTGCCCATGAACGGGCCGGGGAGCTCTCCTCACCTTTCGAGGGGCCAGCGGATCGCGCGGCCTTCCGAGACGAGATCGCCCGGGTGCTTGACGAGGCGCAGCGCGACCGTCTCACATCCGGCGACGCAGACGCGTTGGAGACGGTTCTCGAGGATCGCCTCGACCGGCTCTATGCCGCCAAGGTCTATCTGCAATCCGACGCCGCAACGGCAAACTCCGAAGCCCTGCGCCAGGTGGTCGATGATCTGGCCGAGGCCGAATATGAAAAACACCGCACCGCAGATATCGAGGGCGAGACCGAGCGGGGGCAGACCCATTGAGCGGGCACATGGGCAAGGGGCGTATCGCGATCGGGGTCCTGCTGGTCACACTGGTGACTGCCGCCATGGGCTATACGATCGCTTCAGCCGTGGTCGCCTACAAGGACCTCGGGTTCGGGGCGGAGATCGACTTCACCTACATAGCGCGGAACTACGTCGCGATCCGCGAGCACCGTCCCGATGATTTCCAGCTGATCAACCTGATCATTGGTGGCTGCAGTGTCGCGGGGTTGATGTTGAGCCTGGCGATGTCGGGTTCCGCGCTCACACGCTTTGGTCAGACCCATTGGCAGCAGCGCGGCGAGATGAAGGCGGGGGGCTTTTTTGGCAACCCGGGCACGGGGTTCATTCTGGGCAAGATGGGCAGCCCGAAGTCGCGCGCGCGTTATATCTGCTCGAAGGTCTTCCCCCATGCGCTGATCGTGGCCCCTACCGGCCGCGGCAAGACCACCGGGTTTGTCATTCCGAACCTGCTCACCTGGCAGGGCTCGGCTGTGACGCTGGATGTGAAGGGCGAGTGTTTCGAGGCTACGGCGCGTCATCGCGCGGCCCAGGGCGACGAGGTCTATCGCTTTGCGCCGACCGACTGGGAGGGCAAACGCACGCACCGCTACAATCCGCTCCTGCGCATCTACGAATTTACCGACCCCGCCCGGCAGCAGATGGAGTTGCAGCTCCTGGCGACGCTCTTTCTGCAGAATGAGAATGACCGGGTGCAGGGTCTTCTCAAGGGAGGGATCGATCTCTTCGTGGCGGCCGGTCTTCTGGCCTTCCAGCGCAAGCGCCCCACCTTAGGCGAGATTTACCGCATCGCCGCTTCGGGCGGGAACAAGCAGAAAGAGTATTTTGCGCGGGGCCATGAGGTCAGGAACAAGGCGGCCAAGCTGATCTTCACGCGGCTCGCCTCGACCAACAATGACACGCTGACCTCTTATGTTTCTCTTTTGATGACCTCGGGCCTTGATCAATGGCAAAACCCTGCGATCGACGAGGCGACATCCGTGTCGGATTTTGATTTCCGCACGATCCGCAAAAAGCCCTTCTCGGTCTATCTTGTCGTCCAGCCCCTCATGGTAAAACCGCTGGCCCCGCTGATCCGGCTCTTCTTTTCCGACCTGCTCTCCGCGATGCAGGAAAAGGACCCCGGTCCCGACGAGCCCTGGCCGGTGATGATCATGCTTGATGAGTTCAACCGTTTGGGAAAAATGCCCATCGTGGTCGAGAGCATTGAGACCTTACGCACCTATCGTGGCCACCTGGCCGTGGTCACCCAAACCATCCCCGCCCTCGATGAAATCTACGGCGAGAACACCCGTCGCGCCTTGCAGGGCAACGCCGGTGTGAAGCTTTACCTCACGCCGTCTGATGAGAAGACGGTGGAGGAGTTGAGCAAGGCGGTCGGCAAAACCACCAAGACCGTGGTCACGCGCTCGCGCTCCATCGGCAAGAACCCGTTTGAAGGGCGCAGCCAGTCTGTCCGCACCGAGGAAACCTCACTTCTGCCCGAAGACGAGGCTCGGCGCCTGCCGCTCGATGAGATCGTTATGGTTGTCGATGCGCAAATGCCGATCCGGGCGCGACGGATTCAATATTACGAGGACCGGCTGTTCCGAGACATCCACGCGGCGCAGACAGGCGATCTGCCGTTTCCGGAAGTTGGGAGAGGGAAGCCGAAAGACCCTGGGGTGCCCGATACCGAAGGCAAGGAACGCTCTGGGTCGACTGAAGGTGGATCGCGTGGCGTTGCGGCACGGGAGGCCGGCGGCCTGAGGAAGGATGTCACCAATGGGCAACGCAGATCGTCATCCAGGAAAGCCGCGTCTGTCGTGGAAAAGGTCGTGGCCGAGGAACAGCGACAGATGGAAATGGATTTTGAGGGCACTTCTGTGGTTGCAGAGCAAATAGAGGCATTGGAGGTCGCGCAGGTCAGGGGGGCTTTGGAGGGATTAGGTGAGCTTGAAGCCGCGTTGGTATCGGGGGCGGGAACTGGATTTGTTGACCGCTAATCGGGGGAGCCGGAGGAAAGGGCGGGGGAACAGTTGCTCCAACCTAAGGAATTGGTTGTGGCCATCGCGCTTCCAGATTAAGCTCAGACTCAAGGAAATAGATTATATTTCCGTTTTCCCTTCCTTCTGAATGAGTGGTTCAGAAGTGTGACGCCCCGCAATCGCGGGGCGTTTTCTTTTTGGGGGGTGGAGGTGGGGAAGGTGCCGAAATGCTGTTGGCGAGGAGTCTTGGTCTTGTTGTTGTAATGTATAGGGCATTACACCTGTCTCGGTTAGATAAAGTTCAGGTGTAAGTTGGTTATTGAAGTGGGCAAATACTACTCCGCAGTGGACAAGCTGCTTCTCGGCGCTTAGCAAATCAACGATAGGACTGTTCAAAAAGCTGCAAT
>JABAOH010016013.1_pt3 | contig 12401 bp, 12 predicted proteins | sample 7062181 | NCBI WGS metagenome assembly JABAOH01 (sample SAMN14538630, study PRJNA623070) | marine sediment metagenome | biome: marine biome [ENVO:00000428]; feature: marine pelagic biome [ENVO:01000023]; material: deep marine sediment [ENVO:00002113]; isolation source: pool of 5 deep marine... | reverse complement strand
TTTTACATTGCCATATTTATTAGAAGTTACTATTCCAATTGTTAGTATAATTCTAATTACAATTGAGATTATTGTTATAGCATTGATAGTAACGAAGTTGTCTGGTAAAAGATAAATTTCAAATTTCTATTCCGAATTCATACTTCTCATTTTCAAATTTAAATTCAGATTTTTTACCTTCAATACTACCAAATATTATTTCACTTCCAGTAATCCCTTCTATAAGTTCTTTTGATTTTTTAAACAATTCATTTTCAGGAAGATATAAAGTAACCTTATCCTTTATTTTTAATCCTAATTTCTTTCTAAATGCTTGAATGTTTCTTGTAAGTTCACTTAACAACCATTCATCCTTTAGTTCTTGAATAACTTCTGTATCTAAAACAACTTTCAATTCTTTTTTTGAAGCTTCAAATTTAATTTCTTTGACATTAGTCATTTTTTTGATAATATTTTCTAATGTTTTAACTTTCTTCTTGCTTTTAACTGTCAAACTCCTTAATGGATATTTCAATTTTATTCCTTTTTCATGTCTTATAGCATTAGATAACTCAACTATTTTCTTAACAAGATCCATCTTTTCTTCCAATTTTTTGTTTATTAGTTTCTTTTCAACCTTTGGCCAATCAGAAAAATGTATGCTTTCCTCTTTTTCAAAATTTTTGAAAAAGTCTTGATACAAATCTTCTACAACAAAGGGTATGAATGGTGATAAAAGCTTCAAAGTATCTAAAGTTACAACATAAAATGTATAGAGCATAGATTGCTTATTTTTAGATTTTATACCAGGTTTTATACCTTCTCTTATTATATGCCCATACCATCTTGATAAATCATTTAAAAAGAATTCTTCTAATTTATTAGCTGCTAAATGTGGTTTTAATTCGTCTAAATCTTTTGTAACTTCTTGTTTTAAAGTTTGAGTTCTAGATAATAACCATTTGCTAGATATGTCAAGCTCTTGTGGTTTTATTAGTTTGAAGTCATTTGCTTCACAATATGTTTGTAAAAATTTAACAGTATTAAATAAAATATTTAAAATTCTTCTAACCTCTCTTGCGGGAGTATAACCAAAGGGCATTGGTTGTCCTGGGTTTTGTTTGCAGTACATCCACCTCATAACATCTGCTCCCATTTTTTCCAAAGCCTCATCAGACCAAATAACATTTCCAGTACTCTTGTGCATTTCTTTAAATTTTTCATCCAAAACCATTCCATGAGCTAGAACAGATTTGTAAGGAGTTTTACCTTCTAATGTAACAGAAACAAACAAAGTGGCATAAAACCATAATCTAACCTGTTCATGCATTTCTGTTATAAAGTCTGCAGGAAACCACTTCTTCCAATATCTTTTATCATCAAAATATTTTAAAGTTGAGAAGAAAACAACTCCAGCATCCAACCAACAATCTCCTGTTTCAGGAACTCTCCTCATCCCTTTTCCACATTTTTTACACTTAAGAATAACATTATCAGTCCATGGTCTGTGTAATTCTTTTAATTGATCAAAACCTTTGATAGCCTTTTTCTTTAATTCCTTTTTACTTCCTATAACTTCTAATCCTCCGCATGGACATATCCAAATTGGTAAAGGTAAACCATAGTATCTTTTCCTAGAAATGTTCCAGTCCTTTAAATTCCTAAGCCAATCTAGCATGCTTTTTTTAGTCCATTCTGGATAGAATACAACTTTTTCAATTTCTTTAATTAATTTTGGTTTTATTTCTTCAGAAGATATGAACCACTCTTCTCCTGTTCTGTAAATTAATTCTTCATCACACCTCCAACAACAAGGATAACTATGAGTTAAAGTGGTTTTTTTGTATAAAACATTTCTTTCTCTAAGTTTTTCTAAAACTAATTCATTAGCCTTTTTTGCACCATTTCCTTTAAGCCAACCAGCATCTTCAGTGAATTTACCATCTTCATCTATTGGAGACAAAACAGGGAGTTTATATTCTAATCCCAATTGATAATCTTCTGGTCCATGACCAGGAGCAATATGAACTAGACCTGTTCCTTCCTCTAGGCTTACAAATTCTTCAGATAGAATAACTTTACCAGTTATATTCCATTGAATGGGTAATAGATCTTTCATTGGATTATCATACTGTAGTTCAACCAATTCCCTTCCATAAAACGTTTCCAGTATTCTATAATTTTTTTCAGGAAATACAGAATTTAAAAGATTTTTTCCAAGTATGAATCTTTCATTATTAACTTTCACCTTAACATATTCTTCATTTGGGTGTACAGCAACAGCAACATTAGAGACTAATGTCCAAGGAGTTGTTGTGTAAATTAATAGATACTCATCTTTTTTATCTTTTATCTGAAACTTAACATAAATTGCTGGGTGTGTTTTTATTTTATAACCACTTGATACTTCATGACTTGAGAGACTTGTACCACATCTAGGGACACCAAGGTAAAACTTTTTTTCCTTTATATAACCAACCTTTTTCATGACATTTTTTTAGAAAATACCAAACGTATTCTATGTTTGTATCAGATAATGTCAAATAAGGATTGTTCCAATCCATCCACATTCCAAGTTTTTTTGATAGGTCTATCCAAACTTTAACATAATTAAGAACATTTTCTACACATTTTTCAGTAAATCTACCAATACCGTATTTTTCTATGTCTTTTTTTGTTTTAAAACTAAGCTCTTTTTCAACTCCAACCTCAACCCACAGTCCTTGACAATCAAATCCAGGTTGTTTTCTTGCGTCAAACCCTTGCATTGTTTTTAATCTTAGAAAAAGGTCTTTGTAAGTTCTTCCCCAAGCATGATGAACTCCCATTGGATTGTTAGCTGTTGGAGGACCATCCATGAATGAGAAGGTCTTATTACCTTTTCTTAGATCTAAAGATTTTTCTATTAGTTTCTTATCTTCCCAAAGTTTTAATATCCTTTTTTCTAGTTCTTGAGGATTATAACTAGCCATTTAAATCACATATTTTAGAATTATTAAGATAACTATATTTATATAAATCTTTAGAATAGGATTTGTAGTCCACCGGTCATACCAACCCAATATTTATTTTTAGATAAAGTATTTATAACTATTGATAGAGAGGTGTTACTATAGCAGAATGTAAAATTTGTGGTTCTAAAAAGGCTAATAGAAAGGCTAGAATTGAAGGAGCAATTCTAACAGTTTGTGAAGATTGTGTTAAGTTTGGAGAGGAGATAAAAGCACCCGAAGTAAAAGTAGTAAAAAAACCTCTACCTAAAATAGAGGAAACTGAAGAAATTTTAAAACCAAATTTTAATGAAATAATAAGAAGCTCTAGAGAGAAAATGAAATTAAAACAAGAGAATCTAGCCAAAAAAATAAATGAAAAAATGTCAACAATAAAAAGAGTAGAAGAAGGATGGGAACCACCTTCAAGCTTAATAAAGAAGTTAGAAAAATTCTTTAATATCAAACTAACTGAAAAACCAGAAGAAAAAAGTTTAGAAAAGAAAACAGATAAAAAGAAATTAACTGTTGGTGATGTGGTTGAAATTAGTTAGGTCTCATATAATAATATCAGGCGATGTTCAAGGAGTTTCTTTTAGATATTATACCAAACAAAAAGCTCGTTCTTTGGGAATAAAAGGATGGGTTAGAAATTTAACTTCTGGAGAGGTTGAAGCTGTTTTGGAGGGACATGAGGATAGAATTAAAGAAATGATAGAATGGTGTAAAAAAGGACCTTGGTTAGCTAAAGTTAATAATGTTAAAGTAGAATTTAGTGATTATAAAGGAGAATTTGAGAATTTTGAGACAAGATAATTCCCACATAGCTTTAAATAATCCTTCTTAGTACTACTATTAGGTGAAACATATGGGTGGACGAGTTCACATACAAAACAAAGAAAGAATTTGCTAATCCTAATTCTCTTATTTTTAATGCTATTCTAGATGATAGAGGAAGAGTTGTAATACCAGCTAGAATTAGAAATAAATTTAATCTTAGATTTAATTCTCGAGTTCTTCTTGAGTTTAAGAAAAAAATTAATGGTCGTGATAGCGTAACGTGTAGCGTGTCAGTTTGTGAAGCTGAAGGTGCGGGTTCAAATCCCGCTCGCGACCCTAAAAAAAGTGTTAAATATGAAAGGTGAAGTAGTTCATAAGAGACTATCAAAATCAAGATCAAGATTCAATTATACAGCTTTACAAGGAAGTTTTTGCAGAACCGCCATGGAATGAGTATAGAAAGTGCAAACAATGTGGAGCTAATTATGGTAAGGATGAGATAGGAGCTTCCAAATGGTATGATGAGGGTTGCGGATTAGTAACAGAAAAAGAATATGAATTTTTGATACGTTCAAAAGATACAATAAAAAAATGTAAAAATTGTGGAACTGATTTGGGAAAAGTAGTGTGTAAGAAATGTGGAATAAACATGGAAGTTAAAACCTCATCATATTGGTCTGGCACAAGATACTTCACAAATGAAAATTTAGTAAAATATTGGTCCCCCAAAGATATTTTAGAAGATATAGAATATTGTCAAAAACAAAGAAATTCAAAATTTTTAGTAGCAGAGACTAAAGCAGAAACATTTGGAATAAGATATTTTCCAGGTATTGAGGAAAGATTTTTATCACTAGGAAAGATAATTGGATTTACATGGGGTTATCAATTACCATTCAATAAATTTCCATTTCTTAGAAATAATGTTAATAAAAATTCTGGTTATGTGGACGAATTGGCAGTTAAAAGTGATTTCAGAAGAAAGGGTATTGGTGAAAGTTTGTTATTAAAGTTAATGAAATCTTTTAAAGAAAAACAAATGAAACAAGTGGCTTGTAGAACATTAACAAATTGCAATGCATATCCACTCTTCAGAAAACTTGGTTTCAGAGATATTGGTAGAATTGATCCAAATGATATGTATGAAAATAGAGTATACCTAATAAAAAATTTGTAAATTTATATGAGAAAATACTAAAGTGATATTATGAATGAGATAGAACTAACCCAAGAATTAGTGAGGATAAATTCAGAAAACCCTCCGGGAAATGAGAAAAAAGTAGCAAAATATATAAAAGATTTTTTAGAAGATTTGAAAATTCAAGCAGAATTAATAGAATTCGAAAAGAATAGGGTTGATTTAATAGCTTCTATTGGAAAAGGAAAAGGATTAATGCTTAATGGTCATATGGATACTGTTCCAGCAGGTGATGTAAGCAAATGGAAATATGATCCCTTTGAAGGAAGAATTGTTAAAGGAAAGATATATGGGAGAGGATCAACTGATATGAAAGGAGGTTTAGCAGCAATTCTAATTGCAGTAAAAAATCTTTCAAAAGAAAAATTCAAGAGAAAATTACTATTAACATTTGTTGCTGATGAAGAAGTTGCAATGAGAGGTTCAGATTATTTGATTAAAAATAGAAAAGAAATTTTCAAAAATATTAAATATGGGTTAATAGGAGAATGTACAGACCTTAGAGCTAGGATTGCACAAAAAGGAATAGTACAAATAAAAGTAAGATTAAAAGGAAAGGCTGCTCATGGGTCAAAACCAGAATTAGGAGATAATGCAATTTACAAAGCTACAGATTTTATACAGGAAACCAGAAAATTAATAGAAAAATTAAAAAAAGAAAAACATCCTTTACTAGGAAGCGGAACTATAAATGTTGGCATTATTAAAGGTGGAACTAAAATTAATGTTGTTCCAGAGTTTTGTGATATAGAAATTGATAGAAGAATTATTCCTAAAGAAAATCCAAAGATAGCAGTAAATCAGATAAAGAAAATATTAAGAAAATTAAAATTAAAAGCTGATATTAAAGTTGAAAAAAGTAGATTAGCTATGCAATTAAGTCCAAAAATGGAGTTAATAAGAATTTTAAAAAGTATTACAAAAACAAAATTGGTTGGTGAATCAGGTTATACAGAAGCTGAGTTGTTTTATAGGGATGCAAAGCTTCAATGTTTTAGTTATGGTCCAGGAACTTCAGAATTAGCTCATACAACTAATGAATACATACTAATTAAAAATTTAAGAAAGGCTGTAAAGATTTATGAAGAATTGATAAGAGGGGTATGTTTATGAAAACAATAAAAGGGACAAGAGATTTTTTACCTGAAGAAATGATTTTAAGACAGCAAGTGCTAGAAAAAATAAAATCTATTTTTGAAACATTTGGATTTCAACCACTAGAAACTCCTGCTTTAGAATCTTGGGAGGTCTTATCTGCAAAAGGTGCAGGAGGTCCTGAAATTTTAAAAGAAACTTATAATTTTGAGGATTTTGGTGGAAGAAGAGTAGGTTTGAGATTTGATTTAACAGTTCCTCTAGCAAGAGTAATAGCTTCTAACCCTAATTTAAATCTACCATTTAAGAGATATCAAATAGAAAAGGTTTGGAGATATGGAGACATTGCTAAAGACAGATTTAGAGAATTCTTACAAGCTGATATTGATATTGTTGGAAGTGAAAACATGTTAGCAGACGCAGAAATTATTGCATGTGTTATCTCAGTTTTAACTGAACTAGGTTTTAAAGAATTTAAATTAAGATTGAACAATAGGAAAATATTACCAGCTTTAGCAAAATTTGCAGGAATTCCAGAAGAAAAAGTTATAGATACATTCAGAACAATTGATAAATATGATAAAATTGGAGAAGAAGGTGTTAAGAAAGAATTATTAACTAAAATTTCTGCAGTAGCAACAACAAAGATTTTAGAAATTATAATAAGTAAAGAAGAGCTTGTTTTAGAAGAACTCGAAAAATTACTTCCAGATAATGAAGGAGTCAAGGAACTAAAACAAATTGTTTCATATTTGAAAAAAATGAAAGTTGAACCAAAATTTGAAATTGATTTGAGTTTGGCAAGAGGTTTGGATTATTATACAGGTCCGATATTTGAGGTTTTTGCTGAAGAAGGAATAGGAAGTATTGCAGGTGGGGGAAGATATGATAAAATGATTGGTTTATTTTCAGGAAAAGACATTCCTGCAACAGGAATTAGTTTTGGAATAGAAAGAATAATAGAAGTTATTAAAGAAAGAAAAATGATTAAGACAAAAAAGTCGAATGTTAGGGTTTTTGTTATTGCTGTTAATGATAAAGTAAGAGATAAGGTTTTAGAAATCGTTCAATTGTTAAGAAATAATTCAATTTCAACTGATTTTGACTTAAGATCAAGATCTCTGTCAAAGCAATTAGACTACGTTAATTCTTTAGGAATTCCAAATACTATAATTGTTGGAGAAAAAGAGCTAAAAAATAATTCTGTTAAATTGAGAAATATGAATACAGGTAAAGAGGTTTTATTGAAAATCGAGGATATAGTGAAATCATTTTAGGTTGAAATACATATTGATATGTAGAAAAAAATTAAAAATTTATTTTAGTAGCTCACGACTATGTTATCAGCAATGACGAGACCGCATTTTCTGCAACTAACTTCTCCGAAACTGTTTGCAAACTTTGTTGAGCCACACTCAGGACATCTTATTTTCATATTTAGTCTTAATTTATGAAACTTTTTAAGCTTTTTTGTTTTGGCAAGCATATTTTTAAAAAAATATACACTAATATACGAGTTAAGAAACGTTTATATACTTTTTAAATAATTCGGCAAATAACTGATTTTATGAGAAAAAAGAGAAAAATTGAAGAGAAAAAACTGAAATTAAACAAGATATGTGTAGATACCTCTGCATTGATTCATGGAAAGGTCACTGATTTAATAAAATCAAAAAAATTAGAAAAATCTGAAATTATAATTCCTGAAATTGTTATAGGTGAATTGCAAGCTCAAGCGGCTAGAGGAAAAGAAATAGGATTTATAGGTTTAGAGGAAATAAAGAAAATAAGAAAAATTAAAGATAAACATAAAATAATCTTGAAGTTTCTTGGTGAAAGACCTAGTTATGAAGATATTTTATTGGCAAAATCAGGAAGAATAGATGCACTAATACAAGATGTCGCAAGAGAAAACAATGCAGTTTTGGTTACTTGTGATCTTTTACAAGGTTTAGTTGCACAAGCTCAAGGAATAAAAGTAAAATATTTTGAAGCTCATAAGAAAAAGAAAAAAATTAAAATAGAGAAGTTTCTTACTCATGATACCATGTCTATTCACTTAAAAGAAGGAGCTATTCCTTATGCTAAAAGAGGAAAACCTGGAAAAATAAAATTTGTTGCTCTAAGAAATAAACCAATGAAATATGAAGAACTGGAAGTAATAGCTGGAGAGATTTTAGACACAGCAAGATATGAGGAAGATTCTTTTGTAGAATTAGGATTACATGGAGCAACAGTTGTTCAATTAAAAGAGAAAAGAATCTCAATAGCAAGAAGACCATTTTCAGATGGATTAGAAATAACTTTGGTTAGACCAATAATTAAATTAAGTTTAGATGATTACAAACTTTCTGGTAAATTAAAAAACAGATTGTCTGAAAAAGCAGAAGGAATTTTAGTGGCAGGACCTCCTGGAAGCGGAAAATCAACTTTTTCAGCATCTTTGGCAGAGTTTTACTTTAAACAAGGTAAAATCGTTAAAACATTAGAACAACCAAGAGATTTACAGGTTCCACCAGAGATAACCCAGTATGCTCCTCTGAATGGAAGTTTTGCAAAATCAGCCAATATATTGCTTTTGGTAAGACCAGATTACACTATTTTTGATGATGTTAGAAGACATAAGGATTTTGAAATATTTTCTGATATGAGACTTGCTGGAATAGGAATGATAGGAGTTGTTCATGCCACTGATCCAGTTGATGCAATTCAAAGATTCATAGGAAAAATAGAATTAGGAGTAATACCACATGTTATTGATACAATAATATTCATTAAAGATGGAGAAATTAAGAAGGTTTATTCTTTAAGTTTAACAGTTAGAGTTCCTAGTGGTATGACAGAAGCAGATTTAGCAAGACCAATCGCAGAAGTTAGAGATTTTGAAACAGGAGGTTTAGAATATGAAATATACACTTATGGAGAGCAAACAACAGTTATCCCTGTTAAAAAAGAGAAAAAAACTGCTTTACAAAAATTAGCAGGCGAAAGAATAAAATCAGAAGTAAGAAGATTTGATCCATCAGCAAAAATAGAGTTCTTATCGGATAACAATGTGATTGTAAAGGTTAACAACAAAATAATACCTCAATTAATAGGAAGGGATGGAAAAACAATAAAATCAATAGAAGATAAACTCGGAATTTCAATAGAGGTACAACCCATTGTTGAATCTTTGGGTAGGGAAGTAAAATTTGATGTTCATGAGACAGGAGCTTATATTGTTTTTACATTTAATAAAAAAATTGCTGGTAAAAATGCGAACATTTATATTAATGATGAATATTTATTTTCTGCTACAATTGGTAGAGCTGGACAAATAAAAATCTCTAAAAATTCAGATTTGGGAAAATCTTTGTTAAGGGCAATAACAACAAAAAAGCAGATTAAAATTTTTATTTAAATTTATATAGAAGAATTTTTAATTTAATAATTATGCATGGAGTATAGCAATTATAGCCATTATATTAATTCTAATGATAGTTGTTGCTCTAGTTGGTTTGTCTTACATGTTCTTCTCAGGAATATTAACATCAACAACAGAAGAGACAGAAGAATCAATAGAAAAAACAACCACAAGTTTGTTAACTCAGATGAAGATAGAAACTGCTTCTGAGAGCAATATTTATATAAGAAATATCGGGCAATCAGATGTTTCTAATTTATTTGTTTATGTTGATGATGAACCAGTAGAAGTTACAGTTAATCCATCAATCATAAAACCAGGTGAGCTCGGAACAGTAAGTGTAAAAGATTACATAGGAAAGGAAGATGTTAATATAAGAATAACAACAACTCAAGGAGGAGCTTTTACAGAAAAAAAGCTTGAAAACATGATATTTTGTGATGATTCTGATGTTCTTCTATGTTTAAAATTTGATGAAGGTACAGGGACAAAGGTTTATGATCATGGTCCTTATGGAAATAACGGAACCTTATACAATGCTACTACCTCTTGTTACAACAACAACTGTCCCACATGGGTTGATGGAAAATATGGGAAAGCAGTAAAGTTTATTAACAATTCACAATATAATCAAAGTTCGAACATTAGTCACTCTAAGAGTCTAAATTTCACCTCAAACGATTTCACAATTTTGTCATGGTTTAAACCAGAAATAGGTGACGAATGTTTAATAGCACTAAAACATACTTCTGCTTGGGATTACTATTGGGGATTATGGGCTTCTTCTTCTGCTACACTAGATTTTTATATAACAGATCCTAGCACTAGCTTATGGTTAATTCATAATGAATTTCCTAATAATAATTTATGGCAACATGTAGCGGTAACTAAGAAGGGTTCTACAATGAAGCTATACAATAATGGAACTGAAGTTGATGAAGGTTTCTTTACAGCTAACGCAGATAATCTTGGTTCAATTTTTATAGGAGGTGAAAATATGCCCACATATAAGTGGATTACAAATTGTACAATAGACGAACTCATAATTCTAAATAAATCCTTAACAGCAACAGAAATTCTTGAAGAATTTGAAAAATAATTAAAATATAGACAATTTAAATTCTAATTTACTATTAATCAATATGCTCCTGTAGCTCAGTTTGGATAGAGCGGCTGCCTCCTAAGCAGTAGGTCGTGCGTTCAAATCGCACCAGGAGCATTTTTTTATATAAAACAATACGGATAATTAATTATGAAAAAAGAAAGAATGGAAACAGGAATTCCAGGAATAGATCAGTTAATAGGAGGAGGTTTACTACCACATTCTTTAACTTTGCTAACAGGAACAACTGGAACAGGAAAAACCATAATGTCTTCTCAGTTCATCTATTCTGGAGTTAAAGATTATAATCAACCTGGAGTTTACATTAGTTTTGAAGAGCCTATAGATAATATAAAAGACAACTGTTTAGATTTTGGTTGGGATTTTGATCCTTTAGAAAGAAAAGAAAAAGTTGTTTTTGTTAGATACGATCCATTTCATGTTGAAGATATTTATGAATTAATAGAGACCAATATCAAAAAAATAGAAGCTAAAAGAGTTGCTATAGATTCCATATCTGCTTTAGGATTATATGTGAGAGATATTCCCGACATAAGAAGAATGGTGTTTAATATATCATTACTTTTAAGAAAATTAGGTTGCACATCATTTTTGGTTTCTGAAACCTTGCCTATGCAAAGTTCACTTTCAAGGTTTGGGGTAGAGGAATTTGTAACAGATAATGTTATTGTGTTATACTATAGTAAAACAGGTTCTCAATTTTCAAGGGCTTTAACAGTTTGGAAAATGAGAGGTTCTGAACACTCAAATAAACTTCATCCTTATAAAATAACTAACAAAGGTGTTACAGTATATTCTAAAGAAGAAGCATACACTAAACTTTAAAGATATATATAAAGTATTCTAAATTTATCTTATGTCTAAAAAAACTAAGAAACATAATAAGAAAATTAAAAAAGAAAAAGCAAAAGATTACCATTTTTTAAAAGTCCCAGCAACAAAGATGTTTGGAAGTTTAGCAGATAGATACTGTAATTATTTTAAGTTATTAAAAATATCTCTTTATAAGGCCGATGCAAAGATTTTATTTAGAACTTATTTATCAATTGTATTTTTTCTTACAACATTTGTTTTTATTTTATCACTTTTAACTACCTTAGCATTTTCAATATATTTGGGTTTAAATGTCTTACAAACTATTTTTGGTTTATTAATACTACCAACTTTATTTTCAATTATTACATTTCTATTGTATTATGTTTATCCAATATCTTCAGCACAAAGAAGAAAAAAAGATATAGAATCAAACTTACCTTTTGCGTTAAATCATATGTCAGCCATTGCAGGTTCTGGGGTTCCTCCAAGAGTCATGTTTAAGATTCTTTCAAGATTTAAAGAATATGGAGAAATTTCTAAAGAGGCAAACAAAATAACAAGAAACGTTGAAATTTTTGGTATGGATGAAATGACATCTATAAAAGAAGTTGCATCAAAATCTCCCTCACCACCTTTTAAAGATTTTTTGCAAGGTATCTTAACAACAATTCAGACAGGAGGTAACCTGAACAATTTCTTAAAAGAAGAAGCTGAAAAGGCAATGTTTGATTATAGAATTAGAAGGAATAAGTATGTACAACAGTTAACAATTTATGCAGATTTTTATACAGCATTGCTAATTGCAGCCCCCTTGGTTTTTGTGATAATGTTACCCACTTTAAGTATAATGCAAGGAACTTTGTTTGGGTTTGGAATAAAAGAATTGATAAATTTAGGTTTAATTTTGCTTGTAATTTTAAATATAGGATTTTTAATATTCCTTCAATTAACTCAACCTAGGATATGATTTAAATGAAAAGAAAAAACATTTTAATAGAAATAACTGTATTAACC
>JABAOH010007298.1_pt7 | contig 12401 bp, 12 predicted proteins | sample 7062181 | NCBI WGS metagenome assembly JABAOH01 (sample SAMN14538630, study PRJNA623070) | marine sediment metagenome | biome: marine biome [ENVO:00000428]; feature: marine pelagic biome [ENVO:01000023]; material: deep marine sediment [ENVO:00002113]; isolation source: pool of 5 deep marine... | reverse complement strand
ATGTTAAGCCAGCTAACTTCGGTAAGGCTTAGGCACGCCTACGAAGTTTTCATTAGCAAGGCATAAACTAGAACATCATGAGACTAATTAATTAGAACAGAAAATCCTTAAATCAGAACTTGAGAATCGAATATATGTGGTGGTTTATAGAGGGCCCGTAGCTCAGCCTGGTTAGAGCGCCAGGCTCATAACCTGGTGGTCAAGGGTTCGAATCCCTTCGGGCCCACCATCTTCGTTTTCACACCAAACCTATTGATTTTTTGTAGTTTCTTCTGCTTTTTATGACGGTGTGTAGGTCTACAACAAATGAAGAAGTGTTTCGAATTGCTTCGTTAACATCTTAAATAGCCATAATGCATATTATTTTGGAGGGAGATTATGGGTTTTTCATATACGCTTAACAAAATTGAAGATTTAGACGATATGTATTCTGGCAATCACGTTTTGATTCGTGGACGTGTTGTCGGACTATACTATGATCCGTTTGGTAATCACGCTTATCTGACAGTTGTAGATCACTCCGGCATGGTTCTTGCAGAAGTTGGTAAGGGACCTGCCCAGACAATACTGATAGGCGCCATCGTACATGTTAGAGGGACAATCGCACTTTCTAAAGACCTAATCTATGTGAGCGCTCAGGAAGTTTCAAAGATACAAACCGTTGAGGATGGATATTCTCAACTGGCCGAGATACCTTTGCCTAAAGAAGATGAAATTCCAGCTATCCAAGGCAAAAAGCTGGTTAAACCCCTTGGATGGCAAACAGAGAAAATGAAAAGACTTTACAGTGTAACAGTTCGGGAGGGGAGGAAAATTGAGTGGGCAGTCGTTGGGTGTATAGTTTGCGTAGTGGGACTTTTTCTCCCCATAGTCATCGGGGTTTTGGTCTGTATTTTGGGGTTCATACTCCTCTTGGCGGGCATCCTAACGAAGAAAGCTTGGGTTTCTGGATATGAACCCCTCACAGCTAAAGCGTTAATAACCTTTTTACTTTCGCATCACACCGCTGACAAAATTCATAGATGCCTTAAGTTGAAGTTTGGTTCTCACCAATTACGTTTGTGTGCCAGGTGCACTGGTTCCTATCTAGGTATAGTGATGGGTTTCTTTTCCCCGTGTCTCTTCAAGCTTGCTTTAAATGAAGTTCAATTGTTTTTCCTCGTGTGCTTGTTGGCTTTGCCAGCCCTTCTAGACTGGTCTACACAAAAGCTAGACTTAAGGGAGAGCACAAATGAGATTAGGATTGCCACAGGTTTTCTCTTAGGTTTAGGATCTATGTTAGCAATTTCAGTGAATATGCTGTTTCGTGGAGTCGCTATTGTAGTTCTTCTTTCAATCTTCATCGTTCTCCAAAAGAAGAGAATGTCTCATTATACTGACCTATAGGTGATGAGGTTGAGCAAGAAAGATACTCCTGGACTCCAGGACTTGATAGCAGTTTGTCGGCACATCCAATATGACAAGGTTTCTGGCAAATTCTATTGGCGATATCCAACAGTGGCTCCTTTTGGTGTCTACCCCGTTCTCGGCTTTCAAGAGCTGTCAGTGCCCGAGCTTAAAGAATTGCTTCCGTTGGTGATCCTAGCATACGGAGGCTTCAAAGAACCAGCGGAGACACTTTACATCGGGAAACGAGTTCGTCTGGAGATGCGTGAGATTCTTGAGAAGCTTAGGCGATCTGGGTTTCAAGGTTAACGGCCAACTACATAGCAAAGTTACCACTGACTGCACGCGTTGAAGCATTGACAAGTCTACCTAACTGAAACTCTAACCAACGAGATGGCGAATATCGACTTGAACAAAGTATTTACCCAGACATTGCTTAATTCTTAAGCACTAGGAGAGTTGGACTAATTTGAGGGGAGACCTTGACGACATCCTAGCTGAGAAAGGAGCAGAATCCTTACTCCTCTACTCAGAGAGTTTCAAACACTCCGACATGTACTACCTCACCAAGTTTCTGGCCCCAGATCCCTTCATCTTCCTCAAGAAAGTCGACGCAGACCCAATAATAGTTGTTAATCAAATGGAATACCCTAGAGCGCAAAAACAGTCCATCGTCAAAGAAGTGAGATCCTACTTTGACTACAAATACCTTGAAGTAGTGAAGACTGCGAAGGAACCACATCTCGGCACCATGAAGTTCATCGCAAACGTGGTCAAGAAGGAATTTGGTGCAGACACGAAGGTTTGTGTACCCCATAATTTTCCAGCGATGGCCGCTGACATGCTCAGGGATGAAGGCTTAATCGTCAAGCCAATGTATGACGTCGTCGAGAAGGCTCGAGAAACCAAGGATGCCGATGAAATAGACGAGATTCGAGCTGTTCAGGCAGTTGCTGAGGAAGTTACTGCTGAGGCAATAGATTTGATAGCCAACGCCGATGTGGACGCCAATGGAATACTAATTGTGAAAAAAGAGGCTCTAACGGTTGGCAAAGTGAAGTCGTTTTTTGGACACCAATTCTTAAACCACGGATGCGTAATGGAAGAGGACATCATAGTTGCGTGTGGTCCCAAAGGATCAGACCCTCACTACTTCGGCGATCCGCAAGATGTACTCAAAGCCAACAAACCCATCATCTTGGACATTGTTCCCAGAAGCGTTCAAAGGCGTTACTGGACCGACATGACTCGAACAATCGTGAAAGGAAAAGCTTCGGATAAAGTCAGGAAAATGTTTAACACAGTTCTCGAAGCCAAGAACGCTTCCATGGACGCTATCCAAGCTGGTGCCCTAGGAAGCGACGTTTACGACGTGTGCTGCGATGTGTTGGAGAAGGCAGGCTACGAAACCACAAGAGGAGGAAAACAGATAACGAGAGGTCTAACCCACAGTCTAGGTCATGGAGTGGGCTTAGACATACATGAAGGTCCCAGAATGAGTGAACTCTACAAGTTTCCTCTAAAGGAACATAACATCGTAACAGTTGAACCCGGCCTCTACGACCCAAATGTCGGCGGAGTGCGAATAGAAGACATCGTGAAAGTCACAAAAGCAGGATGCAGCAACATCACAAAAATTGAGATACGGCTAGAAGTTTAGGTCAGAAGAGCAAAAATGTAGCAATTCTGTTAAAGATGAAATCCTTAATGCCTCACTAGAAAAGCACAGGAAGAATTTGCGGGTCTCCGTATCCCTCTCTATCTAGACCCTGTTCTTTCTTCAAATAGTCGCAACATTCCTAGGCGCATTTGCGGTCATGATTCGATTGAAAATGTAAACGTACACGTGATTAGCCTCCACTCATGAGTGTCATCAAAATAACGTTGTCACCTTCACTCAACTTGGTATCAACGCCACGAAGCTGACCCATCAAGACTCCATTAACCGTAACAACAAACCCTGTCTTAAATCCTTTAAACCTAGTTCAAAAACTTCCCTTCTAAAAGTCTCGCCGTAAACCCTAGCCAGTTTATTCAACAACTTGGTAAGAGAAGCGCCTTCGCCAAGCTCAAATTTGTCTTCTCTCTTCCTCAACATGTTGCCGATGTAACCCAAGTACCGGACCTCAACTTTCAACTGTCCACCCAAATATGACTTTACATATCTTTCAAAGGGTAAATTCTTCTTCCAACCAGATTTTGAGGAAAATTAATATTTATCCATTCACATCTCATATTTCTCTTTAATCATTAACCATGATTATTGGAGGAGGAAATGTGAGCTACACTAAACGAATACTAAATGTAGACCTATCAACTGGAAAAACCGAAATAGAACCATTGAAAGAAGAGATGACCAAGAAATACATAGGCGGCATAGGACTTGGAATGGCCCTATTCCTCGACAAATCCAAGCCAGACACCGACCCTTTCAGCCCAAAAAACCCCCTAATATTTGTAACAGGTCCCCTCAGTGGCACCATGGCGCCCTCAGCAGGAAACGGCTACGCAGTAGTTTCTAAATCACCTCTAACTGGGGGAATAGCCGAATCCAAGGCTCACGGTTTCTTTGGAGCTGAATTAAAACGAGCTGGCTACGATGCGGTTATCTTCACCGGCAGATCAGAAAAGCTGGTATACGCATGGATTGACGACGACTCGATCCAACTAATGGATGCCCAGCATCTAAAGGGAAAGTCACCTCATGAAACAGAGATGGCCATCAGAGAAGACTTGGGAGATTTTTACATCCGCGTGTCAGCGATCGGTGAAGCAGGAGAAAAGCTTGTTCGAATTGGTTCCATCATAAACGATGAATTCAGGGCTGTTGGAAGAACAGGTATGGGCGCTGTTATGGGGTCCAAAAACCTAAAGGCGGTTGCTGTTCGAGGAACAAATGATGTGAACGTAGCAAACCCCGAAGAGTTTACGGAATTCATAAGGATGATCCACGAACGCATGAAAGGACCGGCTACGAGAAAATATAGAACTTTAGGGACACCGGAGAATGTTCTTGTACTCAACGCCTTAGGAGCCCTACCCACACGTAACTTCTCTCAAGTCACTTTCGAAGGCGCTGAAAAGGTTAGCGGAGAATACTTGAACGAGCGCTACATTAAGAAAATTATTGGATGCGCGACATGTGGCATGCGTTGCGACCACATCGGAGTGGTTCCTGAAGGGCCATACAAAGGAGCCACTGCGAGGGTGGAATTCGAATGTTTATGGGCGCTTGGACCAAACTGTGGTGTCGATCGTCTAGATGCTATAATCGAAGCAATTTACCAATGCGACAATTACGGCATGGACGGCATATCCACGGGTGTCATCGTAAGCTTTGCCATGGACTGTTACGAGAACGGAATTCTAACCAAAAAGGACACCGACGGCTTAGATCTTCGCTTTGGCAACGCGGAAGCCTTGGTAGAGACGGTGAAAAGAATGGGTTCGCGAAAAGAATGGTTAGGAGATGTACTTGCAGAGGGAACCATGAGGGCTGCGGAGAAAATTGGCAAGGGAGCGGTGAAATATGCCAACCACATTAAAGGATTGGAGCTACCGGGCTACGCCCTCAGAACATTGAAAACCGCTGCCTTAGGATTTTCTGTTTCCTTCCGTGGAGCATGCCACCTTCGATCAGGAGCTTACTCACCTGACGTGAAAGGAAAGGTTGACCGCTTCAAGATCGAAAAGGGACGGGGAAAGCTGGTGATGGACGGGGAAGACGTATACAATGTTGTCGACTCTCTTATTTTGTGCAAGTTCTCAAGGGGCGTATTCTACGAGGGTCTCAATGAAATGGCGAAATACTATACTTTAGCCACAGGTATCGAGATGACCGCTGAGGAGCTTGGACAAGCTGGTGAGAGAATAAACAACCTGGCTAGGATCTTGAACATCCGAGAAGGCAAGGGCACAAGAGAATACGATACACTGCCTTGGAAAATAATGAACGTACCAGTGCCAGACGAGGGAGTTTTTAAGGGAGTCTACGTCAACCAAAAAGAGTTTGACATAGGCCTTGACGACTACTACGAAGTACGCGGATGGACAAAGGAAGGCATCCCCACCGTAGAGAAACTCAAAGAACTAGGCCTAAACGATCTCGTTCCCATCGTAAAGAAAAAGACCAAGTCACAGACTCCAAAGAAGAAAGGAAAAGGAGGGAAATAACCATGGCTTCAATTCATGAAAAGAAGTTTGTCTCTGGAGATCCCGCCAAATGCGTTGGCTGCTGTGTTTGCGAATACGCGTGTTCAATGGAGCAAGAAAAAACCTACAATCCGACGAAATCGCGAATACGCGCTGTTCGCCTGAATCCCTTCGTGAACCTAGCAGTTGCATGCAGACTTTGCGAAGACGCTCCATGCGTGGCCGCGTGTCCACGAGATGCGCTTGAGCAGTCCCAAGAAAAAGGCATAATCATAGTTGACGAGGAGAAGTGCAACGGCTGCGGCTGGTGCATCGAAGCTTGCGACTACGGCGCCATTCAGTTGCACCCTGAAACGAGAGTAGTGTTCACTTGTAACCTCTGCGATGGTGAGCCTAAGTGCGTCGAATGGTGCCCAGAAGAGGCTTTGGACTTCACAACGAAAGATATTCTTTCACAAAAGGCGAGAGTTGCTATCGTAAAGAAGCTGTTCGTAGAAGCCCTGAAAGCGCCGACTTAGAGCGAGATTCAAAGTTCCATTCCTTTCCTTTTTTTGGTTCCAAACGTCTGCCTTCAACGGTTCGTCTGAGTCACGGATTAGTCTGGACTTTAAGCCGATTTCGGCTTAGAAACGCGTAAAAGCTACAATTCAAATCGTTTTACGGGAGAATCTTTGACAAGAGGTCAGTCAGGGTCGTTGCTGTTTTTCTCAGTTTCGATGTTAGCCCTTCCCCAAAACTAGTGTCCTCGGGCTGCATCACGAGTAGAGCGATCTTGGCGCCGGTTGTCTTTGCAAGGTATTCACAGAATATTCTGAGAGGTAGGGCATGAGTTGATATGGCAGGATGCTTCATCATTTGATCTGGATCGATGAGTTTTGAGGAGCCGGATCTTAGATTTAACATTGCAGCGTCGATGATTAGTATGTGGGTGGGCTTGAATTCGGTTATTGGTTCTATGAAACTTTCCGGAACGGTTTCGCATTCTATTAGGTAGACGGATTGGGAGACTTTGTTCTGCAAATTTCTCACGATTTCAACTCCCACAAAATCGTCTTTTCGNNAAATCATCTTTTCGAAGCGGGTTCCCTATGCCTGCAATTACCACCTTTTGAGCGATTGAAAGCCAGTTCTTCAAATCGACTTCGATGTCGTTTTTCTTGTTTTTAGAACCAGTCATGCATCTCAACTTTGGTTGACCTTTTGGGGCACGAATGCGATTTTTCTTGATCTTGTGAAATTATGATTTTTTACGTTGTTGCGCCTTTTTTCTTTCTCATCAAATACCTATGAATACTGCGGGCCGCCTTTTTTCCGGCTCCCATGGCGCTGATGACAGTGGCTGCACCGCTGACCACATCTCCCCCAGCGTAGACTCCTTTCTTGCTGGCTTTTCCAGTTTTCTCATTCACAACTATGGTGCCCCATCTGGTGGTCTTAAGGCCTTTAGTGGTCCGTTGGATGATAGGGTTTGGAGTTTGCCCTATGGCTATCACCACTGTATCTAAGTCCATGACAAACTCGGAACCTTTTATAGGAATAGGTCTTCTTCGTCCCGACTCGTCTGGTTCTCCAAGCCGCATTGCAATGCATTCCATTCCCGCTACCCAGCCACTTTCGTCGCCCAAAAATCTGACTGGCGCAGTGAGAAACTTGAATTTAATGCCTTCTTCCTCTGCATTTTCTACTTCCTCTAGTCTAGCTGGCATCTCCTTCTTGGATCTTCGATAAACTATCCATACTTCCTCTGCTCCCAGCCTTAAAGAGCATCTCGCAGAATCCATAGCAACGTTACCGCCGCCTATCACCGCAACTTTCTTACCTACCCTGATTGGAGTGTCGTATTCTGGAAACATGTAGGCTCTCATTAAGTTTACTCGAATCAGGAACTCGTTGGCAGAGTATATTCCACCCAAGTTCTCTCCAGGTATCCTCATGAAGCGGGGAAGCCCTGCCCCAGTTCCAATGAAGACAGCGTCAAATCCCAGCTCGAACAGTTCATCTATCGTGTATAGTCTTCCGATCATGCGGTCTGTTTTGAGATCAACCCCAAGTTTCTTGACGTAATCAACCTCGGCTTGCACTATTTTTTTGGGAAGCCTAAATTCTGGGATCCCATACATAAGTACACCTCCGGGAGCATGAAGCGCTTCGAATATGACAACGTCATATCCCAGTTTTACTAGATCAGCCGCCGTTGTGAGTCCTGCTGGTCCAGACCCCACAATCGCGACTTTCCCGCTTATGGACGACTTTGATTTGGGTGGAACCGTCACTCCTTTCTGAAGTTCATAGTCAGCTACAAACCTTTCCAGCCTTCCAATAGACAAGGGATCTCCTTTTTTTCCCAGTACGCAGAACTTTTGGCATTGGGTTTCTTGTGGGCAAACTCGGCCACAAATTGCGGGGAGGCTATTCTTCTCTTTCACTTTTTTAATAGCTTCGTCAAAGTTCTTTTCTCTGATCTCTTTGATGAATGCTGGTATGTCTAGTTCCACGGGGCAGCCTTGTACACATTGCGGCCTAGGACATTGTAGACATCTTTCAGCTTCTGCCACGGCTTGTTCCATGGTGTAACCTAGGGCTACTTCGTTGAAGTTATGAACACGATCTTCAGGTTTCTGTTTTGGCATCGGCGTGCTGTGCCGTTTCCTCTCTTTCTCTGTTTTAGCCACGCTTGATTCCCCTCGATTTTTCGTATAACTCTGTCGCTTGCTTTTCCTCGGACAGATACACCCTCAGTCGTTTGATAAGTTCATCAAAGTTGACGAGGTGTGCATCAAACTCTGGTCCGTCGAGGCAGGCAAACTTGGTTTCTTCGCCTATTGTTACCCTGCAGGCTCCACACATTCCCATTCCATCCACCATTATTGGATTCAAACTCACGATTGTCTTCGTGGAATGGGGCTTTGTCACGTTCGCGGTCGCTCTCATCATCAAGGGAGGACCTATCGCGTATACTATGTCAAAAAGGCAGCCTTTTTCAATAAGCATATTCAATACGTCACTAACGAAACCCTTGTGTCCTTTTGAACCATCGTCAGTAGAGATATACAGTTCATCACTGAAGCTTTTCATTTCATCCTCAAGAATAAGCAGTTCCTCGGTTCTAGCTCCAATTATAGAAATCACCTGGTTGCCTGCTTTTTTAAGTGCTTTGGCTATTGGGTATGCTGCTGCTGTGCCAACTCCCCCGCAAACGACAGCTACCGAACCATAATGTTTTATGTCACTCGGGGTTCCTAAGGGACCCACTATATCGAGTATTTCATCTCCAACTTCAAGTGTACCAAGCTTTCTGGTCGACACTCCAACCTCTAGAAACATAAGGGTTATCGTTCCTTTCTTCGGTTCCCATTCTGCAAGTGTTAAAGGTATTCTTTCCCCAGTTTCATCAACCCTAAGAATCACAAACTGACCTGCCTTAGCTTTCACAGCGATTTCTGGAGCGTTGATTTTAACCAGTTTGATGTTCGGAGCCAGTTGCATCTTCTTGAGTATTTCGTACAAGGCGGTTATCCTTCTATTTTCCATTATCGTATGATATATATGGGCAGACTACATCTCATGTCGATATATATGAATATTAGAGTAGTTCACTTCTTAACTTGGAACTTAAATCTTTCTCTTCACATCTTCCAAACTTAGGGAATCAGGTCTTGTAGTAGTAGGGCCTTTTGATGTAACCAAACGCTTCACTAGCCGCAATTATGGCTCCTCCAACAGCTGTTCCAATTTGTTTCACAAGACTTATGGTCACGTCGCCAGCTGCGTATACTCCGTCAATGTTGGTTTTTTGACGGCTGTCCACAATAATGCAGTCCGCCTCATCCACTTCTATCCCCGCCTCTTTAGCGACCTGACTGTTCGGCGCCTCTCCAACCTGAACGAATACACCGTCTACGTCGACTTCCGTAGTTTCGCCAGTTTTGTTGTTTNNATTTCTGCTGCTCTAAGTTGATCTCTTCTGTGAGCCAACCTGACATGGGACGCAACGTTTGCGAGGTATCTGGCAGAAACCACAGCCGAATTGCCACCGCCCACCACAATTACGTTTCCTCCTCTAAAGAAGGCTCCGTCGCACAAGGTGCAGTAGCTAACGCCTCTACCCCTAAACTCTGTTTCACCAGGGACACCAAGAGTTCTATAATGGCTTCCAGAAGCAATAATCACTGCCGAGGCGGTGTAAACGGTTCTATTCGTCTTGACAACTTTCTTTTCACCTTCTAGGTCGAGTTCAACAACCTTTTCTAACTCATTGATTTTTGCTCCGGCTTTTTTGCAGTGTTCCGCCATTTTGTCAGCTAAGTCGTGGCCGCTGATGCTTTCAAAGCCAGGATAGTTTTCGACCAAGGGGGTGTCAATGACTGCTCCACCTGGCATTTTCTCCTCCAGAACCAGAGTTTTGAGCCCACTGCGGGCACCGTAGAGACCAGCCGTTAGACCCGCCGGACCAGCACCTATGATGATCAGATCCCAATGTTCCATAGTCATCACCATATGAAATAGTTCGCGAGGCTATCTTCTAAAACATTAAGGTAAAAAGTAACTGTTTCGGTGCCAAATAGTTGAAATCAATTTGCTCGCAATTTTTCTCTGATTTTCGCTCGGGTTTCATCTGAAATGGGGCCGATCTTTGAAATTCTTGTAGAGAATGTTTCGAAGGTGTTTTGCACTTTGTTGTATTCTGGAAGCGTTGTAGAGAATGACATTAATCGGAGCGGTTTGACGCCATACGCTCTTAGTTCCTTTTTCATTTGGATGACGTGCTCCCTTAAAGCTTCTTCTGTGAATACACCGCCGTGGTCCTCGAGCAATATGACGCCATCGGCTCCAGAAGCGAAAGCCTGCAACACATGTTTCAAGCCGACGCGTCCTGTGCTGGGAACACCGATTATCTCGACGTTAGAAGGATAAGAAACTCTGCTTTGCCCAGCCAAGTCTGCAGACCCATAAGCTATTTCCTTTTCAAGTAACGCCACGATCTTCGGAGATTCGCCGCCTTTGCTTATCGCACGGATTTGAGCCATTAACTGGCCTTCTGTGGAGTTTTTAAGTTCAATGGCTTCTCTTGGGCATCTGGGGACACAGATTCCACATCCGATGCATGAAATAGAGTTGATCGTCACACCCTCAGCCGACTTTTCCACAGCATTAACGGGACATACGCTTATGCATATTCCGCAGTTGTCGCATTTCTCTGGGATGATGTAAGCTACTTCTGGCGAAATAGTAATCTCACCTTTTCCGACGAAGGTTACAACTCTTGAGGCGGTAGCCATCGCTTCTAAGGTGGTTTCTCTCACGTCTTTCGGGCTTAGGGCACATCCAGCAACAAACACTCCATCGCGTTGACTGTCCACGGGTCTAAGCTTATAGTGTCTTTCTAAGAGGAAGCCGTCGGAGCCAACTTGAATACCTAGCCTTCTAGCTAATTCTTGGGTGCCTGAATTGGGAATGATGCCCAAAACGAGCACCACTAGGTCAAATTTTCCTTCAACTTGTGCTTCAAGAAGGGTGTCTTCAGCCCTTACCAGTATACCATCATCTATTGGAATAACTTCTCCAACTCGTCCTCTGACGTAGTGCACGTTGTGATCTTGAGAGGTGGCGTAGAATTCTTCGTATCCCTTTCCATCTGCCCTTATGTCCGTGTAAAAAATCCAAGGATCAGCGTCTGGCACAACCTTTTGAAGCAACATAGATTGCTTAATTGAGGCCATGCAACCTATTTTGCAACAATGGTCCACTCCTCTATCCTCATTCATGTTTCGACTGCCCGCGCACAGTATGAAGGCTACCTTTTTCGCTACCTTTCCATTGGATGGTCTACGTAATCCTTGCGGCAATAGGCGTTCAAACTGTAGATTGGTTATGATGTCGGGGTGTATACCGTAGCTGAATTCCTCTAGGATTTTTGGGTCGATTTGCTGGAATCCGGTGCAAGCAACGATTGCGCCTACTTCTAGCTCAACGGTTTCTTCTTTCTGATCGAAATCAATAGCATTCCCTTTGCAGAATTTTTCGCAGAGTCTGCAAACTCCCTTAGTGAAGTGTAAACAATGCTCTTTGTCTATGGCGTAGGTCTTGGGAACCGCTTGCTGGAATGGTCTGTAAATAGCCTTTCGCGGAAGCAATTCGACATCAAATTCGCTTGGAACTTTGATAGGACAGACTTTTTCACATTCTCCGCACGCCGTACATTTGTCGTCGTTCACAAATCTAGGGCGTTTCTTGATTAAGACCCTGTAGTTTCCAGGTGTTCCTTCGGCGGATGTTAGTTCCGCCATACTGATGATTTTTATGTTAGGGTGCTGTGAGGCAGACACCATTTTTGGCGTCATAATGCACTGAGAACAGTCGAGGGTTGGAAAGGTCTTGCTAAGTTGAGCCATATGTCCGCCTATGCTTGGGCTTCTCTCCACCATATACACTTGATAACCCTTGTCCGCCAATTCTAAGGAAGCGATTATGCCTGCTATTCCTCCCCCGATTACGAGAACATTCTGGTTTACAGGCATACTTTTCGATTCTAGGGACTCAAGGTGTCTGGCTCGTGCCACTGCCCCGCGGATAAGGTCAATCGCTTTAGCTGTTCCTGCTTCTTTGTCGTCGTGAACCCAGCTACACTGTTCCCTAATGTTTGCCATGTCTAAGAAATACTTGTTTAAACCAGCAGATTCTACAGTTCGCCTAAAAGTGTCAAGGTGCATCCGCGGTGAACATGAAGCCACTACTATTCTGTTGAGCCCGTGTTCCTTTATGCCCTCCTTTATCATCTCTTGCCCAGGGTCGCTACACACGTATTCATAGGTTTTCGCAACCTTCACTCCTTCTAAGTTGGAAGCGGCTTCTCTAACCTTTTC